>Ga0315547_1000232_pt1 | contig 61484 bp, 48 predicted proteins | sample SalMarSW160240MG_2_FD_202542 | JGI IMG/M metagenome (GOLD analysis project Ga0315547, IMG submission 202542) | Salt marsh sediment microbial communities from the Plum Island Ecosystem LTER, Massachusetts, United States - Salt Marsh Sediment SW1601-240 ...
CTACAGCAGTTCGAAGAATTTCAAAATAATTGCTTTTTTAATAACCGGAAAATTGGATTTTGGGAAAATCAATCCCGCATATGAAACATTTAAATGATATTTACCCACTCTAAACGAGAAGGAACCTGTTTTTATCTCCGCGACTGCAACTCGTTGTTTTTTCGATTCAACAATTTTATCAAGCAACCAGTCTTTATGAATTTCTTCCTGTAGTCTTTTTTTGAACCAGGACAAAACCGATATGGGGGCAGACTGTGTTCCATCAAATGAACTCCCATCTAATTGAATAGAATCTAAGTCTTGAGTATGCCCCATGAATAAGCATTTTAGAATTTTATCAATATTGTCTTGTCGGCAGACAAAACTATTATTTTTATCACCGAATTGATTCCCATACTTTTCGTGGTATGCTTTTTCAGTTTGGTCATAGGCTGCGATCATTTTTCCTGATAGAGCTTCATAGTCACCACCGAATTGGGATTTCACTATTTTTTTAGCAAGATCTCAGATCCCGGTAGATACGAGACTAGTTAAAATTGTTTCCATCTTTTATTTGGGCTCCTTTCAAAAAGTAGATCACTGCGTGAGATACGAGGAAGGGAAGAGCGGGAATCCTGACAATTCAATTATGTCTGGAAAGCTTCATAACTTCAAATTCATCAAACATCTCACCGAGTTATCTCAATGCAAATATACCTCTTCTGTAGTAATTTTCATATTACAGTAATTCCCATTTTTTTTCTATTTTAGATAAATCATCCATCAGTAATTGAAATGGTTTCGGCAATTGTCCCAATTTTGAACCACGATCGCTTAATACAAAAATATTCGAATTTTCTAATAGAGAGATGGTTTCGTCGCTCAAATATGTTTTAATCTGATGAAAACAAATGTGTTTATTCAACGTATCCAGATATGTAATAGCTTTAGGATAAATTTGTTCTTTTGAAACATCGATATTTTTCAAGGCGAGAGCTTTAGTAAATTTTTCTGATTCCTCATATTCATTTATTATTTTTTCTCGAATATTTCTTAAAAGTTTTTTCTTTTCTTCGAACTTCATTTTCTTTTTTTCTATACCCCAATTAATCCAAGGAGCCATTAAGCTAGCTACAGCACCACTAGCTAATCCAATCAATGCAACGATAATAATACTAACCATTACTTCTCCTTGAGGTAAAACATATGTTTAACTTGCACTTGAAACCTTTTTCATATTTCTCCATAGAGAAGTAAATGTTCGTATAAAGAAATATCCCTTCAATGATTTATTCATCTTCATTGCAACACCTCTTAACCATTAATAATTCGATTACCAATTATATAAGAAATTGTTTATCTGTGTTGACTTCCTGACTCATTAAATTACCTTTTTTTGTCGCTCTTTTCATCATTCCCGACAGCATCCTTATTTTACCTTAAAATATTTAAAAATCTTGTTTAAAGCAATAAGAAATATATTTTATTAAGATAATTATCAACTAAAATCAATTATTGGCAATATTGATCTGGAGTTTCATTCTAAGAACACGGGCATATTTTTCAAGTGTTGATAGACGGATGTTTTCCGTATAATTTTCGATCCTGGAAATAGCAGATTTTTTTGTATCTAACTTCTCGGCAAGTTCTTCTTGAGTATATCCGGATTTCTCTCGCATTTGCTTTAAAAGCACGCCAATTTTGAAATTTTCATACCCGACTTCAAAATTCTCAGAAAATTCGCTATCTATATTTTTTCTATTATTTATGTATTCTTTAAGATCACTCATGATATTTTCTCCTCATATATTCTCGCTTACGTTGTTCGGCAGTTTCAATATCACGTTTAGGTGTCTTCCGGGTTTTCTTAATGAACGCATGATTTAAAACAACTATTTTATTTGTTTGAAATTCTATTATTAGAACTTTTCACAGATATTAGAACCAACACGAATTATTGCTTTTGTTAAAAGATTTGAATCATCTTTACAAATCGCTTTAAGATCAATATAAAATTCTCCATTCTTACAATATCCTATTATTGGAGGATTGTTCAGACGGAACATTTTTGCCAGCTTTGCTTCCGAAATCTGTTTTGGTGACATAACTATTGCGATGCTTGGGATTGTTTCTGTTGGCATTGAGCCACTTCCAGCTTCAGTTTTTGAATCTCTAATACTTATTCCAAGAAAATCGCAAATGTCTTGTGGTACAGTTGAAACAATTATTTTTGCCCGGTTTCTTAACTCTTCCACGGGAGAAATGAGAAGAGAGTATGTTTCGATATCGGGAACCTGTTCGTTGGACATATAATGTTGTAGTGTCCGGGTTAGGATTGCGAAGGTAGTTTTATCGCATCTCACTGCACGCATAAGAGGATTCTTTCTTAACAGACTAATCCACTTTTTTTTACCGACAATAATTCCGGACTGAGGTCCTCCCAGAAGTTTATCGCCGCTGAATGTAACAAGATCGAAATCCTTTTGAATAAAATCAGAAACCTCAGGTTCATAGGGTAATTTCGCTTTTTTAGTTGAAAATAGTGCCCCGCTGCCCAAATCCATTATCACAGGTATATTATTCTCATGTGCCAATTTCACAATTTCCGAATGCTCAGGGCTGGTAGTAAATCCCTCAATTCTATAATTTGAAGTATATGCAATGAGTATTGCCGCAGTTTCCGAACTCAATGCTTCCCGGTAGTCTTTTAAGTATGTGCGATTTGTAGTTCCGACGTCTACCATCCTGGCGCCGCTTTTAGCCATTACATCAGGAAGGCGAAAAGAACCTCCTATCTCTATCAATTCACCTCTTGAGACAATTACCTCTTTTCCATCAGCAATGGTGTTTAATGAAAGCAAAACTGCAGCGGCGTTGTTATTTACAACAGCAGAAGATTCTGCTCCTGTTATAGTAGTTAATAAGAAATCCGCCAAATCTAATCTTTCTCCTCTTTCACCGGATTCAAGATCAAATTCAAGATTAACATACCCACTGAGAGATTCTGAAATGTAATTCATTATTTCTTTTCCATAAGGGGCACGTCCCAAGCCAGTATGAAGAACTACACCAGTGGCGTTAATTACTTTCTTCATTGGCAAAGATGTCACCCGTTGAATTTTATTTACTACTTTACTTTGAATTAGTGAGAGAGCGTTTTCTTTGCTTTTAAAACTTACTGCACGTTTGTTAATATCCAGCCTGATGGATTCCAGTTCTTTTCTGATGATAGATACTATAATTTCATGTTTTAAAGGAAATTTGTCACCAGTGAATGTGTCTAAGACTTTCTGTACTGAAGGAAGTTTAGAAAGTTCGGTTTTATTATCTTTTTTCATGATTGGATTTTAAGAATATGGATGGAATATAATCAAGATAATTTATGGTAGGAATTTTGGTGTAAGGCTTCTTTTATACCGATAAAGCGGTATTAGTGGATTGGGAAGTAACTTATGATCCCCCAGATAAATCTTAGCGATATTCTCAGAGTAACCCATAGATTACTATAGCCAGGTAGAGGTTGGTTATAGCCGTCTTAGTATTTGAGAATAGCACCATAGTATTGTACGGTGTGGAGTTATTGTATCGTGAATTTCCAGATTGTACTATATGAATTTGCTTCTTCATTGTCTGAAGAGAATGCAGCTACTTTCCAATAATAAGTTTTTCCATTCTCCAGTAAGGGGCTTGATCGGAATTGTTGAGTAACGATTGAGTCTGACGGTTGACTTACAACTTCTGTCCATATCTCACCACTTTGTGCAGAAGTTTGTACAATTACGTTATAATTTGTTGCACCTTCAACTTTTCCCCATTTGAAAGTCGGTTGAGTTGTAGTAGTTGAGTTATATTCCGGAGAGATTAGTGAAGGTCGTGGAAGTGGAAGGTCAGATTTTGGTCCTGCAGCTTCACTATTTTTTGAGCCTTTGTCAACGGCAATTATTGCATAGTAATATTTTACACCTTCTTCAACATCTTCATCGGTATAATTCGTTAATGTAGTATCAGCAAGAAAAGTGGTTGAATCCATGGGAAAAAGTCCAGTAAGTGCCTTAAATATTTCATAATGAGAAAAATCGCTCTCCGTATTAGTTTGCCATGTCAATTCAATATATGGTGGAATTTCAGGTAGATTATAGGCATAGACTTTGAATCCGGAAGGTTTCGCGGGAGATCGAACGTTGATCGGTGCCAGGCTATCGGGATTACTCATTTCACTTTCGTTATTATTTTCATCGAAAGATGAAATCCTGTAGTAGTAAACTGTGTTATAATCCAATCCGATATCAAGGTATCCGGTACTGGTAGTTTCTGTTATTTGTTCGTATTCAGATGGAGAATCTCCATTGTCAGAACGATAAAGATGATATCCTGCAAAATCAGTCTCAGAGTTAGCATTCCAGATGAGTTTAATTTCACCATCGCCAGATTCCTCCTCGACAATATCTAATCCAGTTGGTACAGCCGGGGCATCAAAATCATCCTCATTATCACTGTCTGAAGGTGCTCCACACTGAGACAAAATTAGCGCAAATGAAATTGTAAAAATTATCCAAAACTTCTTCATCTTAATCTCCTTTTCACATTCGGAATAAAACTAACATCTGTGAATTAGATAGTCAACTTTTATAATTGATATTTGAGAATTTATTATCTGTTTCTCTCCCCGTAATACTTAGGTGTATATTTGACTTCCGGTTTTACTTGCCAGCAATACGGACTATCCCAGCTTTTCAGAAAAATGTTTTTCATTGTTTCGTTAATCTTTTTGGTTTTAACGATGATACCAATATTTCTTGATGAATAGAAATAATCTCTTTTCCAATTGCTTGATCCAACCCAGGTAGTAGAATTGTCAACAACCATGAATTTACAGTGCTCAACTCTTGAAAACGAAATGTAACCTCCTGACCATTCAGGTATTGTGCTCAATTTCACACTTATGTTTGGAGTAACAGATAAACTTTTTAAAAAAGGCATCTCGTATTTTTTCTGACACCAATCTGAAACAAGTAATCTCACATCCACTCCACGAATTGCTGCACGCCGGAGTGCATTGTCTAATTCTTCAAAATAAATATTATTCCTCGCCGATGGAGAATAGGATAACAGTTGAACATAGACACTATTTTTAGCATTATCTATCGTTTCAACAATTTCACTAAGATCACTTAAAAAACCTGATGGAATGTTATTTGGAGGGCTGGCAGTTGCCTTGAATTCAATGGATTTATTATCAGATTTGTCTATACTAAAACGTTGTATTTTTTGCTCAGAAGTATATTCTTCGAATTTTCCGCTTTTGCTCTGTCTCCAATCCAGATCAAATAGTTTTGTCATTAACATTCCGTATTCTTTATGATGAATCCTTAAACCAATTTCATGAATATGTTTTAGTGAACGCCAATCGAAGTTCTGACTACCGATAAAAACTTCTGTGTTATCAACAATGAAATATTTACTGTGTTGGACACCAGCATTTTTACTAAATACATTAATAATACGAACTTTAATATTTTCATTCTCTTTCAGTCGTTTTAGCGTCTCGTGATAAGTCTTTGCCATATTGTTCTCAACGATAATCCGGACTTTCACGCCTCGTTTGGCAGCTTTTTCGATTGTTAAAATTACATCTTCAAGAGGTTCACCAAGTTTGTTAGAAATGTAAAACTGTTCAATATCAAGGGTTTTTTTAGCACCATTAATCATCTCCAGCCAGACCTCAGCGGTATTCCGTATTTCAGGATTATCTAAGGAGGTTTCAACAGGGATACTTTCGACAATTTCAAAATCTGGAAAGGGTATTTGTGAAAAGATATTTGTGCACAGGAATAATAAAGATAGAAAAATGGATAATGCCATTCTATTTTTGTCTTTTTTCATATATACTCAAACATTAGTTTAGTAAAGAGAGTGTGTAATAGATTATATCGTCTTGAATATCGAACAAGGAATTCTGAATGTTGATTTTTTGCCAAAGGCATTTGGAGAAGTAAAATTCAATATTCGCTAATCGATGTTCCTTGTTCATTATTAAACGATTCTAAAGGATTTTAATGAATTACATCATAGACAATAAAAATAGGATAAAACTGAAGATAAATTCACCGCAAAATGCAATCAATAAATAGCCCCCATTAGTAATTCAATTTCCGTAATTAAATAATAAGAAATAATTTGAAGGGCAAATTTTTATTTTTCTGTGGATTTTGGTTTTTTCCGGCGAAAGATCATTACCTTCTCAAAAGATTTTTCTTCGCCTTTGATGAGACGTTTTATATTTAAACGGTGAGTAAAAATTATAAAAAAAGGTATTATAATACTGAAGATAGTTAGGGTTGTATCAACATTTTTGGAAAACAGGTTATCAAGAATAATTAGAACAATAGGTAAACTGAATGCTGCTGCCATCGATGATATCGAAACAATTCCAGTAGAAAATAAAACAAGAGCAAAAACAATTATACAGAAAGGAAGTGCAATGGGAAAAAGACCAATAAGCATGCCAGCTCCGGTGCCGACACCTTTGCCACCTTTAAATCTAGCAAATATTGTATAAGTATGACCTAAAATTGCACAAACACCTGCCAGTATCATTATAAGTGTCGCATTGTCAAATGGTAAAGCATCGATGCGTATTTTCGAAATCACAACAGTTGCAAAAGTGCCTTTAGCTATATCAAATAATGAAACAAAAACACCGGCTTTCCAACCTAATACTCTAAATGCATTAGTACCACCTGCATTACCTGATCCGTAATCTCGAATATCTATTCTTTTAAGAATTCTACCGGTGATAATACTAGTAGGTATTGATCCTACAAGATAACTTAATATTAATATAATTAGGAGCGAAATCATTATTTATTCCACGAAATACCAATAGCAGCAGTGCCGATACCGGCATGAGCTCCTAATACTGGGGAAGTCGGGAGTATTGGTATATCTTTTACTCCGAGCTCTTTTTTTAGCCGCTCTACATAATATTGTGCAGTTTGTAGAGCGGAGGCATGTGTAACAACAAATCGAGGTTCTTTCTTATCTTTTACGAAGTCTTTTACAAGATTTACAAGTTTTTTCTTTAATCCTTGACTTGAAAAACTTTTTGCACAATGCTGAAGAACTCCGTTATTGTTGAAATTAATGATAGGTTTCAGATGAAGGAGATTAGCGATGAGACCTTTCATTTTGCCGACTCGCCCGCCACGTATGAGACAGGTCATGTTTTCAATGCTAACGAAAAGCTGTGTTCGGGATCTGACTCCTATGATATTTGACACCACTTCATCGTGAGTTTTTCCCTCTGCAATTAATTTGGCAGCCTCTTCAACAAGAAATCCTAATCCTACCGAGATAGATTTACCATCAATAATAGTTATTTTCTTATTTGGGAATGACTTAGCGGAATTCACTGCGTTCTGGTATGTACCGCTGTGTGCAGCAGTAAGGAAAATCCCAATGATAGAATCGTAGTGAGACAATAAAAAACTGAATAAGTTCTTGAACTCGGAAGGTGGCGGTTGCGAAGTAACAGGGTGAACAGGTTCGTTTTTTAGCATTTCATAGAAATACTCAGGAGTAATAGTAATTTTATCAATATAGGTTGATTCACCGAATGAAACACGTACAGGAATTATATGTATACCGTATTTATCAAAGAAATCCTGTGGAAGATCGCAGTCTGAATCTGTCACAAGGGCGATTGGTGGATGTTCGGTATGCGAAACATGATATTGTTTAAGCATATCGTCAGCTTTTTGTTGAAGAAGCGCTCCGCTGTGACGGGCAATTGAAAAAACATCGGCAGGTCTATTAGTATGAATATGCAAACGTGCTTTTTGAGGTGATCCTGCTATAACAATTGAGTCACCTAAGTCGTTTATTTTTTTTCTGAGTTCGTTGATATTTATATTTTCACCCTCAATTAAACATTCGGTACAATACCGATGCTTAATATCTTCAGGTGAAATTTCAGTGTGTACTGCTGTTTCAATCTTTGGAGTTTTGGAAAACACGAGGTCTTTTATTTTGCCTTTTGATATATAATTTTTTATACCCTCTAAAAGGTCAACAAATCCCTGACCACCGGCATCTACAACATTAGAAGATTTAAGCACGGCAAGTTTATTTTTTGTTTCTTCTAAGGATTTTTTTGCTGATTCAAGCGCATGATTCAGTAATTCAACGAAGTCAGTTTTTGTAAGTCGTTGTTTATGTATGCTTTCTGCCCAATCTTTAATAACTGTTAAAATTGTACCTTCTTTGGGTTGTGTTAATGCCTCGTAAGCATAATGAACAGCATTTTTTACTGCTTCACCGAATTTCTCTGTTGTAACTCTTATCTCCTCTCCAAGTTCTTCTGAAATACCATAAAAATATTGAGCTAGTATAACTCCGCTATTACCTCTTGCTCCCACAAGTGCAGAATCTGCTACTATTTTACTTAAACTGTGTATTTTTTTGGAAGAGTTGTCATGGATTGATTCAATTACTGTCCTCAATGTAGAAGCCATGTTTGTTCCCGTATCAGAGTCAGGAACAGGAAAAACATTAATTTTGTTGAGATAGTTTTGCCTATCAAAAACTCTCTTTGCACCTGCTGCAATTGCGCGTGAAAAACGACTACCATCTATATATTTTATTCTCATAATTCAAATCCTTATATATTTGACTTTAATGTTAAATTTATATTTTAGAAAATCCAAGAAAAATCTAAATCAAAGAATCTGAATTAAAGAATTCCCTTATGCTTGCATTAGGGAAGTTTATTTTGCAGAAATATAACCTTTTAGGTTCTGAAAAACTGAAAAGTTTGGTTTAACAGTGGAAAAAGGATTAATATACCTGTCAGGTTTTCAAAACCTGACAGGTATAATGCTAAAGATTCACTTTTGACGGAGCGATAGAACCGGCAGAAATCAATGTCCTTAATCCCTGTTCAACACTCATTGCAGAAGGAACAACATCATCCTCAGGAATAAAAAGCATCCATCCAGAAGTCGGGTTTGGGGTAGTCGGAATAAATATAGAATAAAACTTCGTCCCATCTTTTCCTATTGTTTGTCCGGTAACAAAGCCCATTGTCCAGATACCTTTCCGGGGATACTCAAGAAAAACCACCTTCTCAAAGTTACTGCCTGACTTTGAAAAAGCACCTAATATTTGCTTGGTTGTATGATATATTGTTCTGACAAGTGGGATATAATTTAGCCATTTTTCAAAAAAACTTAGAAGTGTACGCCCTATGACATTTGTTACAAATACACCTAAAAGATATATAATAATAAGCGACACTATTAGACCTAATCCCGGTATGTGAAAACCGAGAAAAGGGTCTATAATCGGACTTACTATATTGTCAAAAAATACAATAAATAGCTTAATAATATAGATGGTAATTGCAATAGGTATAAGTGCAAGGATTCCTGCAAGGAATTTATTCCTTAATGCTGTTTTAAACTTCTTCCAGAATTTACTCATTCCTTAAATCCTCCTTTTTTATAAAGAATTTAATGACTGTATTGAGTTCGTGGGTCATCACCTTTCTTTCCCATTCGTAGAAGATACCACCTATTTCACGGTTACTACAAATTCCTGGTATCTCTTCCATATCACAAGAAATAAAAATTTGCTTCATATTTGACCTCTATTCCTTTTGTAATTTAGCCTAATAATGCCCGAGATTCAAGGAGATTAATCAAACATGTTGATCTTTTTATCTAACTAATTCTTTGTCTAAATCCTCTATTTTATTTAGCTTTAAATATGTTTAAGTTAAAATCAAAACATTTCTATTTAGCACTAATATTTTTACTTATCATCAGTTCTATCAGTTATAAAAACATTTATGCTCAGGAAAGTATTAAGCAAAAAACAGCGCTTGTTCTCAGCGGAGGTGGCGCTCGCGGATTTGCTCATATTGGCGTTATCAAAGCGCTTGAAGAAATTGGCTTTTATCCAGATCTGATTGTCGGTACAAGTATGGGTGCAGTTATTGGAGCTCTATATGCTTGTGGTAATACGCCGGAAGAGATCGAACGTTATATGGATAATACAAAATGGACGAAGCTTTTTTCAGCAAAACCATATCGAGAAATAGAATTTGTCTCACAAAAAATGGGCGAACTTCCGGAGCTTTTCAAATTGCGTTTTGATGAACATTTTAATGTGATTTTTCCTAAAAACCTATTAACAACGCAGGGACTTCAGGAACGAATCTTCCAGATGACTGTTTACCCTGAATATGCCGCAGGTGGAGATTTTGACAGTCTTGCGATTCCATTTCGTGCAGTGGCTACTGATATTAAAACAGGAAAATCTGTTGTGTTAGATCATGGTAATTTAGCGAAGATAGTATCTGGGAGTTCTGCATTCCCAATTATTTTAGCGCCTGTTACTCTTGATTCCTTTCTTCTTGTAGATGGTGGATTAACAAATAATGTTCCCAGTGATGTAGCTAAGGATATGGGTGCTGATTTTATTGTGGCTGTAGATGTCGGTAGTAAAATAATTAATCTCAGTAACAATATTAGTCCCTTAGTTTATTTGGGACAGACTGTCAATACTCTTGCTTATCTGTCGGATACAAAGAATGTAGAATTTGCCGATGTACTTATTCGACCGGATCTTGGGAATATTTCATCAACTGATTTTGATTCAATGGATGTTCTGATTCAAAAAGGATATGATGAAGCAAAACTATATCTAAATAAGATTCAACCTTATGGAAACAGAAAACGACCATCTCCTGATTTTCTGCCTTCATCAATTGATAAGCTGAATCATACAAGAATCAGAAAAATACAATTTTTTACGGATCAAAATACAAAGCCTTTTGTAATGAAAAGGGAAATGTGCTTGTGGGAAGGTGATTTATGGAATTCAGCTCTTGCAAAAAGAAGTGTTAAGAATCTTTTCAGTACGGGGCTATTTAAGAATGTTTACATATCCCTAAAAAAAGTCGATAAAGATTCAGCAGATTTAATCGTCGAAGTTGAAGAGAACGTAAAAACCTCCTTTTGCTTTGGGACAAGCTATGATAGTGAAAAAAAAGCAAGAGCTTTTATTTCTGCAAAATATGGAAACCTTTTTGGTGTTGGAATTGATAATAAATTCTATTTAATTGCAAGCGATCAATACCGAAGATTAGCATGGGATTTAAGAAATTCGAGAATATTTACTACTACACTAACCGGTTACCTCTCCCTTTATAATGAATATGAAAACATTCCTCTTTATAGAAAAAGTAAGCGTGTGGCTTTTGGTGAATTCTCGCGCACTGGATTTGAAGCTAATGCAGGATTCCAAATAGAGAGAGTGGGACTTTCCTCAATAGGAATAAAATTTGAACACGTAAGTGTTGATTCAGTTTTACAAAGCATTCCGCAAAGTAAGTACGGAGTGGGTAGTATTATTTTTCGCATTTTAGTCGAAAATACTGACCATTATGATCTACCAAGTAAAGGGAGAATTAATAATATTTTTTATGAGCATTCCATTTCAGAGGATAAACTGAAGCATTTTGATAGAATCTCTGTCGAATCTAATGTATATGAAACCTATGCCGAAAAATACACCTTTTCTACGCATCTAAGGTTTGGATATTTAACTTCTGCGCTTTCGCACTATGAACTTTTCCGATTGGGTGGTATGTCATCTTTACCGGGATACCATCAAGATGAGCTATGGGGAAATCTCGTTCTTTCGTTGGGTTTAGGATACCGTGCTCCGCTGACTTCAGGTTCCTATTACAGATTTAGCTTTATATGTGGAAATGTTTGGGATAATATTGAAGACCTTAATTGGAAAGAAATTAAAATCGGATTAAAGGCTGGTATTTTGGTACCAACGCCAATCGGACCTATTACAGCAGATTACGGATTTGATTTAAGTGAGCATAGAATTCTGTATTTCTCAATTGGGCATTATTTCTAGTCGGGTATAAAATAATTCTGCTGTTTTAGATTGGATTCTCTTTAAATGAATAAAGCGATAAGTAATTTCATAAATTAGCAACTAATAGCAATGAGTTTCTATAAACCGGGGCGTGTTAGTTGTTTTCCGATTCGCTTCTCTGCATCTTTTACCATTTGTGTAGAAATACACTGATGCTCCTGTATTAAAGAACATTCCTCAACACCTTTTAATTTTCCCTCAGCAACAATTACTTTTCCATTTACAATGACCCAATCGACAGGATTCTGACTTACTGAAAACATTATTGCTCCAAGCGGATCATGCTGACCACCTGAATATTCAAGTCTGTCAATTGAAATGAGGTTTATGTCAGCGCATTTTCCAGGTGCAATTTGACCAATATCATCTCTTCCCAAAACAGCTGCACCACCAAGAGTAGCCATCCATAAAACATCGTCTACTGTGAGCCAATTTTCCCTTGGTCGAAGATGTGATAAAAAAAGAGCATTTCGAAGTTCTGTCAACATATTAGAAGAATCATTTGAGGCAGAGCCGTCCACAGCCAGACTTACGTTTGCTCCTGCATCTATTAGTTCGTGAATTCTGGCGATGCCTGAGCCTAATCTCATATTGGAACTCGGGCAGTGAGAAATTCCCATTCCAGTATCACCGATTTCCTTTATTTCCTCGTCATTTAGGTATATAGCATGAGCAAGCCAAACATTTGCTCTTAACCAACCGAAATTTTTAATTAATTCAAATGGTCTTACCCCATAATTCTTTAAACAAAATTCCTGCTCATCGAGTGTTTCAGCAAGATGTGTATGTATCTGTAAATTGTATTTATCGGAAAGCTGAACGGTCTTCTTCATCAATTCAGGAGTAACTGAAAAAGGTGAGCAGGGTGCTAAAGATATCCTTGTCATTGCACCGAATGAGTCATCATGGTATAGTTTTATCAATCTTTTTATATCTTTCATAATTTCTGATTCGCTTTGCACTACATCATCCGGCGGCAAGCCTCCTTGCGATTTACCACGTGACATTGAACCTCTTGTCGGTTGGAAGCGGATTCCCATTTCTTTAGCGGCATTGATTTCCTCATCAATCAAGTGAGAATTTGTTGATTTTGGAAATAGATAAAGATGGTCTGAGGTAGTCGTACAACCTGATTTTAAAAGTTCAGCAATTCCAACTTTCGCACTGATATAAGAACCTTCAGCAGTTAATTCTCTCCAGATTTCATAGTTTGTTAAAAGCCAATCGAAAAGAGAAGATTCCTGAGTAGAAAATATATTTCTGGTTAAAGTTTGAAATAGGTGGTGATGAGTGTTTATAAATCCCGGTAACACGAGCTTTCGACTTGCATCAATTTCCATATCCGCTTTACCGCTAAAAGGATTCTTTCCTATGGATTTAATTGTACCATTCTCAATATAAATATATCCGCCAGAGAAGGTTCTAATTCGACCATTTGAAAGTCTATTACCATTCATAGGAGCACAACAAAAGGGGTTTTTTATAAGAATTGATTTTGACATGGATTAATCCTTTTTATCTAAATTTTGTAGAATCAATTTTACCCGCTTTATATCATTTTCAATTATAATCGTAAAATGTAAAGAACAGATATTTTTATTAAAAGGAATTTCATTGAGAAAATTTTTTTATCTGATGAATTATTATAGATGTTGTATCATGAAAAATGAATTGTTATATTTTGCCGTTGATTGTTATTTGAGGCGGTGTAGCTCAGCTGGTTAGAGCAGCGGAATCATAATCCGCGTGTCCGGGGTTCGAGTCCCTGCACCGCTACTAAAATTGTAAATGGTATTTTTCTATTTGAGTTGGTTAGAGCAGAGGAATCATAATCCGCGTGTGCGGGGTTCTCTCGAGGAGATCCCGATAGTCCCTGTACCGCTACTATAATTTCTATCATAGAGATAATCGAATAGTGGAATAACATGATTGATAAAAATCACCTGGCTGCTCTTAGAAATGAAGCAATTTCAATATTAAACAAAAATAATCTCGGTAATTTTACAAAACCTGCTCCTCTATTATATCCTCATCAATGGAATTGGGATTCGGGATTTATTGCAATTGGACTCTCACATTATGATGAGGAAAAAGCAAAAAAGGAACTTCTTTCTCTAAAACGTGGACAGTGGGGAAATGGAATGATTCCACATATTATTTTTGACCCTTGTTATGTTAATTACCAACCAGGTTCCTCATCTTGGGGATGCTCAAAATCTCTGGATTTTTTTGAGAACGTTCTCACATCTGGAATTACACAACCGCCGATTTTGGCGTTCGCTGCCTACGAGATATATAAAAGTTCAAAAGATAAAATAAGCGCTAAAGGATTTTTGAATCAAATTTTTCCGATATTAAAGAAGTACCACAGGTTTTTTTATTTACATAGAGATCCAAAACACGAGGGACTTGCGTGTATTGTTCATCCCTGGGAAAGCGGGCTGGATAATTCTCCCCGCTGGGATGAAAGTTTAAATCGTATACATATAAATCAAGCTCCTAATTATAAACGAGTTGATACAGATATTGTCCCAATTGAACAAAGACCAAAAAACGAAGATTATGATAAATACTACTTTCTCGTTGAACTTCTTAAAAAATCAAAATATAACTTCGTCAGTATCTTTGAGAGAAGCGAATTTATTATGCAACCTATACTTTTCAATTCTTTAATGGTTTCTTCTCTTCGTTCTCTAGTGGAAATTGGTGAAATTATTGGAGAAGATACATCCGAAATCAGTGATTGGATACTTAAAACCGAAAAGGCAATTAACACAAAACTATGGGACAAAGAAAAATCTTTATATGCTGATTACGATTTAAAAAATAATAAATTAATCCTGAAAGATACCATAGCAAACTACTCTCCTCTTTTTGCAGGAATTGTACCTTCAGATAGAATAAACTTTTTACTTAAGAATCTTTTCGCTACTAAAAAATATATACCCAAAAATGGTTACCCTTTTTGTAGTGTTTCGATGAGCGAGAAAGATTTTGATCCTGTAAGGTATTGGCGCGGACCTGTTTGGGTTAATATGAACTGGTTAATCTACAAGGGATTAAAAAATTATAATTATCACAGGGAAGCTGAAAAATTAAAGAATAAAACGTTAGAACTTGTATCCAAATCTGGATTTTATGAATATTTCGACCCATTTACAGGCAAAGGATATGGAGCAAATGATTTTTCCTGGACGGCAAGTTTAGTGATTGATTTTATTCAATCGTAACACCCTCCAAATAACGTTTCTAAAATTCTATATCTGGTAAATCCAAATATAAAATTCATAGATAAAGCAGACAAGATGTAATGTCCTAATACAGTAATGCATCATTTGTAGGTATGCAAATAAATTAACTTGGAGTATTGGATTAATGGAATAATGGATAATTTATTCTTCATAAATTCTCGCAAAGGGAATTGTATAACACAATATTCCACTACTCCATTTCTACTATATAGTCCCGTCAGGGTAATATTGAACAATTAGATAGTGAAGGTCTTCGATATATTATTCCGTTGAGAAGAAATAGTAAATTGATCAATTATCGAATTTTACAATCATCGGACAAAAGAGCATTTGAAGGATATTTCAATTTTAATAATAGATTCATCTGGCATTACGAGGATAGCATAGATGGTAAAAGGGTAATTGTTTGTTTCGATGAGCAGTTAAAAAGTATGGAGGAGAAAGATTATCTATCAAGGATAGAGAAAAAGCTAGAGAATTATTCTATGGAAGGTTTTTACGAGAAACAATCAAAATTTGGCACATTGGCTTTGTTTACTAATCTTCGTGTAAAAAATGCAGAGCAAATTCATAGTTATTATAAGAGCCGTGTAAATATTGAACTGATGTTTGATGAGTCCACTAAAAAAAGGTGATCTATTAGAAAAAGAAACCGTTTGCCAACGGCATCTCTATGAGAGAAACGGTTGAAAAAGTAATATTGTTTAAGATTAACCCCCGACTTAAGTCGGGGGTTAATAAGAAGTTAACAGCTATAATAACTGTTTTAACAGTTTCTGAATTTTTAGTATTATGCAAAATACAATTCAAGTTTCAACCTTTCTTAATCAAACTCTTTGATACTATAAAAATCTTTTAGAAGCTGATCGTACATATATGCAGAATGATTATTCTCAAATTCAAATAATTTAAAACTAATCCAATTTCTTCTTATTTTTCCCCGTTTCGCCATGAAGATGTTTTAATGCTTCCTTAATTAGCATATACATTTCAGTGTTTTTTTCACATTTTGCATTCTCAATTGGCTCAATTGCACCAGGATCATTGATCCGTACAAGTGCGCTCAATGCTCGTTTTTTTGCTATTATTGGTCCTTCCTGAAAAATATTTATGAGTTTATCTACAACTTTTCTACCTTGATTACACAACGCATTTTCAGCGTTATATCTGACACTCCATGAAAAATCAGATAAACTTTTCAGAAGAGGTTCAATGACTTTATCTTCTCTGAAATCACCCATAGTACGTACCGCCTGCACACGTACATCCGGTGATGAGTCTTTTAATGCGCCTATCGTAGCTTCAAACAATTTTTCAGTTCCTTCCGATAATTTCCTGAGAACTCTCAATGCCGTACTTCGAATCCTGTACGTTTTGCTTTTATTCATAATTTTAATTAAAGGTTCAATAGCTCTTTTATCATTTAATTTATCAAGGCAAATGATGGCTTCGATCTGTACACTTATTGAATCATCTTCAAGCATTTTAAGAATAGACGGCACTATTTCACTATTTCCGACCTCTCCTAGAACCGTCAGTGCACCGCTCCTGCCCCACGCCGCACATCCAATCTTTACAAGAGAATCTTGAGCAGCTAAACTAATTTCGCGATTGGGATCGCTAAGAAATGATTTTAACAATGGTGATGCCCTATGGTCTTCAAGTCCGCCTATTGCTTTTATTGCACGAATTCGTCCTTGAACGTCATCTGAATTCTTTATTTCATTTAAAAGCATAGTAATTCGCGATTTATTAAAACTTAATAAATTCAAGAGGTGAGGTACAATTTCCTCTCCGAACTGAATTAATGCCCGAATGGCTTTACGTCTAACAATATAGTAACTACTTGAGAGATGGTTAATCAAACTGGGAATCGCTCTTTTATCTCCAATAGCGCCAAGAGCTGTAATAGCCGTACATTTTACTATTTTATTTTGTGAAAGAGATAATTCAGTTATGAGTAAATCAACAGACTGTTTCCCAAAAAGAACGAGAGCGTTAATAATGCTCTTCCGAACATTTTCACTAAAATCGCCGATTGCGGAGATCAAGGGTTTTATTGCTGATGCGTCACCGATTTTCCCAAGAGCGATTGCGGATTGCATTCGAACATCGGGACTGGTTTCTTTCAATGCTTTTATAAGATGTGGGATACAAGTCGGATCGCCAATAAACCCAAGTGTACGTGCAGAGTTACATCTTATTTTTTCCCATACGCTTTGCAACCCATCCATAAGAATCGGGCAAGCGTCGGAATCCATTTTCCGTAGCCCATCTACTGCCATATTGACAATTTCGCTATCATTGATATTGAGTAAGTGGATTAGAATCCGAGCCTGAGCAATATTATTCTGCTCGGATACTTCTAAAATTTTTTCTTTTAGCACTGTCAATACTTCATTCCGTACAAGCCATTCCTCGTCTTCTACCTGTTTTATCAAATCAGCAATAATTCTGTGATCTCCCAATTTTCCTAATGCTGATACCGTTGCCCACCGGATGTTCATATCAGGTGAGGCAAGAAATTTTGGACGGAGCAATTCTTCAAGAGCACGTTTATCTCCCAATCTTCCAAGCGCTATTATTGCGGCATGTTTGACTTCATCAATAGGATCATTCAAACAATCCGTGAATACGGAATATAGCTCTTTCCCCTTTTCATAACTAAGACTGATTATCGACCGCCTTCTTTGTATCCAGTCTTTGCTTGTTTTAATTTCCGATATTATATCTTTTATTTTCGTTGTATCACTCAAATTTCACTCCAACAAATATTTCATTTTCTTTCGATAGCGCCGCGGCATTTTCCCTCGACAGCAAATGCAGTTACTTCATAATTACAATCTATATCAGCCAGATATAAAACAGATGCCCTGAAACAACCTATTCTTGCGCATGTCAGGTCTTTTAGGGAAATGCCTTCTTTTAACAGAGCTTCACAACTTTTAAGATAGGGACATTTATGTACGGTCAATTCCAGACGGTTCGGGTTCACCTCTACTAATTCAAATTGGCTGGAATCTTTAAATAGTCCGCCCTTAACGCCAATCTTAATATATTCTTTCACAGCATCTTTTATTGAATTAACTCTTTTTGCCACGATTCCGTAATTGTTCTCTAAGATTCGAAGAAAATTCTGTGTTGCATGTTCGTAAGCGCGCTGGCAAAAAGTGTGAGGACGGGTTCCCTGAAAATCACGCGCTACTTCTTCTAAGGCACTTAGCCACGTCAACGCCAGTACCCAGCCACTCTCTTCTTTGTTCAATTCTCGCATTTTTTTATCTCCATTTTTCAATTATTATGAATGAGTCTAATTCCTTCATTAGGTCGTATATGACTTTCGGTGAAGGATCTTAACGTGAAGATATGACTCATCAATTTTATAAAAAATCATTTTTAAAATTCCTATGTCATATCAGTAAGTTCTTTTCGTAAACTCTATCTTTTTCTTTTCAGAAACCTTGTCCAGACCAAGAATCTTAAGTTCCTGCTTTACGACATGAATACTGACTTTCTTACCGGATTTCTTGCTTAATTTCTGAGAAAGTTCCAGAGGGGAAATATACGGATTCTTAAACCAGATTGATATTAACTCCGCTTTATCATCGCTGGTAAGTTGTGAAATCTCTTCTGAGACAATTTCCTCTGAAACCGGTTTCTCTGTTTCTTTTTTAATAGAATTCAAAACAGTCACCGTATCACGGGCAATGGCAAGCTCCTCATTGGTGGGAATAACTAGAACCTTTACCTTTCCAGTTCCGATATCAAATTCATTTTTATTATTCTTTTTAGGATGAAATTTAATTCCGAGATATTCCATGTTTTTTAAAACTTCTCCTCTGATATACCAGGATTTTTCACCAATTCCCGCCGTAAAAATAAGGACATCCAGCCCCCCAAGTACTGCTGCATAAGCTCCGATATATTTTTTTATCCTGTAGCAAAAAATATCCATGGCGAGTTTATGTTGCTTACTCCCTTTTTCCGCTTCAAACTCGATTTCACGTAAATCGTTAGACGTTTCTGTCAGCCCTAACATGCCACTGCTTTTATTCATCAAATTATCAATTTTTTCAAGAGAAAGATTCTCATTCTGTGCAATGTATGACACTAATGCTGGATCGATATCTCCGCAGCGGGTTCCCATAACCAGCCCTTCCAGTGGTGTAAATCCCATACTCGTATCGACTGATTTTCCACCATCCACAGCAGTAATGCTACAACCATTCCCGAGGTGGCAACTAATAATTTTCAGCTTTTCAATAGGCGTATTCAAGTACTTAGCGGCTTTATCTACAACATATTTGTGGGAAGTTCCATGGAATCCGTAACGCCTGATGCGGAGCTTGCGATAAAGTGCCATTGGCAGAGCATAAATATATGCTTTCGGTGGAAGACTATGATGAAATGCCGTATCGAAAACACCAACCTGTGGAATACCTGGAAGTATCTTTTCGCAAACCTCAACGCCTTTTAAATTATGAGGGTTGTGGAGTGGTGCGAATTGAATGCATCTGCGTAGACCTTCCTTAACTTCATCCGTGATAAAAACAGATTGGGCAAATTCTTCTCCACCGTGAACAAGGCGGTGTCCGATTGCATCTATTTCTGATTTTGATTTTAATATCCCATATTGAGAATTCATTAACGTATTGATAACTAAATCAAGCGCTACCTGATGATTCATAATTTCGCGTGTTTGAACGATTTTTTCCCTCCCCTTCGGTTTAAATGTCAGAATAGCATTACTCGAGCCAATTTTTTCGATGATTCCTATAGCAATATTATCTTCTTTATCCATCTCGAACATCTGAAACTTTACTGAAGAGCTGCCGCAGTTTAAAACTAAAACCTTCATTAACCAGTAACTCCTTTCCTATTTTTTTAGGATAATTTAACATCTGGAAATGTATATCACATTTTAATCCATAAAACAACTATCAAATTAGGGATATATTACAAAATATCAATAGCAAATTTTTTGTTTTTTTAAGATAATTCTATCAGTAATAATTTATATATCAAATTTTAAAGTTAATGATAGATTTGTTTATAACAAGTACTGTTTTCAAACTCATTGTTGTTATTAAAAATCTCATATCCGCTGTAACAATTAATAATTTGATATTGTAGTAACCTTTGTTTAATAAAAAATTCTCAAATTCAAATGCAATTCACCATTTAACAGTTTGAATAATTATTCTCTCTTTTTTTAAAATTGACTTAAGTTGGTATGTAATATTTCACCATTCAAAAGCCCAATGTTGTTATTTGTAAATCTTGTGAATCTATTATAAATCTAAAGCGTTTTATGTTTCAATAAGTTGATAAAGATAATCAGATAATTTTGCTTTTAATGGTGGTTTAAAATGATACGAAAATATTATTTTTCCGTGATTAATTGACAATTTGCACAATATCGTGGACAATTTAGTGATTGGAAATTTGCACAACATCGTGGACAATTTTATACTAAAAATCTATTTCTTCATGAAAATTTCTCCTAAGAATAAAAAGGAGAAAAGACATGAAGGGAAAAAATCAATTAAAAGAAGAGACACACCAGAAAGCCATTGAGTTGTACAATCAAAATTGGAAAGTATCGGAGATATGCTCTGACCTTGGTTGTTCAAGAAGTTGGATATATAAATGGTTGAGTCGGTATAATGATCAAAATGAAACATGGTTCAAAGAAGAATCTCGTGCTCCTAAGTTTATTCCCTCTAAGATTTGCTCCAGAGATGGAGCAACTTGTCGTGAATACTCGTAAGGAGCTGATTGCTGCTTCTTTTTCACAATATGGACCTCAAGATATTTTTTATGCTATTTCTTAAAAGGGATATACTCCCCCGCCAGTTTGGACAATTGCCAGAATATTAAAGTGTCGTAATCTTGTCCGTTCAAAACGTTCATCATCCTATATTCCCAAGGGTAAGAAGTACCCTTACATCTACGCATTCTGTCATCAGATGGATTTTGTAGGACCTCGCTATTTATCTTGTAAAGCACGTTATTATTTACTTAATCTGATTGATTGTGATTGTCTTATTAGGTTTTGGAAAATGGTCGGTATACCTGACTTTTTACAAATGGACAATGATTTTTCGTTCTGGGGAAGTCTGAAAAAGCCTGGGGCTGTGGGCAAAGTAGTTCGACTATGTTTGTTAAATGGAGTTACCCCGGTGTTTATTCCACAAGGTGAATCCTGGAGAAATGGGATTGTGGAAAGTTTCAATAACACTATGCAAAAACATTTATTAAGCCAGGAGTACAATAGCATAGAACATTTACAAAAAAACGCTGTTATCTTTGACAAAATACATAACAAAACCCATCATTACAGTTCCCAAAAGGATATGACACCTAAAGAAGTGTTTAAAAAGTATGGATATTCCGTAGGACAGCTTGATCAATCATATAAAGTTCCAAATGGTAAACTTTCCCTTGAACCCGGCGAAATTCATGTTATACGTTTCATAAGAAAAGATCGAAAGTTTAATCTTTTTGGTTTAACATTCCTTTTGCCTGAAAATTTGGTACACGAATATGTTAGAGGTATTATACTCACAGAAGAACATAGACTCTTAATTTTCAATGACCAAAAGTTTATCACTGATTTTGATTTCATTTTATATTAGAATGTGTCCACGATGTTGTGCGAATTCATAGCATTAAAATTTTCCGACTCCCCCAATAGGATTTCTCTCTCGTCTCAGAGATTACGGAGGATTCTCCGAAGGAGTCCTGCGTGACCTATGGAAGATCCCTTCGGGAAAATGATGCCCATGGCACGTGACCCTCGTGAAAAGACAATTTTAATTGTCAGTTTTTTTCTATAATTTCTGCAGTTTATCAGAAGCCCTGTCCTAATTTTCACTACTATAAGACTACATCAAAAATTAAATGTGACAACTTTTAACCTTTAATAAATACCATAAAACCAGCAGATTAAAACTATTATTTATATCCTCTCTACTAATTTTTAAAAAATAGAGCAAATAAAAAAAAGTTCTTGACTTTATGTTTATCATAAAATATATTAGAACGTTTCGATATAAAATATGAGGTAGTTCTGGTTACAATAAAAGACATAGCAAAAAAAGCAAATGTTTCTACTTCTACCGTTTCACTGGTTTTGAACAACAAAGGATATGTTTCCCAAGAAACCAGCGAAAGAATTCAGAATATAATTAATGATCTAAACTATAAGCCGCTGCATTCAGCGCGAAAATTAGCTACACAAAAAACAGGCAATATCGGATATATTATTTGGGAGGGGCATTTCTCAGAAGTAGAGATGTTTTATAGTCAGGTATTTCTGGGAATGGAATATGCTGCTCGTAAAAGCGATTATTATATATTATTGACTACTGTAAAAGAAGACTTTGACCCAAAAACCGATCTCCCGCGCTTCTTAAAATATAACGATGTTGACGGAGTGGCATTGGCAGGGAGAGTGCCGCATTCGCTTGTAGATTATATAGATAAACAGAGAATACCTTTTGTTTTAATTGATTATGGAATACTAGGCAAGATTTATAATAGTGTGTTGATCGACAACTATAATGGTGCTTTAAACGCTGTTGAAAGTCTAATACAATCCGGTCGAAAACGAATTGCATTCGTTGGAGGTACTTTTTCTCACCCTTCCATTAAAGAGCGATTTCGAGGTTACAAAGAAGGACTTGAATCATATAACTTAATAAGTGATGAAAATTTAAAGAAATATACTTATCTTGAAGATGCCGAAACTTCTCGAGAGATCGGAGAGAAAGGAGTATCTATCTTACTTAAAGAAAAACTACTCCCCGACGCCATTTTTTGTTGTAATGACACAACCGCTCTCGGTGCACTTACAGAAATTCAAAGAAAAAAATTGAAAGTTCCACAGGATATTGCAGTTGTTGGATTTGACGATATCCCCGCGGCGGCATTTAATTTACCAAAACTTTCCACTGTAAAAGTTCCAAAACTTTTATTGGGTAAAGAGGCATTTAAATTATTAAATAATGTCATTGACAATCCGGGATTACCTGCACAAACAAGAATAATATCAACAGAATTCATTAAAAGAGAAAGCTCCTGATTAAAATTTTCATTAACACAATTACTCGATATGGAAAGATAGGAACTAAACATTGATTTTCAAGAATCCTGAAGGAGAAGAAATCTTTTTACTGGGCGTGAATTATTGGCCATCTTCTACCGGATTAAATATGTGGTCGGAATGGAATCCCAATGAAATTGCGGAAGACTTCAGTCAGATGCGTGAATTAGGTATAAATGTTTGTCGATTTTTTATCTTTATGCCAGATTTTCTAAAAGGTCCAAAAGAAGTTGATTCGATGATGATGAAGAGACTGAGTGAGTTCCTTGAGATTTCCGAACAAAATGGAATATACACACTTCCAAGTTTCATTGTTGGTCACATGTCCGGAGAAGACTGGGATGTACCATGGCGAAAAGGACGAAACTTTATTACAGATCTTGATATGATTGAGAGTGAGAAATTCTATATCAAGACTATTGTACAAAGTATAAAAACGTTCCCTAATGTTATTGGATGGATACTTTCAAATGAGATTTCTAATTATATAAAAAAACAGGATCCAAAACAGGTAACATTATGGCTAAACGAGATTACCTCATTAATAAAGACACTTGATCCTGAAAAGCCTATCAGTATTGGTGATGGAGCGTGGGCTCCTGAAATTTTAGGTAAAGAGACAGATTTTCATCTTCGTTTACTTAACAAATACCAGGATTTTGTGGGTCTTCACTACTATCCAAGAGAAATGGATCCCTGGCGACACTCTTTTACAACTGCTTTCAGGCTTCGCATGGCACAGGAGTGGAGAAAGCCAGTTTTTATAGAAGAATTTGGAACTTCAACAACTTTAGCATCTGAAGAAAATCAGGCACATTATTACCGCTCAGTATTTTATAGCTCTCTTATCAACAAAACAGATGGAGTAATTAGTTGGTGTCTTAATGATTTTGACTTTGATGAAAAACGACCCTATTCCCATCATCCTAATGAAGAGCGCTTTGGTATATTGAGATCTGATAAAAGTATCAAATCCGCCGGACTAGAATTTAAAAGATTCAGAAAAGTCGTTGATGAAATATGTAATAAAAATTATATAAAAGTTGAAAGTAATGCAGGTTTGGTAATTCCTTCTTACTACTACTATTCGTACCCATATAAACCATACTTTGATAGATGGTACGACTTCTACCTCGAATGTTTTAGCCTTTTAAAACGTTCTAATATTGATGTGAAAATGGTTGTTGAACCTGCTATAGGACTTGAGAATAATGGTGAATTATTTCCAGAAATAGAACTTGACCCAGAACATTATCCTGTTATTTTCTCTCCTAGAATGAAACTGCTGACGAAGAAATTTTGGAAACAAATTATCGAATATGTCACATGTGGCGGAACTCTGTACTACAGCTTTTCTGTAGATAGTTGGATTCTTGATTGGGACAAAATTGCCGGTGTAAAAACTGATTGTAAATTCGGAGTACCGGATTTCAGAACAGAAAATTTCCTTGAAATAGCCGTAAATGATAATTGGGGCCACTTTTCTAAAGGCGAAAATTTTAGAATTCCTCTGAAAAACACGGATGCCGAATACAGTTATTGTAAAATTCTGGAGACAACAGGTAGAACTATTATGAGTGACCAATTTGGAAATCCTGTGCTTACTAAAAGCCCATTGGGGAAAGGACAGATTTACTTCGCCTCATATCCATTTGAAATGCTTTCACTCGCAAGTCTCGATGATTCATGGAAGCCAACACTGGGGAAAATATATAAATCTATCTATGAGGAATCTTTCCAAGATCAGGATTTCCAGATTAATGGAGATGGTCTTGAAATGGGCGTGTGGAAAAGCTCTGATGGTCACTTTTACAAAGTTATCATTCTTAATCATTCATGGGATGAAACATCTGGAATTTTTTCGGTAAATAATAGGACATTAGGAGTTGCAACCTGTTCTTCTGAATACGAAACAATTAGTCCCGGAAAACACAGAATCAATTTTAAAAGAAAAGGTGTTTGTATCTTTGATATTCACTATATCGAAAAATGAAAAAATTTAACTATCTTAAAATTAGAAAGGAGGAGAAAGCAGATCAAAAATAAAAGTTTTATTGTTTTAAAAACTGCAAAAAAAAAGGAGAAGAAATGAAACGTTTCTACATGTTAATGTTTGTGACCCTCTTTCTGGTTAGTTCACTGGTAGGTCAGAATCTTTTAGTGAATCCTGGGTTTGAGACTTACAAGCCGGCATTTTGGGACGCATTGAATGGTACGATTGGAACGGAATTAGGATGGGGAGATACGGAAGTATTTGGCGGTCTGTATTCCGTTAGCGTTACTAAGAGTGCCGCGACTAGTGATGTAGTCGGATGGCAATTTGAAGAATCGGGTAATTTGTTTTGGAATACGGCTGCCGCAGGGACTTTTGATTTGAAGGCATATGTAAAGACCGTTGGCGTTAATACGAATCCGGCCAATGATGATGCGAAAATTGGTGTATCCTTTGAATATCTGAATTCGTCGGGAGCGGAACTTGCTTCGTATACTGTCTGGGTTGATCAGTCAGTAGCCAGTAGCGCTGGCTGGGACACTCTTTCTTATCCATTGATAGTATCCGAGGCGCCGGCAGTTGTACGTGTGAAGGCATTTATGGGTAAGGATGCAACCGGAACCGTATATTTTGATGATATTAATTCTAACTGGCTGGTCTGGAATGGTAATTTTGAGACTATCGAAGGATGGTTGAACTGGTATGCCGGCGATAATGGTTCATACGGAACGGTAACCGATAATGCCGCCCATACTGGCTCTTATGCTGCGGAATTATTCAAACCTGACACCACATCTTCAACTTCGGAGATTGTATATTATTCGATACCGGTAGCGGTGGAAGCCGGAGCCTGGTATAAGGTTGGTGTCTGGGTCAAAACCGAAGCTGTGAATGACTCAGCTGTTTTTGAGCCGACGTATATTACGAAGGAACGTCTGGATGACCGTTTAGGATTGTGTTATTTCTTTCATACTGGCAGTATTACGGAAGCATGGAGTACACTGGGTGGCGATAAGTATGTATATGTTGACCAGACCACTGTGGATAAAGATTGGACTCATTATGTAGTCGCCGAGCAAGCACCCGATGATGCGACGGGAATATCGGTTCGTGCCCGTTTTACTTCACGTCCTACAGGAACCGCCTGGTTCGATGACTTCAGTGTCGAAAAGATTGAGCCTGTTGATGACAATCTCCTGGTGAATCCTGGATTAGAGACTTACAAGCCGGCATTTTGGGACGCATTGAATGGTACGATTGGAACGGAATTAGGATGGGGAGATACGGAAGTATTTGGCGGTCTGTATTCCGTTAGCGTTACTAAGAGTGCCGCGACTAGTGATGTAGTCGGATGGCAATTTGAAGAATCGGGTAATTTGTTTTGGAATACGGCTGCCGCAGGGACTTTTGATTTGAAGGCATATGTAAAGACCGTTGGCGTTAATACGAATCCGGCCAATGATGATGCGAAAATTGGTGTATCCTTTGAATATCTGAATTCGTCGGGAGCGGAACTTGCTTCGTATACTGTCTGGGTTGATCAGTCAGTAGCCAGTAGCGCTGGCTGGGACACTCTTTCTTATCCATTGATAGTATCCGAGGCGCCGGCAGTTGTACGTGTGAAGGCATTTATGGGTAAGGATGCAACCGGAACCGTATATTTTGATGATATTAATTCTAACTGGCTGGTCTGGAATGGTAATTTTGAGACTATCGAAGGATGGTTGAACTGGTATGCCGGCGATAATGGTTCATACGGAACGGTAACCGATAATGCCGCCCATACTGGCTCTTATGCTGCGGAATTATTCAAACCTGACACCACATCTTCAACTTCGGAGATTGTATATTATTCGATACCGGTAGCGGTGGAAGCCGGAGCCTGGTATAAGGTTGGTGTCTGGGTCAAAACCGAAGCTGTGAATGACTCAGCTGTTTTTGAGCCGACGTATATTACGAAGGAACGTCTGGATGACCGTTTAGGATTGTGTTATTTCTTTCATACTGGCAGTATTACGGAAGCATGGAGTACACTGGGTGGCGATAAGTATGTATATGTTGACCAGACCACTGTGGATAAAGATTGGACTCATTATGTAGTCGCCGAGCAAGCACCCGATGATGCGACGGGAATATCGGTTCGTGCCCGTTTTACTTCACGTCCTACAGGAACCGCCTGGTTCGATGACTTCAGTGTGCAGAAAATGGTTGTGTCCAGTACGGCTATCGATCCTGAATTCGTAAATGTAGTACCGGATAAATTCCAACTGTTAAGCAATTATCCGAATCCGTTTAACCCGGAAACGAATATTCGTTTTACAGTACCAGAAATTAGTCGTGTAAATATCAGTATTTACAATATGCTGGGTCAGAAAGTCAGAACGCTTGTTAATAATGTAATGATTACCGGTTACCATACCGTAACCTGGAACGCCTGCAATGATATGGGTGATCCGGTTGCATCCGGTGTTTACATCTATGTAATGACTTCAAATGATCAGCGTTTCACGAATAAAATGATGTTGATCCGGTAAATCTTCAGAAAGAGGCCCCTTCGGGTAGTTCCGGAGGGGCTTTACTTTTCCAAAGGGAATACCATGAAGAAAGTAATTCTGTTTACAATTATCTTTTTAACACTTTTACCAGTGACATTATCCGCCGGAATAACCGGAAAAATAACAGGTCGGATAACGGACGCAAATAACGGTGAGCCGTTAATTGGCGTAAATGTTGTCGTAGAAGGAACTATTCTTGGCGCAGCGACTGATTTTGATGGTTTTTATTCGATTCTGAATGTAAATCCGGGAACTTACAGTTTACGATCCTCCATGATCGGCTATCAAACGACTATACAACAGAATGTTCAGGTGATGGTTGATTTGACGACCACGATAAATTATGAACTGAATGTGGAGACGATTGCCGGGGAAGAGGTGGTTGTAATCGCCAAGGCGCCAATTGTCCGTAAAGATGTTACTTCTACATCTTTTCGTGTAAATTCGGATCAGATTGACCAACTCCAGGTTGTTGATTTTAATGAAATAATCGAACTACAAGCCGGAGTCGTGGAGGGACATTTCCGGGGAGGACGCAGCGGTGAGGTGATGTATATTATCGACGGTATACCAATGAATGACGCTTATTCTGGTGAAACCTTTTTTGATGTGGAAAATGACATTGTTCAGGAACTGGAGGTTATCAGCGGAACATTTAATGCGGAATACGGTCAGGCGATGTCCGGTATTGTAAACATTGTGACCAAGGAGGGGCAGGATTATTATTCGGGTAAAATCTCCTTTTTTATGGGGGATTATTTCAGTAATCACAAAGACACATATCTCCATATTGAAAATATTAATCCTGTCGCGATAAATAATATGCAGTTTAATCTTAGCGGTCCGGTTCCGATGTTGGGAGAACGCCTGTCATTTAATTTAATCGGACGTCGTTATTACAGTGACGGCTGGATGTATGGGCGTCGGGAGTATGACTTAGATAATTATGTCTATTTCGGAGATCCGGACAATCCGATTTACTATTCTACCGGGGACAGTAATTACGTCTCGTTGAATTATGAGCAAAAGCAATCGCTCCAGGGAAAATTAACCTGGAAATTAGGCGATAAAGATAAGTTAAACTTCTCGTCTTTTTACCAGAACAAGGTATGGGAAGAATTCGATCGTTTATTTAAATACAATCCTAATGGAAATTATGAGCGGAATCAGGATAGCTGGCAGAATTCCATTCAGCTTAACCATCTATTTAATGCCGGTACTTTCATTACGGCAAACCTTTCGCACACCACCGCGAATTATGAACAGTATGCGGCTGAGGATACGACCGATTATGTTCCAATTGATTATTTAATTGCTACGGGAGCAACCGGATTCTCGACCGGCGGAATGCGCATGTGGCGACATTTTCGTGATAATACAACCATAATCGGAAAAATCGATCTTTCCAGTCAAATGACCCGCCAGCAGAAAGTCGGGTTGGGAATCAGTTACAAACAGTGTGAACTCTCCCTGCATGAATATCAACTCTATTTTGATGAAAACTATACCTTACAGGTTCCGTCACTGGAATCCTGGTATCACAATAAATACACCTATAAGCCTGTTGAATTTTCGGCCTATCTCCAGGACAAAATTGAATTGGGTGATATGATTATTAATCTTGGTGTTCGATATGATTACTTTGATCCCGACGGTGAAGTCCCGATATCTTTTGATACTCTACGGTTTGATATCTACACCAGTGCAGCCGATATGCGAAAAACGGAAACTTTTCACCAGATCAGTCCACGATTTGGCATTGCATATCCAATATCCGACCGGGGGGTGATTCACTTTTCCTATGGTCACTTTTTCCAGATTCCAAACTATGAGTATCTGTACTTAAATCCTGATTATGAGATTTCGTTGGTGCAACTGAAAGGTGATCAGCCGCCCCGGGGACGCTGGAACGCCATGGGCAATTCCGAATTAGAACCTGAAAAGACAGTCAGCTATGAAATCGGAATAAAACAGGCGTTGTCTGATAATTTCACAATTGATCTAACGGCCTATAATAAGGATATTCGGGACCTGATTGGTATGGGGGTTTATGAAGATATCCGCGGGCAGGATTACTGGCGTTTTGTCAACCGCGATTATGCCAATGTGAAGGGAATAACCTTTGCGATGGAGCAATTGGAAGCACCGGGCGGTATCGGTTTCTCGGTCGATTATACCTATCAGGTAGCAGCCGGGAACTCTTCGGACCCCTTCGCAGAGTGGGAAAATTCCAACGATGATGTGGAGAGTGAAAAAAAACGTCGTCCCCTTAATTGGGACCAGACCCATTCGCTTAATCTGTCTGGAACAACCTCTCAGAATGGTTATCGTATCAGTCTTATCGGTAAAATTGGGAGCGGTACGCCCTATACCCGCGCATCGGCGCGTTATTCAAACCGGATCTATAATGGAGAATGGAAGCCGATGACGATGACTTTTGATCTGAATATCAGTCGCGATTTTCGAATTGCTTCGATGCTGATTTCACCCTATTTGAAGATCTATAATCTGTTTGATCGTAAAAATATGACAGAAGTATATCGTTCCAGCGGGTCTGCAGATTACGATTACGATATGGCTTTTCAAACCTATATCGGAGTCAAAGACGTCGAAGAATGGACAATTCAACCAAATTATTACGATGAACCCCGCAAGATTATTATCGGTTGTTCAATATCTTTCGGGAAACCATAAAATCACAAAAGAAGAAAAAAGAGAACCGATTATGAAAGCTTTTTATCGATTGACAACAATTATCATGTTCGGCTTGGTATTGACGTTAAATGCCCAAACTCCGGATTATTTACGGGGCCATAATCTTTACCGACGGGTCGGCACAATGGACGGTAATCTTGTACTGACGCTGTTTAAAAATTATGGCGAGGTAACCGATTATCCCAACGAGCCTTCCTGTAATTGGCCGTCTTATGGTAGACATTACTGTGATGGTGTGGCGTTAATCGTATCAGTTGAAGTCCTTAACGATAGTGATGAATATGTCCATCCTATGGAAACTCAATACCGTGAGTTTACCGACACCTCTCCCGATGGTATTCCCTGGGGATTCGAGCCGCGTCCCTATTGGTTTAATATGGACCAAAAGGAGAATAAAACGCCTGCTATGAGCAATGATCCGAAGTCCTGGCCCGATCAGTGGCTGGATCGTCCGAACGCCTGGGATGGCTATTGGAACGGCTATTTTGGCAAGGGCATTTTCAACGCCCAGCTGGAAACCGTATTTGCCTTTGATGACGATCCGGATAAAGAACCGAATCTGTATATGAATTACTATTGCGATGATACCGATACTACACGCGGAGGACTCGGTCTTTGGGTAAAAGCACGTGGTTTTCAATGGAGTCAGGTTTTAGCCGAAGACTGTATTTTCTGGTTGTATAATATTACCAATGAATCCAGTCATGATTATGAAAAAGTCTATTATGCTCAGTACGTTGACTGGGGCATTGGCGGTGTCGAAGATGGCGCTGATGATATTGGTAAATATGACACTAATCTCGATATTGCCTTTGCCTACGATACTGACAAATATGGTACACCGGGTAATTGGTACCCGGTTGGTTATGCCGGTTATGCATTCCTGGAAAGTCCCGGTATATCCGATGATAATATTGACAATGACAACGATGGCATGGTGGATGAAAAACGGTATAGCGATACTCCGGGACATTGGGTCGATGAGGATTCCCTGCGCAATTACGAGTTTGTCGGGGAGCGCTGGAATCGATTTATTGAAGTCTATGGTACGGAGCCGAAACCTCATTGGTCAAACGATGAAGATTGTGACTGGCGGGCATTTACCGACCTTAACGATAATGGAGTATGGGATGATGGTGAACCCCTCAACGACGATCTGGGTGCTGATGGCGCCGGTCCGTATGATGCGAGTTATACGGGTCCCGACGAAGGTGAAGGTGATGGAATGCCTACAAATCAAGAACCAAATTACAATGTGACCGACCCCGATGAATCCGACCAGATAGGCTTGACCGGTTTCCGGGTTTTTGCGGTACACGATTATGAGTTGACCAATGATGAACAGAATTGGCGGGTTTTTGTCAGCGCACCGACACCCTGGGATGCAATCCTGGCGCCTAATAATTTGGGTATGTTCTTCTCATCGGGTCCCTTTCCACTAGATATCCAGAAAACGGAACGCTATTCCATGGCACTGCTTTTCGGAGAAGATAAGGCCGATCTGGTAAAAAATAAAAACACTGTTCAGCAAATTTATAATGCCGACTACCGGTTTTCACAGCCGCCGGATAAGCCGCATCTCACTATTTATCCCGGCGATGGTAAAGTTACCCTGGTATGGGACGATGTAGCGGAAAAATCCTATGATCCGTTTTTACAAGAATTCGATTTTGAAGGTTATGTTATTTATAAAAGTACGGAAGCGCAGCTATTAGAATCAAAAATCATTACCGATGCCTATGGTAACTTAACCTTTCGCAAACCTGAGGTGCAATTTGATAAGGTCGATGGTATCAAAGGACTCCATCCGGTGGCGATCTACGGAATCCAGTATAATCTTGGAGAAGACAGCGGCTTGCGACATAGCTGGATCGATACCGATGTTCGCAATGGGCAGACTTATTATTATGCCGTGGTATCCTATGACTATGGCCTGGTTAACTATACCAGTACGGGGGTAGAAGGAATCTCGCCTTCCGAGTGTTCGGCGATCATAAAAGCCAGCTCCGCCGGCGAAGTGACATTTATAGACATAAATTGCGGAGTGGCTACGCCACGGTCGGAGGCGGCAGGATATCAAGCGCCAGAATTAGATGAGAATATTTTACATATTGGTCCCTCAACCGGTTATATCGACGTGGAAATTTTAGAGGATACTAAGGTGCCCGAAAATGACGTAACCTATGAATTGGAGTTTTACGAAGATACAAAACACCATACTACGATTACGCCATATTATTCGATTCGTAATGTTGTCCAGGATACACTAGTCGTTGATTCGGCAATTGCAAACATTTATGGTGGTGAAAGTCCGATTTTCAATGGAACCGCCATAACGGTTTTTAACGATACCAGTATTACCTGGGATATACTGGGGAGTGGCTGGATATCGGGGTACTCCGATTATACGGTTGATATACGACTTGATCCTGTATGGAATAATTTTAAATCGAACCTAAGAAAACCGTCCCGTTATTATTTAATGTTTATGGATACTATGTTAGTAAATTCAATTTCTGTGTTTGGTAAAAAATCGATGCCCTCGAATGTATTAATTTATGATGTTACCTACGATGATTCTATACTTGTCGATTATTTGCTCATAGATAATGACAGTACTTTTAATTACTCTCATGGAGATGATATTGTATTGACTGTCCCAGATACGAAGGCACCGTATGAAAATTTATTCATAAGCTGGAATATCCGCTTTGACCGGGAACTTTCTATCGACAGTGTTTACATTGATGGTGTAGGTACTATCGACACAACCTGGATCACGACGGACCCACCGGAACCGGGTGAGGTGTATCAGTTAGAAATCAAGCGCCCTTTCCGTGCGTCGGAATATGTAATGGTTATTGATACAGTTACAGCTGATACGAGTTACCAGGTCAGCCGTCAGGGTGATGTGTATCGATTTACTGTAAATGGCGCCGATTACAGCAAAGAGCGTGCGAGGGATGAGTTAGACGATATATGTGTGGTGCCCAATCCCTATGTGGTGACAGTAAGTTGGGAACCAAAAGCCGCTACAAATTATGGTCGTGGTGAGCGCCGGATTCAATTTATGCATCTACCCAAAGATTGTACAATCAGAGTTTTTTCGCTGAGCGGACATCTTGTTAATCAGTTTGAACATCACGGCGCGGATGATGATGGTATGGAATCCTGGGATTTACTGTCCAAAGACGGAAATGAAATTTCCTTTGGGATCTATTTATATCAAGTAGAAGCGCCAGGGGTCGGAGAAAAAATCGGTCGGTTTGCAGTGATAAAATAATGCGAAACAGTAAATACAAAATAGTATCCCGATTGTGGTTGATTTTCTGTGTCATGATACTTGTCTGCCAGTGCGATAAATCCGATAGGAATGATACTGTTGCGAAAATTGGCGATCGTTTACTTACTGTAGATGAATTTCAATGGGCTTATGAATTAGCGCCGAGAAGTGTAACCCAGCTGGGTAACGATACGGCCCGCACAATTGTATTGCAGCGCCTCATAAACCAGGTTCTTTTAGCCCATGAGGGTATGAAAAAAGGGTATGATAAAGACAGCTCGTTTCAGAAAATTTTGAATAATTATCGGGATATGGCCATTAACCGAGAATTATATCTGAGTCACATTCGGGATTCAGTCCGGATAAGTGACACCGATTTTCAATGGGCTTATGAAAAATCCAAGACAACTCTCTTCGTTCAGAATTTCTGTGCAGCGACGAAGGAGGAGGCCGAGCAGATACGAACTGAGGAATTGCTGGTCCCCCATACTACAGTTAATGAATTTACCGAAACCCGTCTACTTGATCCTTATGGACCGGTTGATGTAATTGGCTGGAATGTGATCGAGGAAAAAATCGAAGACCTGCTTTATCGCTTGCCGCGACTTGAGTATTCCGAACCGGTTTATGACGGTAAGGTCTATCATGTTTTCAGGGTGGTTGAGAAAGAAATCGAAGCCCTGAATCGTGAAAGTGACTTTTATGCCGTTAAACCAACTCTGGAATCGGCTCTCCGTAAACGGAAAGAACATCAGAAGAGCTTTAAATTTGTCCGGGAAACAATGGCTCCGCAGAATGTGATTATTCGCGCGAAAACCCTAAATGCTGTCACGGATCGGTTCTGGGATTTTTATCAACAGTCCGAAGATCGGCCGCCGCAGGAGCTGGAATTCAGTGAAATTCAATCACTGTTTGCCGACATTGATGAATTGTTGGAAATGGAGCTGGCTTCATTTGCAGACGGTTCTTTCAGTGTATCGGATTATTTATTTTATTATCGTTTGAATCCGTCGTCCGTCAATCATACAAACTGGTCATCTGTTCGGGAAAGCATTCAAAACGCTGTGGCGACATATATTCGGGATATTGTCTTTGCACAGCAGGGGAAAAACGAAGGATTGGATCGAAAGGTTTCCGTTTTTAAAGAAACTCAGCAATGGTGTGAAAAGTTGCTGGCAGCCAAAGTCAAAAAAGAGTTGTTGAACGACATAACATCCGCTGTAAGCGATTCATGTCTATATCGGAAGATTTACAGGGATTCACTGGATAGCTATTTAGCCGGTCTAAATAAACAGACGGACATTTCAATTAATAAACAGATATTGTCAAAAATTCCGGTTTCCGATACCGGGATGGGCCGAAAGATTGATTTTTTCGCCACTTATGTGAAATAGAAATGAGGTCTTAAGTGATGAAATATTCGCAGTTGAGATTTGTAAATAATGTTATAATTGCAATTATAATGATATTGATGCCGGGCCGGTATTCATTGGCCGAGAGGAACAGCAATGTTGGAACGACGGCAGCATCATTTCTTGAAGTAGGAGTGGGGTCACGAGCGACCGGTATGGGAGGCGCATTTGTAGCTGTTGCCGATGACATTACCTCTCTGTATTGGAATCCCGCCGGACTGAGTCGGTTAACATCAAACGAACTGGTTTTTGAACATATTCAGTGGCTGGCGGATATCAGTTTTAATTTTATGGGTGCGGGCATTTCACTGGGACGTCTCGGAACTGCCGGATTCTTTATTAACAGTATGACGGTACCGCAAGATGAGGTGCGGACTGTTATTTATCAGGACGGGAGCGGAGAGAAATTCGACGCCGCATCCCTGTCCGCGGGAATCTCGTATGCCATTAATTTAACCGACCGGTTTTCAATTGGATTAAATGCGAAATATATTAGTGAACGAATCTGGCATGAAAACTCAAACGGTTTTGCCATTGACGTCGGAACCCTGTACGATACGGGTTTTAAAGGTCTTCGAATCGGTGCCTGTATCTCAAACTTCGGCACTGATCTGCAATTAAGCGGCAGTGATTTAATTATTTACCATGACAGCGATCCGTTAATTTTAGGAAATAATGATAAAATTATGGGTACATTAATTACGGATAAATGGCCGCTGCCGTTAAACATGCAATTCGGCGTTGCTTATGATTTAATTAATCGTAAATACAGCCGTGTAACGATTGCCGCCGATGCAATCCACCCCATTAACAATAAAGAATATCTGAACATAGGAGCCGAATTGGCTCTATTTCACATGTTTTTCGCGCGGGCCGGCTATCAGTCCCTTGGCATGAAAGATGCCGAACAGGGATTAACCCTCGGCTTTGGGCTAAAATACAAACTGTTCGGACAATCTAACATAATGTTTGATTATTCATTCGGTGATTATGGGCGTCTGCTCAATGTGAATCGCTTTACTTTGCGGCTGGATTTTTGATTTATTATCAATAATATCTTGTATGCACAATACAAGGTTATTGAACAAACAAAGAAATATTTATTGACAAGGAACTTCAATGCATAAATCTTTTAATATTTCCCGCCGTCTGTGTACGGCTTTTTTAATGGTTGTAATTATAAATATCAGTTTTGGTGAACAGATAAATATAGGCAGGGTGGAGCAGATGCCAAATCTTCCAAGCCCTTATCTGATGCGAGATTGGAAGCAAGTTACTCTGGGATACGACAGCCTGGTTTTTGACTTGACTCGAACTGGTGATTATCTTCCATTGATATGGATCAATAATAATACGGTTAATTATCCCAATCATAACAGTTTCGGCCTACATACGGTTGTGGGAACACTATCTCCGTCCAATGCCGAGGCGATTAATGTATTACCGGCGGTGATCGGGGCTTCCCTGGTCGGTATCGATAAAAGTAATCAGAACGGCTTCAATTGGGTAATAGGTTGTGAGGAGTGGTTTAACAAACGTCCGGAAGAGAATGTTTATCTGAATGGTCCGACGGCACAGAGCGGCGACGACTGGTGGTACGATACTATGCCGAATATTTTTTTCTATCAATTATATAGTATGTATCCCCATACGGGTGATTTTGATTATCAATTTACTTCCGTCGCGGATAGGTGGCTGGAGGCTGTAATTGCAATGAATGGTAGCGCAACCCCATGGACCCAGCCTTATATGAATTATCGTGGGTGGCATCTGGCAACGATGACCCATAATGAATCAGGAGTTCGTGAACCAGAAGCAGCTGGTGCGATTGCCTGGCTGCTTTATAATGCTTTTACTAAAACAGGTGAGGAAAAATACTGGATTGGCGCTGAATGGTGTATGGAGTTTTTAAGCAACTGGACATCAAATCCCTCATACGAACTTCAATTACCGTATGGTGTTTATGCAGCGGCAAGGATGAATGCGGAGTTGGGTACTACTTATGACATTGAAAAATTGCTTAACTGGTGCTTTACTCCTGATGGAAATGTTCGCAATTGGGGTGTCTGCCTTGGCAACTGGGGCGGATACGATTGTGATGGATTAGTTGGTGAGGCACTGCTCAATGAAGGCTATGCCTTTGCCATGAATGGTTTCGAAATGGTGGGAGAATTGGTTCCGATGGTGCGGTATAATGACCGTTTCGCCCGGTCAATTGGGAAATGGGTTTTGAATGTCGCCAACGCGTCCCGGCTTTTTTACACAAATTTTCTTCCTGATTCACTTCAAGACAGCGAAGTGTGGGCACATCAGTATGATCCGGATTCTTATATTGCACATGAATCAATGCGTGAAAATTGGATGGGTATAAGTCCTTATGCAACGGGTGATAATTGGGGTGCTACTAATTTATCCTTATACGGCGCTTCCCACGTTGGTATTTTCGGCGGAATAATTGATACAACCAATATTGAAGGAATTCTTCGATTAGATGTCTTAAAGACCGACTATTTTCACGATGATGCCTATCCTACATTCCTTTACTATAATCCTCATGACGAGGGGAAAAATGTAGCAATTGAAGTTGGTGCTGATAATTACGACTTGTATGACGCTGTTTCTAATGAAATTGTTAAAACAAATGCCAGCGGAGTAGATTCCTTTTTCATTGCTTCGGATGTTGCGATGTTAATAGTCTTAATCCCACCTGGCTCGGAATTAATTTATGATCTGGATAAGGTTATGATTGGAAATGTAGTTATTGATTATTTATCAGGTCGGCCTGTTACAAATTATCCTCCAAGAATAAAATGTTTGGCAGCAGATACAACAATAGTCTGTTTTGGGAAAAGCACAACAATATATTGTACTGCCGAAGATAGAGATAACAATGAACTTTTATATGAATGGCATTCAACAGGAGGAACATTCAGCGGTGAAAGTGCAACCGTTACATGGATAGCTTCAGGTTCGGAAGGAAATTATATTATTACTTGTATCGTCAATGATGGTAATAGCGGAAAAGATACTGCAGAAGTGAGTATTGGGGTTGTTGAGTCAATCAATCATGTACCTGTTATCTCAAAAATTACTGCTAATCCCGGAGTAATTAATTTGGGAGGAACAACAGAATTGATTTGTAATGCAGAGGACCCTGATGGTGATACTTTGAATTACATGTGGATCGCAGATTATGGAACGTTAAGTGCTAATGACTCTATTGCGAATTGGATAGCGCCGGTAGTCGAAGGATACTATTACATAATTTGTGAAATAAATGACGGACATGGTGGAGAAGATACAGACAGTGTCGGAATTGTCGTTCGGGATTCCTCAAATACAAGTATTGGAGTTCCAATTGCGTATTATCCTTTTAACGGTAATGCAAATGGTGAAAGTGGCTTTGGTAACAGTGGGACTGTTTCTGGAGCAACATTAGTTGAAGACAGATTTGGAAATGCCAACAGTGCCTATCATTTCGACGGAGTCAATGATTATATTAGGGTTCCAAATAATTCCAGCATCAATTTCCAGGAGGCAATTACTATCAGTTTCTGGATGAAGATCGAGCAACTTTTCGATCGAGAATCCTTTCCCATTTCTCATGGAGGTTGGGAAAATCGCTGGAAAGTCTCAATAATACCTGAAAAACGATTAAGGTGGACAGTCAAAACTGGCACCGGGATAAAAGACCTGGATTCACAGGCTCAATTATCAACGGATGTTTATTATAACATAGTAGTGCTCTATAGCGGTTCTGACTTTGAAGTTTATATTAATGGTGAATTAGATGCTTCTTCATCCTGGTCAGGTTTAATCTCAACAACATCACTTGATTTGACAATTGGACGATATCTCCCAAGTAATTCGGACTATAATTTTAAGGGTGTGCTGGATGATATTCGTATCTATGACTATACCTTATCGATTACTGAAATACAAAATTTATATCGTGAAAATACGGGGATTGAAGATTTAAAAACGAAGGTTATTCCAGATCAATATGTATTGTATCAAAACTATCCTAATCCGTTCAATCCTCAAACGACAATCCAATATCAGTTGCCGATCACTGGCAATGTTACCCTACAAATCTTTGACCTGACCGGCCGACTCGTTCAAACATTGGTTGATGAGACTAAACCGGCTGGTGAATATATCGTGAATTGGAATGTAAGGAATGTTAGCTCGGGAATTTACCTGTACCGGCTACAGACAAAAGAATTTATTTCGGTAAGGAAATGTGTTAAACTAAAATAATGCAGTTACTTCGAACCAGATGTCGGAATTTATAATATGACGAAACCGTTCGGATTGCCAACAATTATTATGTTATTAATTTTTATTCATTGTAGTCAAAAGAATCCTGATATCACACGGGAAAACCTGGCTGTGTCATTCTCCGGTAAAGCGCAGATAGAAGTCGGCGGTCCCTATGTGGGTGTAGAATTTCACCACAGCTGCATGATTCCCCAGCGGATAAGTTTTTTTTACCCTGTTGCGAACAGTATTGATCACAGTCAAGATTACTGGACCCGGGATAGCTCCTTTGTAATGGATTGGAATTTGAAAATCGGCGATCGTCCGATCGAATCAATTGGGCGCGAACCGGCGGAATTTGAGTTGATGCCCTACTCAGTCATGTTTCAGGACACTACGGAAATTTATTCCGCAACTGTGGCTTATCAATTCTGCAATGAAAAACCGGGGATGGTGTTGACTATCGATATTACAAATAAGCTGGATAAAACCGAAACCTATCAATTGGATACGCGCCTCAAAACTTCGATAAAAACCTGCCACACTTATAAACGAATCGATCAATCAATAGCCGAATATGACCCGGAGAGTGCAACAATTTATGCACATTTCCGCGATCAGGATGCCGATTCCTCACTGATTTTTATTTCAAATGCCGGAATGCAAGCGATAGTCGGCAACGCTTCTGAACAGGCCGCCCGATTTACCTACGAAGCCCAATTACAACCCGGGAAGGCACTGCAAATTGTTCAGATTATCGGCTCTTCCCGTTTGGCCGAAGGCAAAGATTTGGTTCATTATCTCCGAAGCAATTATCGGCAGGAAGTGGAACAGTATGAGAATCGGGTTAGGCAAAAATCCCTAAAGGAAAGTTGTTTTCACACTGGTGACGAGGATAGCGATCACTCGATTGCTTACGCCAAGGCTATCATGGAGACCAATGCCCATTATCTCGACGGTGAGATTGTCCCGATGCCCTGTCCGGCGGAGTACAATTTTTATTTTACCCATGACGCGCTGGTGACCGATCTGGCGGCGGTGAGCTTTGATTTGCCGAGAGTGAAACGGGATTTGGATTATATTATCAGACATGCAGATGAGGAGAATATCATTCCCCATGCCTATTACTGGAAAGACGGGAAATTTGTGACGGAATATGCGAGTTCGGATAACTGGAACAACTTCTGGCTGGTGCAGGTGACGGCAAAATATCTGCGTCATTCCGGAGACCGGGAATTTGTTGAAAAATTATATCCCTATGTCAGCAAGAGCGTTGAGCGTTCGCTGCTGACGCTGGAAGAGGACAATTTGATGTGGTCTTACCGTCCGGACTGGTGGGATATCGGGCATAATTACGGTGCTAAGTCTTATATGACAATTCTGGCGATTAAGACCATGCGGGACTACATTTTTCTATTGACGGCTTTGGGTAAAAATGCTGATCAAATTCAGGAATTCGCATCCCTGGCGGATGAAATGCAAGCGGCGCTGACCGAGAAATTATGGAATGACGATATGAATTATCTTGTGAACTATTACAATGACGGTTTGCTGGATGAGCATTACTATATCGGTTCTCTGCTTGCGGCTCATTATGGTTTGCTGGATAACGAGAAACGGAATTTGCTGGTTCAGACTGCCACTGATAAAATGGTGGATGATAAAGTCGGCATTTATAATGCCTTTCCCATGGATTTTGAGCAATGGGGCGATTTCATGAAGTTTGTTGGCAACGAAGCCGGCGCCAAATATTATTACTTCAATGGCGGTATCTGGCCACAGGGTAACGCTTGGTATGCGATGGCATTGATTGCAAATGATGAAAAAGACGCTGCGGCAGAATTCATCCATAATACCATGTCGCTGCACGGTATTATGGACGGTCCGAACGGTCAGCCGGCATATTATGAAGTCCGCAATGCCAATAAAGAGGATTTGTCTGAATATGGTACTGTTGATAAACCGCAATTTCTGTGGGCGGGCGCCTGGTATATCAATTGCTTGTATCAACTTTATGGTGTGGTAGAAAATGAATGGAATATTAGTATTGACCCGTTTTTAGAGCAAGATCAAAAGAATTGTAAGTTTACTCTTTTTGTGGATGGAAAACCTCTTTTGATAAATATTACCGGTAAAGGTGAAACGATTAAATCGATTCGGTATGATCGAAAAAATTTCCATTCATCCGTATTCCCATCTTACATCCCTGAGATAAAACAGATTGGTATTGTTAAAGGGTACCCGGAATATCCTTACCTGCAATCTACGAGTTCCATTCTAAAATCATGTCAATATAATAACAGAGAATTAAAGTTCGAACTGGAAGGCTACACGGGCCATTTGAACGAATCGTGTGTTATTAGTCCACTTGAACCGAGGGAAGTATTTATTAACGTAAAGCTTCTCTCAAAGAATTGGTCAGTTGAAAAGATCGATGGTTGTTATAAATTGACACTACATTTTACGCATTCAAAAGCTATTGAAGAAATAGCAATAAAATTTTAAACTTGGCTTATGAAAGCAAAATTTAAAAGAAATCCCCATCGCCCGGTTTTTCACTTTTCACCTGATAATTGGATGAGTGATCCTATCCCGTTTTTCTGGAATGGAGAATATCACATGTTTTTTCAGCATAATCCGGAAGGAGCTTTCCGGGACAAAATGCGCTGGGGACATGCTGTAAGCAGGGATTTGGTACACTGGGAACAACTTCCTGTTGCGTTGACTCCAACCCAAAATGGTCCGGACAAAGACGGATGCTGGACAGGTTGTGTAATTGAAGAAAATGGAAGATTTCATATTTTCTATACAGGCGTTTACCCTCAAGTTATATGCATGGCTGGTAGTAGTGATTTAGTGTCATGGGAGAAATACAAAGATAATCCACTTAATGTAAATAAACCAGATGGATATGGAGAATGTTTTCGTGATCCTTTCGTCTGGAAAGATAAAGATATCTGGTATATGATAATTGGCGGTGAAAAACCGGGGGAAGCAGGTGGAGTAGTATTTCTTTATAAATCTACTAACCTTATTGATTGGACATACTTGAATACACTTTTTGATGGAGATACATATACAGGTTGTGAATTTGAGTGCCCGGACTTTTTTCTTTTGGGGAACAAATACGTTTTACTAACTTCTGATGAAAAGGCATGGTGGCATATTGGAAATTACAGTAATCACAAATTTTTCCGTGAATGCAGTGGTATAATAGACGGAGGCTCCTTATATGCTGCTAAAACTTTGAAAGATGATAAGGAACGGCAAATCTTATGGGGTTGGATACGCGAAGAGCGTTCTAAAGAAGATCAAATTAAAGCCGGGTGGAGCGGAATTTTATCACTTCCACGAGAATTAAAGCTATTATCAGATGGAAACCTGGGTATTAATGTTGTTTCAGAAGTAAAATCTCTTCGTGGGAAACATTGGCATTTTGACGATATTAAAATCAAAGGTAAAAATAGACCAGAGTATTATTATATCGAAAACTTTGAAAGCGACTCTTTTGAGATAGTTGCTCAGTTTGCTCCTTCATTTGCTCAAGAATATGGTATTGTTGTTCGGTGCTCATCTGATTTGAAATATGGAATAAAAATTTCTTACAATAATAATCTAAATGAGTTTTGTGGAGTTCCAATTATTTTGGAGCAAGGTGAACCTCTTTCAATGCAAATCTTTGTAGATCATTCTGTAATAGAAACAATTGCGAATGGAAGATCTATTAATACTTTTCGTACCTATCCTGAACGGGGCGATTTTATGGGAATTGTTCTCTACTGTAGAGAGGGCGAATTAGAAATAGAAAGTGTTGATATATGGGAGATTGCTTAAACCCGGAGTTTTACAGCATGAATCTGGTATTATACAAATTTAAATAACAGTTACTGAAAACTACGGTATTATAAGAATCATCTACCTGTTGAAAACTCAATTATGACAAAAAAGAAAATAAAAAATTTCGATAATCCTTTAATAATGAAAAGAATTAAAAGACTTTTAAAAATCATTTCAGTTTCATTTATTATTCTTGTTGTTTGCTGCTCCAAAGATAACAAAAAGTTACGAAAAAATGAAAATGGTAAAATTTGCTTAACCTACTGGTGTGCATCCAACCAGGACGAAATTGACCTGGCTAAATATCTGGTTGGTAAATGGAATGCCGTCAACGACAGTATAGTTGTCAAACTGCAACCCATCCCCGCTAGTCAGTCATCGGAAGAGGTATTGCTGGCAGCCATAGCAGCCGGTACGACTCCCGATATCTGTTCAAACATGTGGCCCGGAGCCATGGATGATTTTATCGCGTCAGGAGGATTGGTTCGTCTCGATCAATTTCCTGATTTTATAGACTTTATCTCCGAGCGGGTCCACGCGGATTTGCTGGAGACCTTTCAGGCAACGGATGGGCATTTTTATCAGATTCCCTGGAAGACAAACCCGATCATGGTGGTCTACAATAAAAATATTTTCCGGGACGCCGGCGTTGATATTATTCCCCGAACATATTCCGAATATCTTGAGGTTGGGCGCAAGGTAACCCGGGACCTGGATGGCGACGGCAATCCGGATGTCTGGCTTTCCCACCGTGATACAAAACCGATCTGGTGGCAGCGGTTTTTCGATTATTATACATTTTATATCGCCGCATCCGGGGGTAAAACCTTGTTTGATGGCGCTGACATTATTTTCAATAATGAAGCGTCGGTGAAGGTTTTTGACCTGTTTCAGCAGATTTATAAAGAGGGCCTCTTTGCGAAAACGACTTTTGTCGGTGACGCCTTTATTCTGGAAAAACTTGCGACCCAAATTGCCGGTCCCTGGCACGTCGCTCATGTAGAGAAGTTTAAAACACCGGATTTTAAATATGGTATTTTCCCGATTCCGGTACCCGATAATTATCAGGGTCCGGTGTATACCTTCGGGGATTTTAAAAATATCTCGATTTTCGGAACGACCAAATATCCCGAGGCGACCTATAAGTTTGCCAAATACCTTGTCACAGCTGAGGCGGATTTGAAACTGCTGGAGTACACGCTGCAAATTCCGATTCGTAAAAATTTGATTGAAAATCCGCTATTTCAGGAATTTTTTAAGCATAATCCCAAGCTGGTTCAATTTGCGGAACAGGCACCCTACACCCGGGGCATGGACGGCGTTTCGGATTTGAAGGAGATTTTTGACGCGATTTCCCAGGAGTATGAAGCCTGTGCAATATTCAATCGACGTGAACCGGCTGAGGCTGTTGAAAATGCAGCCAAACGGGCAAAAGTTATTATGGAATGGAACCGATCCAGATGAGTAGTTTCATCAAAAAGATAAAATCCAGTGAGAAATCGGGCTACCTGATGAGTGCGCCCTATATTATCTACTTCTGCGTATTTGTGGCCTTTCCCCTGGCTTTTTCATTTTTTCTCATCTTTCACAAATGGAATGTAATCACTCCTATGGAGTGGATTGGTTTGCGCAACTTTGACCGGCTGTTTCATGACGCGCTGTTTTTCAAATCGATTCGTAATACGCTGATTTTCCTGGCAATTCACATTCCTTTGCAGATTGCGGTGGCGCTCTTTTTTGCGGTACAACTTAATAAAAAGATAAAATTTCGGGGGTTTTTCAGGGCGCTCTTTTTCCTGCCGGTTATTGTTTCCGGTGTGGTTATTACGATTCTCTGGGAACAACTCTATTCCTATGAAACAGGTCTGCTGAATCTGGTTTTAACCAATTTCGGTTTCGAGCGGATTCCCTGGATCAACAGTCCCGAATGGGCAATGCCGTCGATTGCCATTATGGCGACCTGGAAAAACGTGGGGCTCTATATTATCCTGTTTCTGGTTGGATTACAGGGTATTCCAAAATATCTCTATGAAGCGGCGGAAATTGATGGGGCAAAACCCTGGCAGCGTTTTTTCTTTATCACAGTCCCGTCGCTAAACAGTACCATGCTGTTAGTCATTATATTATCGACGATCGGCGGATTTTCACTGTTTATCGAGCCCTTTATAATGACCGGCGGCGGGCCGATGAACAGCACCTTGTCGGCGATGCTCTATATTTATAATCAGGCATTTTACTTCGGACATATGGGATATGCCGCAACCATGGGTTTTTTCTTTGCCTTCATCATTTTATTGGTAGTACTGATCCAGAAAAAAGTGGTTGAAAGAGAGTAATATTGAATAAAAAAAGCAGTATCTGGGTATATATCACATTAATGTTCGGGGGAGTGATCTTCGCCTACCCGTTTTTATGGATGTTGTCAGCAACATTTAAACCGGAGATGGAGATCGCGGAAATTGGTTTGATGTCATCCAATTTTAACCTGGAGAATTACCGGGCAGTCTTCCAAAAAATCCCGATTGGTCGTGCCTTGCTGAACAGTATTTTCGTTTCCTCTTGTGTGACATTTTCGGCAGTATTGTTTGGATCAGTCGTCGGCTACGCACTTTCTCGATTGAAGTTTTTTGGCCGCGATCTAATCTTTGGCGTTATCCTGTTTACCATGGTGATTCCTTTCCAGATTACGCTTATTCCCATGTATATCTTGATGGTGAAATTCGGCTGGGTGGATACTTACTTGTCGCTGATTGTTCCCGGGATGATTTCCACTTTCGGGATTCTGCTCTTTCGCCAATTTTTCATGGATATTCCACAGGACTTGATTGACGCAGCCCGGATTGATGGCTGCAGTGATTTGACGATTTTGTTCCGAATATTTTTTCCCCTGTCCAAACCGGTTATCATTACCGTTGGGATTCTGTCATTTATGGGTAGCTGGAACGATGTGCTCTGGCCCTTGATTGTGATTCGGGTTCGTGAACTGATGACAATGCCTCAGATGGTTACAATTTTTAAGGTGGGCGGTCAGGCGGAAAGTCAGATTGGTTCTCAATTGGCGGCGGCGGCGCTGCTAGCGATCCCGATCGTAATTGTTTATGCTTTTTTCCAGCGCTATTTTATTGAAAGTATGGCGACTACTGGATTAAAAGGTTAAAAAATTATGCTTGCTGCGTTATATGATGGCTTAAACACGCTTAAACTTATTGACAAAGAAATTGCACCACTAAATGATAATGATGTCTTATTGAAAATCTCAGCATGCGGAATATGCGGAACTGATATTAAAATCCTCGATGGTGTCTCACATTCAAATACACCTGTAGTGATTGGTCATGAATTTTGCGGAGTTGTTGAAAACTGCGGAAAAAAGGTTTTAACACCATTAAAAGGAGATTTTGTCAGCGTTGATCCCAATATTTATTGTGGCTATTGCCAATTCTGTAGAAAAGGCAAAATAAATTTATGTGAGAACTTAATTGCTTTAGGCGTGGATATTGATGGCGGTTTTGCAGAATATTGCGTTGTACCGGCGAAACAGTGTTATAAACTTCCTGCAGAAATATCGTTTGTAAATGCAGCTATGCTGGAACCCTTATCATGCGCTTTATATGGGAATAAAATAGCTGAAATAATCCCCGGCGATTCCGTGTTAATGATTGGTTCAGGAATGATTGGGATTATAATGGTAATGCTCGCAAAGCTTTCGGGAGCGGCAAGAATAATTGTGATTGATAAAAATGAAAAACGCCTTTGCTTTGCTAAAAACAGTGGTGCTGATTATGTTTTTACTGGTTCTGAAAAAAATATGGAACAATCAATCACAGCTCTTTTAAACGGCGGAGCGGAAATTGTAATTGAGTGTGTAGGGCTCAGCAGTAACTAATGAGTTGTCAATCCGATTAGTGAAAAATGGCGGCAAAGTTATCATTTTTGGTGTTACTCCCATGAACCAGAAAATGACTATTTCGCCTTATGAAATTTATAAAAAAGATTTGACTATAAAGGGGTCATTTTTGAATCCATATACATTCCCCTCAGCGGTAGAGTTAATTGCTTCAAAAAAGTTAAACTTTGAAGGGCTGGATATTGCGAAATTTCCACTTGGAGAAATTAACAATGCCATTGAAAACCAGAGAAAAGGAAAAAGTCTTAAAACAATTATAGATATGAGTTTATAGATTCTATGAAAAAGTTCGACGTTATATGTATTGGTGAAATATTAATCGATTTCATTTCAGAAGAACCGGGTAAACGATTAGCTGATGTCAAAACCTTTTCAAAATTTGCTGGTGGTGCACCTGCAAATGTTGCTGTAGGAATTTCAAAGTTTGGTTTAAAAACAGCATTTGCAGGACGAGTAGGCGATGACTCTTTTGGAGATTTTTTAATCAATTACTTGAAAAGACATAATATAAATTCTGAATATATAATCAGAGATACAGTTCATAAGACACGCCTTGCTTTTGTAGGGCTGGATTCAAAAATGGAAAGGTTTTTTGAATTCTGGGAGAAGAACCCTGCAGATGCTAATATCAAATCTGATGATTATTTTCCTGAATTTCTATCAAATGCAAAAATAGTGCATTTTGGTTCACTTCCACTTTGTTCAACGGAAAGTCGTGATAATTTTTTCAACATTATACCTAAAGTAAATAGAGATAATACATACATATCTTTTGACCCCAATTACAGGGAATCTTTATGGGAATCTAAAGAAGAGGCTCGTATTGTTCTCTCAAATTTTGCCTCAAAAGCAAATATCCTCAAAATGAACGAACAAGAGGCACTATTTTTAACCAAACAATCCTATCTGGAAAAAGCATCTAAAGTGTTATTTGGTGAAAATACAATGTTGATAGCAATAACTCTTGGCTCTAAAGGTTGTTTTATCAAAACGAGGAATTTTTCCACTTTTGTCTCAGGTTTTAAAGTAGAGCAAGTAGACTCAACAGGATGTGGCGATGTATTTCTTGCCGGGTTTTTAGCAAAAATAATAAAACAAGAAGGCTATATTAAACATTTCAATGAGAAGGATTTGATTGAATTAGGAAAATTTGCTAATGGTGCAGGAGCAATCGCTGTTACTCGTTTGGGAGGAACCGAATCGATTTTAACAAGTGAAGAACTGAATAAGTTTTTAGAAGAACGAAATAAGAAATAACAATAGAATACAAATGGATAGGTGTTTTTGATATGATGAAATTGATAAGATTGAGCAATGGACCAATTTTGAAACCGAACAAAAACCATGAGTGGGAGAAATCCGCTGTCTTTAATGCCGCAGCTGTTTATGAAAAAGGTTTATTTCATATGGTTTATAGAGCTACCGATATCGGTGGGAATGAAAAATCTGGGCAATATATAAACCGTTTAGGCTATGCAGTAAGTAAAGACCTGTTAAACTGGCACAGATTAAGTAAACCAATTCTAGATAATGGCGTACCTCAAGAATTAAGAGGACCCGAGGACCCTAGAATCGTGAAAATTGGTAACACATTTTATATGACCTATATCGGTTTTGCAGGCCCTTCCATTACTGATTATAAGATATGTCTTGCTACAAGTGAGGACCTTGTTAACTGGAAGCGTCATGGAGTCCTCCTTGATGAAGAGAACAAAGATGCTTCGCTTTTCCCTGGGAAAATTAATGGAGAATATTTGCTTTTGCATCGCCGCATACCTGATATATGGATTTCATCTTCAAAGGATTTAAAATCCTTTTATAACCATACAAAGATTATGTCTCCTATCCCTGGCACATGGGAACACAATAAAATTGGAATTGCAGGTCCTCCGGTACATCATCCCAGAGGTTGGCTTATTTTCTATCATGCAGTTGACAAAGCAGAGATATATCGGTTAGGCGTTGCTTTATTGGATTATGATGATCCGCGGAGAGTTCTGGCAAGACAATCCGTCCCGGTTATTGAGCCTGAGCTCGATTGGGAGATTAATGGGTTTGTACCAAATGTAATATTTAGTTGTGCTACCATTGAACGTAAAGATCGTTATATAGTTATTTATGCCGGAGCCGATACTGTTGTTGGTGCAGCCTATATTAAGAAAAAAGATGTTTTTTTTAATAAAAAAGATTGGCTGGTTTAATTGAAGAAAGCCCTCTCTATATCACTATTATTTCTTTGTATTTTTTACTATTCATATCACAATGATAGAAAATCTCATTTACCAACTTCTTCACCTATAAACCTATCTCATGCTCTCTCTTTAGTGGATAGTGTCAAAATAGATAAAGAAACGATTTCATTTATTTACATATACTCCGATTATCCGGATTATAAACCTACCGCCGCTATAGGTGAAGGTATTACCTGTGTAGACGATGTTGGAAGATTTATGGAAGTACTGGAAACAGAAATTTTGGTTTACAGCAATAAAAGACTTATTCCTATTGCTATCGGAATGACAAATTTTCTTCTTTATATGAGTAGAGATGATGGGTTGTGGTACAATTTTATTTTTAAAGATGGTAAAATAAATAAAACTCATAAAAATAGTGTTGCTGAATTTGGATGGTGGGCAATTCGTGGTTTGAGAGGACTTGCTGCTGCTTATTGTATCTTCAAGGAGTCTCCTAAAGATTCCGTACTTTTGGAAAAAATTGAAAATCGCCTCAAATCAGCAGATTCACACATTCAGGAATCTATACAAAAATACCCTGCTCGAAATATTACCTATCTTGGACAGAGATCTGCCTGGTTGATCAAAGATGCTCCCGATATGAACAGCGAGCTATTAATTGCTCTGACAAAACTGCATCAAACCGGAGATTTTGAGTACTCAGACGCTATTCAGAAAATCTCAAAAGGACTTATAGAATACCAATATTGCGTTAAAAATCACGATCTTGACGGTATGTATTTCTGTTGGAAAAATATCTGGCACAATTGGGGGAACAATCAAGCGTATGCACTTCTGGAAGCATTCAAAATTACAGGAGATTCTACTCTCTTTTACAGCGTAAAATCCTGGGCTGATTCTTTTATACCATTTCTTATTAAAAATAACATTCCACGTGAAATTACGGTGAATTCAAACCAAACATACAAAAAGGTGTATTTCCTTCAAATTGCCTATGGAATAAATTCGCTCTATCGAGGAATGAAGTCGCTTGCTGATATTACTAATGATGATTTCTATGGAGAGAGAGCTGAAACTGTTTTTGGTTGGTTTACAGGTCAAAACATGGCTCGAATTCCTATGTATGATAAAAAAACGGGAAGATGTTATGACGGAATCAACGAAGATTTATCTGTAAATTTGAACTCAGGCGCTGAATCAACTATCGAATGTTTATTAGCGATTTTAATGAGAGGAAGAATTTAAAAATTCGATAATTTTGCAATGGCTTACCTCATTTTACTCCAAGAATCTTCTTATAAACACTGAGATAATCATTTACCATCTTCTTCTGACTAAAATTACTGTCAGCCCATACTCTGCAATAGTTCCTGTCTAGTTTTTTAATTTCGCTCAAGCACTCTACAGCTTCTTCTACGTAATTTACAAGAAATCCCGTCTTCCCATCAACTATAAGTTCTGACATAGACCCTCTATTAAAGGCAATAACAGGTGTTCCGCAAAACATTGATTCGGCTACGCTCAACCCAAAAGGTTCATCAAAATTTATGGGATGGAGCAAAGCATAAGCACCCCCTAAGAGCCCATTTCGTCTTTTTGGACCTGAGTTACCAACATAGATGATATCATCGTTGTTTAGGAACGGTTCTATTTTTTCTTTGAAATATTTTTTATCTTGAATAATACCGGAAATAATAAGCTTCATTTTAGCGGTTTTAGCTATTTGAATTGACTCATATGTTCCTTTATCATGATGAATCCTCCCGAAATAAAGAAGATAATTTCCATGTTCTTTTTTGAAAGTAAACAGATCCGGCTGAATTCCATTATAGATTGTCGCAATATAATTTAATTCAGGGCAGCGGTTAGAATTACTTATAGAAACATAGTATCCGATATCATTGTACTTTTTAAAAATCGGAATAATCTTTGGTGAAGAAAAACCATGAATAGTGGTTACCATAGGAGTCTTTATTAATTTAGAATAGGTTAATGGAAGAAAGTCGTAATTATTATGAATAATATCATATTTATCAGCCTGTTCCATAAGATGACTGATATGCAGGCTCTCGCATACTTTAGCGTCCATTTCAGGGTTCTCACCGTAAGGATGCTCAATTACCCATTCAAGTTTTCCTTTAGTATGGGAATCGTCTGTCGCATAAAGTGTAACATCTATACCCTTTTCAACAAGACCTTCTGTGATGTTGGAAGCTACCTGTTCCCACGGACCATAACGAGCTGGAGGGGTACTCCAGCATGCAGTAGATAAAACAGCAACTTTCATATTAAGGGGGTGTGATGATACAATCTTAACATATTTAAATTGTAAATTCATAAATAACAAAATGATAAATTACAATCGCCAGAGGGGTCTCCGAGAGTGAAAACTTTATTCTATCACACCCCCTAAATAGCTTTCCTTGATTTAGATAGACACATATCTATAAGTTCGTTAATATTTGCTGTACCAACATTCATAACAGTATCTGCACCACCCCAGTAGATTTTTACCGTACCGTCATTTTCAGGTACAGCTCCACACGTGAAGACAACATTATGAACATAACCGGTAATCTCGTAAGGTTCTTCAGGCTGTAAAATCCAATCATCACTGATCCCGGTTATCCTGGAAGGGTCTTTTAAATCATGAAGTGCAACTCCTAAACGATAAATACTGCCGTCCATTGTAGGAAAGACCCCATGATAAATACTCAGCCAGCCTTTATCAGTCTTAATGGGAGGAGCTCCCGGACCAATCTTCATCTCGTCCCAGTGATATAGCATTGGCTTCATAATAAGTTTAGATTCTCCCCAGAATTTCAGGTCAGGAGAATAAGAAATCCAAATGGACCATGGGCTTATCTCGGAATGAGGTCGGTCAAGGCGAGCATAAAGACCATTAAATTTCTCAGGAAAGATAACAGTATTACGATAGTCAGCCTCTGTTATCAGGGAATAACGTTCAACAGTCTTAAAATCCTTAGTTTTTGCCAGACCTGTTCTAACACCATGCCTTGAATAAGCACTGTAAGTAATAAGATATTCCCCTTCAATAAAAATTATGCGGGGATCCTCAACGCCATATTCTTCGTATTCTCTAAATATCCCTTCCTTTGATGGAGTCATGAATGGAGTTTCATGAACCCTGAAATAGTATCCATCTTCACTTTCTGCCAACCCAAGAATACTTCGCCCGTTATGTAAATGAGACCGAAAAACCATTATATACTTATTGTTATACTTTGTTACGGCAGCATTGTGGACAGTAACTACAGGATACGGAACATCATCTTTTGTTAAAATTGGATTATTTTCATATCTATTAATAACTGACATAATTAACTCCCTCTAATTTCATGTTCATAAGCAAAAAGAACGGTTAGGTGGGCTATTTTATAAGCTATATTACTTTCTGCCCCTTGATTTCTATTCACACCATAACTTTCCAGTCCATCGCAGCATCCGTTAGTTGCAAAATCATATAATGAAATTCTCAGATCATTATCTCCCAAAAACCACATGAAAGATTTAAACATTTTCTTTAAATAATTTTTGTCTTTTGTAACATTATAAGCCTGATTAAACATTAAAACCATTGCCATAGCATCAATGGGTTGTTGTGCATATTGAGAGCGTTGCCCTCTTTTTTTATACCAATTATCCGTGCCGACAAGTGAGAGGTATCCGTTCTTTATAACGACTTTTTCTAAAAATTTCATTGATTCTTTTGCAACTTTTAATATTTTTTTGTAACCAGTAATTTTATATACATAAAATAGTGATAGAGGAATAATCCCGTTATCATAAGCCAGGAATGGCTCAAACCAATGCCATTCTTTATCCTTATTATTCATATAATTATTAATAATCTTATTTGTAATATTCTTGAGCACCTTATGCATTTCTTCATCATCAGGAAAATGTCTAAGATAGTGATAAATACCTCCTATAGTGTTTGCAATACCTCTAATTGATTGTAAATCTTTAAAGTTTGGACGAGCCAGATCAAAAATATCTTTTGCTATTAGAAAATATGCTTCATTAGGAGCGAAGCGAATAAGATATCCAAGAGCCCAAATTGTCCTACCAAATGAATCTTCTGAGCCTACTTCATCGAGGAATTCTCTATTAAAACTGAGAAAATTTCTAAATGTGCCATCCTCATTTTGCATATAATAAATAAATCCCAGATACACTTGTAATAATTTTAAAGCCACTGGGTCTTTTTTCTCTCTGTAAGCCATTGAAACCAATAAAAGTGCTCTCGCATTATCATCAAGACAATAACCATTTTTTAAATTGGGAACAATATAGTTAGCATGTTGAAAAATCCCCGTATCATCAGTCAATCTTTCTATGTGGGTCAAAGAAAAAGGAGGCAAAACTAAAGGGTCTATTATTGCTTCCTTTTGGACTTTAATCTTTGTATGTGATTTTATTACAGTTGAAATTAGTTCAAGATATTGAACGCCAATTTCAGACCATATATTCTTTCTGCCATAGTTATAAGCTTTTTTTCTTAACTCAAGTAACTCAGAGGGCTTATTTAATAATTCATTCAGTATATTAGCCAGTCCGTCTGAGTCTCCAAAATCAAAAAGTCTTCCACGCCCATTTGCCAGAAGTTCCTGAGCGTGCCAATATGGAGTTGAGATTACAGCTGCTCCTGCTCCAACTGCATAAGATAATGTACCGCTGGTAATTTGTTTTTCATTCAGATAAGGTGTTATGTAAATATCAATAGATGATAAATAGCTAAATAGCTCTTCATTGCTAACATAATTATTATTGAAATAAACGTATTTTCTAAGGTTATTATTTTCCACTAATAATTTTAGATAATTCCTATATTCTTCACCGGCTACTCTTAAAACATTCGGATGGGTTTTTCCTAATATTATATAAATAATCTCTGGATTTCTCTCGACAACTTTCAGTAAAGCTTTGATAACAGTTTCAATACCTTTATTTCTGCTTAATAAACCGAATGTAAGTAAGGATTTTTTGTTTTCTAAATGAAACCGCTTTTTATTCCGTTCACTTATAGTAAAATTCAAATCAGGGACACCATGCTCAATAATCGCTATTTTTCCCCTAGGAACATTATAAATTCCGGTTAAAAAATCAACTGCTCGTTCACTCATAACAACTATTTTCTTTGCCTTTTTTCTGATACCTTGAACAATTGCCATTTCAGTGTAGGATGGATTTGTTAATACTGTATGAAATGTGACAATGAGTGGGATTTCGAGTCTATGAATTAATGATAATATATAAATTCCGTTTTCACCACCAAAAATACCAAACTCATGTTGCAAAATGCATATATCTGCATCACTATAGTTTATAAAGTCGGCTGCTTTTATATAATCTATTTGATAATCCTGCTTGATTGTATATTTCACTATTTCAGGATAATTATATGTTTGATCATGGTCATTAATTGCTACAACAAATGCATCAGTATGAATATTTTCCTCCTTTTTATTGTTAATTATTGAATCTACAAGGTCTCTTGTGAATGTAGCAATTCCACATTGACGAGGAACATAATTTCCTATAAATGCAATTTTCATATTTGACTCCATGCTTTATATTGAAAAACATATCAAAATTTGGCATTGTAACACAGTCCACTTGCTTTTATTAAGATAAATACCTGAACAAAGTGTTTGACTTAAACAATTTATACTTTTATTTTCTCCTCCGATAATTCTCCTTTTTCTTTTTATTTCTTATTTCCAATCGAATTTACTGAAAAATTGCTAATTAAAAGTAAAAATATTGTTGAATCTATACTAAATTTCTAAGAGGTAGTTGATAAAAGGATTTTTATTTATTGTAATGTTCGATGAGTCCACTTAAAAAAGGTGATCTATTAGAGAAAGAAACCTCCGATAGATCGGAGCAGGCTGTTGAAACGGTTGAAGAAGTAATATTGTTTAAGAGTAACCCGCCAGTTGGCGGATTAATAAGAAGCTAGCAGTTATTATAACTGTTTTAACAGTTTCTGAATTTTTGGTATTATGCAAAATACAATTCAAGTTTCAACCTTTCTTAAGCAAACTCTTCGATAATTGAATTTAGAAAAGGTAATAATAGATTTATCGATTTAGTTTATGCCGTTAATTAAGCAAATGGAGTAGCTATGTCTTTAACAGTGAAAAGAAAATCGAACCGATTTTATCCTGATTCCAAGAGAGTAATTGCACCTTTCTTTATGCCTAGTATTAAGGGTAACTCTGATAGAGCTCAGTCCGTTATTCAGAAAGTCATAAGTATGTCTGATGATGATGTTAATCTGACATTGAACCAAATACTGAGAGACTTTGCTAAACGGCACCGTAATATTACAAAAACATTTGAAAATCATTTCAACAATGTAAAAGGTATCGTAAAAAAAGTGAATGGTGGTTTAAAATCCTTATCTTTAAAGAAAAAGTTACTAATAGGTTCTTATTTTACAAAGGAATACTCTATTGAGTCTGCCGCCTTTTTTAATCCATCTATTGTAGAGGATCCAGATCAAACCGATTTGGAAGAAGGTCAAAAAAGGATAATTGTTAGTTTCCGTGCCACAGGAGAAGGCCATGTTTCATCAATAGTTTTCAGAAGAGGAATAATTGATAAAAATAATAATTTAAATTTTACACAACCCGGTAAACTTGTTGATATACCAGAAATCGTAAAACGTCATGTCTATAATAAGGAGACATTTTTAAAAAAGCTAGATGAAATGCACATTCACAAAGATGTTGTCGGTATGGTTATGGGTAGATTAGGAAACACTTTTATATATGGCGAATTACAGGCAAGCATTGCAGAAACCCTAAAAAATATCAAGATAACTCATAGTAAGAAAAAGGTTATTCAATCCATGAGCTGGTTAGCCAACTCACATTACGAGGTGACATTTTCACTTGATACCGCAATTTCCGAAAGAGTAATCTTCCCCATATCATATACAGAGACTAAAGGTATTGAAGATGCGAGATTTGTTAAATTTGTAGATGAAGATGGCAGCATAACATATTATGCTACATACACGGCATATAACGGGTTTGCTATTCTGCCAAAATTGTTAGAGACAAAAGATTTCTACCACTTTAGAATTATGCCTTTAAATGGAGAGTGCGTTCAAAATAAAGGACTGGCTCTTTTTCCAAGAAAAATTAATGGTAAATATGCTATGATTTCACGTATTGATGGAGTGAATAATTACATTATGTTTTCTGATAAAATAAACCTCTGGCGAAATGCAAAAAAAATACAAGAACCGAAACATCCCTGGGAATTTATCCAGGTTGGGAATTGCGGCTCACCTGTTGAAACTGAGAAAGGCTGGCTGCTAATAACTCATGCCGTAGGCCCTATGAGAAGGTATAGCTTAGGAGCGATACTTCTTGATTTAGAGAATCCTACAAAAGTAATTGGACGACTTCGTAAACCTCTGTTAATGCCAAATGATGAAGAAAGAGAGGGATACGTACCTAATGTTGTTTATTCCTGCGGCTCAATAGTTCATAATAACGAACTTATTATACCTTATGCCATGGCTGATTTTGCTTCTTCCTTTGCCAGTGTTCCGCTCAATGAACTTTTAGACGAATTATTAAACAATCAATAAATCCAGTCAATATAGTAAATACAGGAATCATGTTAAAATGTCTATATTTATCGATCAACTGCTTAAAAAATAAAGGATATAAATAATGGCACGGATTGAGTTAAAACATCTATCGAAGGAGTTTGATAAAGGTGTAAGAGTAATTGATGACTTGAACCTTAATATTGAGGATGGAGAGTTTCTTGTAATGGTTGGTCCTTCCGGCTGTGGCAAGTCAACAACCTTACGCCTTATTGCCGGATTAGAAGAGGTAAATGAAGGTGAGATATATATTGATGACAAGCTTGTTAACGATGTTCCTCCAAAGAACCGTGATATATCAATGGTATTTCAGAACTATGCCCTTTATCCACATATGACGGTTTATGATAATATGGCATTTGGGCTCAAATTAAGAAAATATAAGAAGAAAGAGATTGAAGATCGGGTAAAAGATGCTGCTGATATTCTGGAGATAGAGCATTTGTTGAAGAGAAAACCGAAACAGCTTTCCGGTGGACAACGTCAGCGAGTTGCACTTGGTCGAGCAATTGTGCGGAAACCGAAAGTATTTCTTTTTGATGAACCTCTTTCCAATCTTGATGCAAAGCTTCGTGTTCAGATGCGTACAGAGATAAAGAAGATCCATAATCATTTAAAGACAACGATGGTATATGTTACCCATGACCAGGTTGAAGCAATGACGATGGGAGAGCGAATATCAGTTATGAAAGGTGGTATTATTCATCAGGTTGATACCCCTTTAAATCTGTATGATAAACCTGTTGATCTATTTGTAGCCGGATTTATTGGCAGTCCGGGTATGAATTTTATTCACACAGATATTAAGAATGGTAAAGAACTTATTGCGGATGAAGGTAATATTCAGATTGTTATTCCGGAGAAGTACAGGGAAGTAATTGCTCCTTTTGTAGGGAAATCAATGGTGCTTGGGGTTCGTCCTGAAGATATTTCTCTTACAAGTTTAGGAGAGAATTCATCTAAAGTATTTTTGAATCTGGAAGTTTTTGAACCTATGGGCAATGAAACGTTTCTTTATTTTACAACGGGTAAAACTTCAATAGTTTGCAGGAGCCCTGAAGTTATTTCATATAAACTGAATGAGACTTATTCAGTTTATTTAAATTTGGATAAAATACAATGTTTCGATTCTGAGACTGGGAACGTGATAAAGAAGAATTGTAACCGTTCACAGCTTAAAATTTTATAACTGTTTATATAGTTGAACATATATTAATTAATTGACCTAATTTTTAATTGACCCCGTTAGATAATCCTGGTATTAAAATTAATAGATTGAAAAAAAGATGTTTAATAATTCACAAATAGCACAACATGGGTTACACTTTTTTTAATCTTACTTTTTTGCAGGACATAGGTTACACTCCCCCATGGGGGAGTCGAGATTTTTAATCTAGTCATGTTGCAAGACATAGGTTACAGTTTAGACAGTTTTTTACCGTAAAATCCTAGCTTATTGAGATGTTTTGATATTTCAAGTAATATTTCTTCTAGGTTCTCTTGGTTCAAATTAGGCAGTTTATATTCAAACTGGGCAATCAATTGGTTTTCGAGAAATACATTCAATAAGTGAAATTCAGTAAAGATCGTTGCACGAACATATTGATACATTAATTTTTTTGGCATTGGGAATAGTTCTCCCCAAATATTGAGTTTGAGATCACTTCGGATAAAGCGGATAAGGTGGATATAGCCTTCATCAGGTATATTAAGTTGTTTTGGTAATTGATAATCCGGAGATAATTTATTGGGTTTGATAGATTCCAATTTTAAGACTTGCTGTGGTGTTTTACCTTCATTGGCAGAATAAACATGATCGTTATTGTGAAAATTGAGGAAATGTTTTAAAGAAGTTTTCAGATGTCTATAGTTTTCAAACCTCTCGATTCTAAAGAATTTCTGATCAAATGTATCGTTAAAATGTTCAATGACTCTATTTCGCCATGGTTCGCTCGGAGGAATAAAAATAGATTGAACGTTAATGGAAAGGCATAACTTTAACACTTTTCCAAGTGAATGTGGATATCGATTACTTCCTCTGAAACTAAGCTCATTATCTACCTGAAGAAACTACGGAACACCTAATGATTTCCATATGTCAAGTAAGGCACATACAATTGAATCATCATCTTTGGAGCGAATAGGAACGCTGTGAACAGCATGAGAGAAAAGATCAATCGTATTAAAGACATAAAATCGTCCATCAGCCTTAATATAACGTGGTCCCACCAAATCCGATTGTTGGATATAACCCAGATAAAAGGCATCAGTAAAATAGAGATAAGCGCTATTACTTTTCTTCTCCCCTTTTCTTTGTTTCAATTGAATACGGCCATTTCGTTTCAATACTCTGTTAATGGTCCAATAGGGAGGTGGCTTATATTCCAATTTGTTAATCTGCCAGGCAATAGCCGACGCACCTATCTGAGCATATTTAGTGCGTTTAAGTTCGTCTCTGATAGAAAGAGTCAGTTGTTCCATCTCTTCGTCCAGTTTATTGGGTATTACTTTAGGTGCTTTCGATTCATCTTTAAACCAATACTCTTTCCCAGATTTATATCGACGCCACCACTTATAAAACCATTTTCTCGAAACTTCAAGATCTTGACAAATATGAGTTATAGATTTGACAGATAAATGCCTACGAATTGCTGTTTTACGAATTTCTTCTGAATCCATATTGACCTCCATTTTTGAAGATCAATATAGAAAATTTGTAACCTATGTTGTGCTACAAAAGTCGACATTAAATGTAACCTATGTTATGCAACTTTTTGTGTAACCTATGTTGTGCTAGTTGTCACTTAAGAGTTAAAAAATGATATAATGGCCAACCTCGAAATATTGATTTAATAAATAAGTCAGACTTTATATTATGCTCTGTAATTAACCGTGAAAAAACTTTTTCATATATACTTTGAATAGATGAATTGTCTGTATTTTCTTTAATATAATAGTTTTGAAATTCATCATTTAGAATAGTAAGACATGGAGTACTAAACAATCCAATTGAATTAGTAAATTGTAATTTATCAAAACATTCTACTGCTTTAGTAATAATATCCGCTCCTATTCTTTTTTCAAAGTGAATGCTCTCTTCATCATCATCTGGTATTGACCACTTTTGGTCATATTCTATATATTCAACATATAAAGGCAATTCTCTATTAAAGTATGTGCTATGTGGCATATCTGGCACACCAGAAGTAGGATCATTGTTGGGCCACCATTTTGTTGTTTCCGATTCCCAAATATCTTTAGCATGTTGCATATTACGAACGGGCCAAAAGTTTTTTAATTGAAAATAAGCATACTTGAAAACGTGATCATAAAATGCCTTACACAAACGTTTTAATACACTCTCATGTTTTGAGAAATTAAGACGACACATATCAAGAAATATATATGATTTTGCCATTTCTTCTTTTGCTGTTGTCAATAAGAAATGAGCACTTGAAAAATGATTTGAGTTCGTTAAAATTTCAACATCTGAAATCAATCTATTTACATTCTTTAAAATAGCGTTTAATCCATCAGATATTAATTCAATTGATTCATCTCTCTGTCGAACTTCAAATAAGTTCTTGTATAATACTTGCCCAGGTTGAGGAGGTATAATATTGTTATTCATTAATTATTCCTATGTTTATTACTACATTACAACGGTTGGCTAAATGGCCTCGGGAATAGGCGACAATTGTGCAAGTTAGTAGAGAAAATACAAACTTGCCTTGTATCTAACATAACCATCTGTTTAATTACGCACTTCATAAATATAATTCGACATCTTGATTTATGATGAATTCTAATGGATATTGAGCTAATCCCAAGTCTTCACAATATCCCAATGATTAAGGAGGGGTGGATCATATGCAAGTTTGAATACCAATCGATTACTTACGTAGATGTTAAACACATAGTTATATTCAAGACCTTGCCACCCTCCAGAGTCAGTATAATAACCATACGCACGGACAGAAGTTTTATCTGGCTGTCCAAACAGACTAATAACCTCATTTGTAGTCATCCCTTGCTTTAATTTTAACACATTATCTTTTGTAAAACCTGGATGTTTTCGAGGCGGCGGTGCATAGTATGTAGTGCTGCAACTTATAACACTAAAACACAGCACGAATATCGCTATCTTTTTTACGATCATAATCTTTACTCCTTATCAGTAAGATTGCGGTTATTTTCTCCACTTCTCACTTCCTACCTACATAATGTTTATAATTATTTTCTAAAAAGACATTGAATGCCTAACATAATAGGAGTGTATCCGTAGTTGAGATAAAAAAATCACTCATGATTAATAATTGTCACCAATTCCTCAATTACGGATACACTTCTGTTGAACTAAGCCGCTTTGATCATCTCTATGGGG
>Ga0315547_1000234_pt1 | contig 61363 bp, 72 predicted proteins | sample SalMarSW160240MG_2_FD_202542 | JGI IMG/M metagenome (GOLD analysis project Ga0315547, IMG submission 202542) | Salt marsh sediment microbial communities from the Plum Island Ecosystem LTER, Massachusetts, United States - Salt Marsh Sediment SW1601-240 ...
TGGGATTGTTAGGATTACATAGAAAAGCAATCTTTGCATCCTTCATGTCGCGCGTGAAGACGTTCGGTTCAATACAGAAATCCCTAGGCAAATTTATGTGTCTTGGTTCGCCTCCTGTTTTTCTTACAGCATTCTCGTATTCGCCAAATGTGGGAGCAGGTATAAGCGCTACTTCACCCTTCTCTAAGAACGCCTCCACAAATAAGTAAATGAGCTCCGTGGACCCATTACCTACCACCACGTTGTTTAGGCTTATTTCCTCGAAACCGTCGGCAATAGCCTCCCGCAACGGCGCAGAAGTTGAATCTGGATAAACTGGAATCTGCCCAAGATTATTTCTTATCGCTTCGAGAGCTTTTTGGGAAGAACCCAGCGGGTTGACGTTTGAACTGAAGTCCACGATCTCTTCTCTAGTGAGGTTTGTCTTTTTTTCTGCTTCCCAAACCTTCCCTCCATGAACGCACGGCTTGAGACGTCTAATGTTATTTCGTGCTAATCCCCAAGTTGACCTCACGTTTAGATCACTCTTCAATCTTCTCTGGACTATTCATCAATCTCGTTTTCAGATTTTAGGAGTTTGAGGGCTGCCATTATCGCCCCGATTTCCGCGTTTACCCTGTTTTCTCCGCTTCCCACTATGATAACATCGTTTTCTTTTGGATTCAATTTGGACACAAGTATATCCTGTATATCTGAAATGCCTTTTAAGATGTGCTTTTTCTTGGAAGGCATAGTTAATTTGTTACGAGAAAAAATCAGTGTTGTCGCTCCTGAAGCTCCAGCTCTAATCGCAGTGTTACGTTGTTCAACGCCCCTCCCAACCTTGTGAGCCAAATCTCTCACAAGAACCGCAATAACTAACGGGCCAACAGTCAAAGGACTATTTGGCACCTCTATTCCTTCACTAATTCTGGCTCTCAGATTACGAAACAGTTTTTTTCCACGCTCTGAAAACGCAAATCCATGTCTTGAACTAACAATTAATCCCTCTTTTTTTAGATGTTTCAGGATAGTTCTTGTCGTGCCTATTCCCAATTCAAGTTTATTCGACAGGCTTATTCTGCCCACAATTCCATAATCACCAATTATTTCCAGCGCCTTAACTACGTGAGCCTCATTAAAGGATGGCGCAGGCCCACGCGCAATTTTGCTCCCAACCCTTTCAAGCACTTCTAGCAATTCTGACTGTGCCCGTTCTCTTTGGTGCAAAAATTCATCATCATAATTGTCTGTTTGTATATCGTTACATGCGCGGGTTTGGACGGACCTTTGAGTTTCTTTCATAGGCTTCTACCATCCTTAATTTCATAAATTATGTCAATGGTGCGCTTGACGTTTGTCATGTCTATTTCTTCTATCATTCGATTCACCATTCTGCCAACAACGAGAACGAAAACGTTTAATCCTCTCAAAGCGGCTAGAGCAGCTGCCCTACTTATACCGAATTCAATATCGGCTTTCAGCCCTAGCTTATTCAGAACCGATCTTCCTACAGATCCCATAACGCCTATTCTGTCTGGTTTGAACTCTTCATAGAGCTTTTGAACTTTGGCTAGGTCAACAGCTCTTGAGCCCCCTTCCTTTATGCTAGGCAGCTTAACGATCAAAATTCTTCCGCGTTCTATTTTCACATTGCCTCTTAAGTACTCAAAACCTAAATCTTCTCCTGGGCTAGCATCAGTTGTTACAATTCCGAATGCTTTAGCGTCTGGATGGTTAGGAGCTACAGCATACAAAATGCCTTCTTTCATTACAAGTCCAACTTCGTCTCCTGCTTTTGTGGACTGTACTGCTATGGCTGGCCAAATACGTTCTATTTTCAGGCCATTTTCGATTTTAATGACGTATCTCTCTAGATTCTTGGCGCCTTCCTGTACTTTTTCTATTGCTTTCGGGGTTAGTCTGTAATTTGCTTTCTCTGTTCCAGCTTCTATGAGTCCTTCGCTCATCAGTTTCTTGAAGTGTTTTGAGACGGCTTGTACAGTGATTCCGAGTGCGTTGCTTATTTCTTCCTGTTTTACGTGGGGCTGTCTTCTAATTATTTCAAAAAGGATTTGGAACTTGGTTAATTCACCTTTATCTCTTAAGAGATTCATTTGAGGTATCCCGTCTGATTTATTCAACCTGAATTTAACTTTAGTTAAACGAAGTTTTATAAGTCTTTGGATGGATTAACCATCCATATGAGGGTTGGCTTTGGAGACGAAACGAACACAAAATCAACTGAAAGAGTGTAAGGAAATCACAACACCACTACACTGTTGCCTAATCCGTGCACGCGCGCATTCTACAGGCGCCTTCCTCAATTATATCTACATGCACACACGCGCAAACAAGAGGGAAGATGTTTAATGCGCTGGCGAACTAAAACAGTCTATCCTTTTTGCGGCATTGTTGGTCAAGAAACCATGAAGATGGCGTTGATTCTTAATGTCATCAATCCCAAAATTGGCGGAGTTCTTCTTCGAGGCGAAAAAGGAACGGGCAAATCTTTGGCAGTGCGGGCATTAGCTCATCTTCTACCTGAAGTAGATGTTGTGGCTGATTGTCCCTTCCATTGTGATCCTGTAAACCAAAAGGAAATGTGTGATGCCTGCAGTACCAAAGTAGCAAATGGCGAAAAGCTGCCTGCTGCCAAGAGATCAGTGTCTGTAGTAGATTTACCGATAGGAGCCACAGAAGATAGGCTTGTAGGCACCATTGATATAGAGAAGGCAATCAAAACCGGCGAGAAACATTTTGAGCCAGGGCTTCTTGCAGAAGCAAATCGAAACATCCTGTATATCGACGAAGTAAACCTGCTGGATGATCATCTAGTCGATGTTCTTCTCGATGCTGCAGCAATGGGCGTAAATTTTGTAGAACGGGAAGGAGTTTCTTTTAGTCATCCTGCACAATTCGTTTTAGTGGGCACCATGAATCCCGAGGAGGGTGAAATCCGTCCACAACTTTTAGATCGTTTCGGACTCACAGTTGAAGTTAAGGGCATTCCATACAGAGAGGCTAGAGCAGAAATTGTGAGAAGGCGCATAGCCTTTGAAACCGATCCATCATCATTTGTTGCTAACCATCATGAGGATCAAGAACAGATTCGCAATAACATAGTCGATGCCAGCAAGCTTTTGCCTAAGGTTAAGTTAAGTGACGAAATGCTGGATTTGATCACTCAGATTTGCGTCGACTTTGCTGTTGATGGTCACCGCGCGGACATTACAATTTACAAGACTGCTTGCACGATTGCCGCTTTCAGTGGAAGAACAGAAGTTACCGAAGAGGATGTTCGAGAGGCAGCTGAATTGGCGCTTCCTCATCGTCTCCATCGCCAACCCTTCGAAGAGCCAAAGCAAGAACAGCAGCAGATTCAAGACAGTATTCAAAGATGGCGCCAAAACCAAGAGAAGCAATCGCCTCCTGAGAACGATTCTCCCCCTGATGATTCATCCGATTCACCCTTGGAAAGAGAGGAACCTGAAAGAGAACAAGTCTTTGAAGCAGATCCGCCTCGTAAAGTGAAACCACTTGAAACGCCTGTTCTAGACCAGATGCAACGCAGTGGATCGGGGCGAAGATCAAAGAGCCGAAGCAACTCCAAAACGGGACGCTACGTAGATAATGCGATTCCCAAAGGAAAGATCGAGGACCTGGCTTTTGATGCTACCCTGAGAGCTGCTGCACCGTTTCAGAATCGACGTAGGAAAGAATCTGGCGGTCAGAAAGCATTACTTATCGAAAAATGTGATCTACGCGAGAAGGTTCGAGAACGGAAAATGGGTAACTTGATTGTGTTTGTGGTTGACGCTAGCGGTTCTATGGCTGCTGAAGAAAGGATGACAGCCACTAAAGGGGCGATTCTATCCCTTCTGCTTGATGCCTATCAGCGGCGAGACCGTGTGGGAATGGTTGTCTTTCGGAAAAACAGGGCTGAGTTAGTGCTTCCTCCCACCAACAGCGTGGAATTAGCTCAAAAATGCTTAGCTAAACTTCCTACAGGTGGACGCACCCCAATGGCTCATGGATTAAAACTTGGAATAGACACCATCCGAGATTATCTGAGAAGAGACAAGGAGGCTATTCCTCTTCTGGCTCTAGTTTCTGACGGACATGCAAACGTCAACCTTAATGGTGGAGACCCTGTGGAGGAGGCAAAGACTATGGCTCGTGAGATAAAATCAGCAGGAATCAGGTCAATTGCCATCGATACTGAACGAGACTTCATCACATTCGGACTGGTGAAGCAGATATGTGCTGAGATGGGCGGAAAATATTTGCGTTTAGAGGAGTTAAGCGCTGCGCCTATTGCTTCAGCTGTTCGTGATAATTTGCCTCAAAGTCATGGATTGAGTATGAACTTTGGAGGTGAAATGGCATAAAAAAAAGAACTGCTGTCTTGAGTGCAATTATTATCGCATTGGTCATAGGCGCTACAGCTTATGCAATCTACACGTTACACATTCCATCTGGTGGGACTGAATCCCAAAAGGAAACCCTTACTGTAATAGATGGAACAGGCGCCCAAGTGAATATAGTTGTTCCTGTGGAACGCATTATCAGTCTTACCCCCGGCTTAACGGAGATTCTCTGTGCCTTAGACTGTGAAGATAAAATCATTGGACGCAGTGAAGGTTGTACCCTGCCCCCGTCTGTTTTGGATAAAACTGTTGTTGGCAAAAATGCATACACACCAAATATGGAACTATTGCTGGAACTGGAACCGGACTTGGTAGTTGCTGATTCAATGCTTCCCTACAACACAGGAAGCTATGAACAGATCAAAGCTGCTGGGATACCCGTGTTCATAAGCGATCCGAGTGACCCGCAGCCGGATCCGCATTCGAATGAGACTGTGATAGACTTTTCATGCAATTTGGTGAGTACATTAGGTTCAATTGTAGGTGAAGAGCAGAAGGCTGCTGAATACGTCAGTTACGTGCAGTATTATAATGATCTCGTTAAACAGCGGATCGAGAGCCTTACGGAAAGTGAGAAACCCAAAGTCCTTCTTGAATGGTATGAGCCCTATAAGACCACTGTTACCCCTGGTTTAGATCAAGCTGGTGGAATAAACATCGCTGAAAATCAGACAGAATATTCGCTTACGTTAAGTGCTGAATTTGTGGTGGAACAGAATCCCGATATAATCATTCGTGCGATTAGCAGCCATAATCACAATGAAGCAGATTTTGTGGCTATGAGAAATGAGATACTGAGCCGATCTGAATTGAGTGACGTAAATGCCATCAAAAACGGAAGAGTCTATATTTACGATTTTGTTGCCAGAGGTGGAATACGCTGCGTAGTGGGGTATCTCTACTGGGCAAAATGGTGCCAACCTAACCTTTTCGAGGACATCGACCCTGCTGCCGTAAATGCAGAACTGAACCAAAAATTCTACGGGATAGACATACCAGGAGTCTATGCATACCCATGAGCACAGCTTCGGCACTGCAAAGACTTTACGTTAAAGGCAAAAATCGAAAGATTCTTGCTATACTTTCCCTTTTTGTAGCACTGCTGATAACCGTAGTGATTTCCGTCAGCCTCGGTGCTGGTTCCCCTCGATTCAATGAGGCAACTCAAGTCATACTCTCAAAGCTTTTTCCATTCCTTGAGATTGATTCTGGTTCCGCAATAACACAGACAATAATCCTTGAGCTAAGGCTCCCTCGTATTGTTCTAGCAATAATCGCTGGAGCAGGGCTTGCTACTTCTGGAGCTACAATGCAAGGAGTTTTACGAAACCCATTAGTTTCACCTTATATCTTGGGTATTTCCGCGGCTGCAGGTTTTGGCGCAGCGTTGGCTATTGTGTTTGGAGTAGGTGTTGTTACATTATACAGTGGATCCATAATAGTCGTTAATGCCTTCATCTTTAGCTTTCTTGCTATGCTATTGGTGTTGGGTATTGCTCGTTTACGTGGGATAACCAATGAAACAGTGATTTTGGCAGGTGTGGCTGTTGGTTTCCTTTTTTCTGCTTTGCTGTCACTGATTCAATACCTAACTCCTGAGCACGAAGCGTTACGGGCAGTCGTTTTCTGGCTCTTAGGCGGGTTCTCCTCTGCAAAGTGGGAGAACATATTGATTGTCACCCCTATTGTTCTGGTATCAATACTTCTTATGATGAAGCAGTCTTGGGACATGAATGTAATGAGTCTAGGCGAGGAAGTAGCAACGAGTCTAGGAGTCAACTCTAGACGAGTACTCGTGATATGCATGGTTTTAGGAACGCTGGCAACTGCAAGCATAATCTCTTTCACAGGCATCATTGGTTTCGTTTGCTTGATTTCTCCGCATGTATCTCGTATGATAATTGGTAGTGACCATAGATTCCTTTTGCCTTGCAGCACCGCTGTGGGAGCCTGTTTACTTCTGTGTTCTGACACCGTAGCAAGGCTAGTAATCATGCCTGCAGAAATCCCGGTTGGGATTGTGACTTCACTGCTTGGTGTTCCCTTTTTCATTTATATCCTGTTGAGTAGAAGGAGGCAAAGTTGGGGTTGAAGCTTACAATAAACCATCTCTCGTTCAAGTATAATGGACTTCCCGCCTTAGAAGATGTAGCTTTAGAAGTGGGTCTAGGCGAGGTGCTGAGTATCGTTGGTCCAAACGGTTCAGGTAAAAGTACTCTACTAAAATGTATTAACAGAATTTTGAAGACGAAACAGAATACGGTGTTGATTGATGGTAGAGATGTTGGAAAGATAGGGCTCAGAGATTTGGCTAAGATGATGGGTTATATTCCTCAAAACTCGTTGAGCTCCTTTCCGTTTACCGTCTTTGATGTGGTATTAATGGGTAGAAGACCATACATTCAGTGGAGTCTAGGTGAGAGAGACAAAGAAATAGTCGCTAAAATACTGGAGTTTTTGGGTATTGACAACCTAGCTATGCGCTATTTCAATGAACTCAGCGGTGGCGAGCAACAAAAAGTCATTATCGCGCGAGCCCTAGCTCAGCAGCCTCAAATACTACTTTTGGATGAACCGACGAGTTCCCTTGACATTAGACACCAGTTGGAGATAATCTGTATACTTAGGAGTTTGACTCAGGGCAAGAACCGTTCGGTTATAGTGGCAATGCATGATCTGAACTTGGCAAGCAGATTCTCGGACAGGATGCTAATGCTCAAACAGGGTTCTATCTTTGCCGTTGGCGACCCAGTGTCCGTATTAACTGAAGAAAACATAGAGGCTGTCTACGGCGTTAAATCACGGGTGACAAACTCGATTCTTGACATACCTCAGGTTACGCCTTTAGTATCCGAAACCAACGGAGCGGGATACTCGAAAATGCCGCCAGAAACTGCAACGAAATACGGATAGGCGAATGGTGGAACGGATGACGCAGACCAAGATAGCATTCATTACAACCATTCCACCCGATGCTGCACCTTTTATCGCAGCCGTCAAATCCATAAACAAAAGAAAAGGTGAAATAGTGAAAACTTTCATTCGAACCGGAGGAGACTTCAGGGACTTCGGTAATCTGGACGAGTTTATACAATTTGCCAAGAAATCCCACATAGTAATTGTACATTTGATGGGTGAACTTCCAGAATTTGATCTTCTCTTATCCTCGCTGAAACGTGCCGGAGTTCCTATTGTGGTCGCGTCTTCCGTCATCGGGCAGAACAAAGAGTTCAAGAGCCTTTGCACTGTTGACAAAAAGGACTACCAAAAAATTTTAAGATATCTCAACTATGGAGGGAAAAAGAATTTCGAGAACCTCCTACTGTACGTGGCAAATCGTTTCACGGGAGCCAATTATGAAGTCAGCCCCCCTGAACGACCATCATGGGAAGGAATATATCATCCTGACTTTGAGCATCTTCCTACCCTAGATGATTACATGGAAAAGAAGATTGTACCCGGCAGACCCACTGTTGGCTTATGGTTCCATCAAAACCACTGGCAGGGCGGAAACACAAGTTATGTTGACGCCATAATCAAAGAAATAGAACATCAAGGAGCAAACGTTCTCCCAGTGTTTTTCAGCGGCATGAAAGATGCGACTTTGGGAATGAAAGGGCTAAAATGGGTAATCGATAACTACTTCATGAAAGACAACAAACCCTTGGTCGATGTGGTAATAAGCGCCTTATCTTTCTCCCTATCCACCTCATTATCAGGTTCTGAGACTCCGGACGAATTTTTGAAGAAACTAAAAGTACCCGTTATAAAAGCAATCTTGACTTGCAATACTTTCGAGGAATGGCGCGACACTTTTCAGGGTCTCAACATTATCGAGATTCCTTCGAGTATAGCAATGCCCGAGTTTGACGGCATCTTAATCACCGTGCCAGTAGCAGCCATGAAGTTCTCCGAAACTGATCCCCAGACAGGAACCAAGATAATCAAATATGAACCAATCCCTGAAAGAGTCAGCAAACTGGTTCGTCTGAGCCTGAACTGGGCTAAACTAAGATGCGTTCCTAACCAAGAAAAGAAGGTAGCCATAATCTTCCATAACTATCCTCCACGAAACGATCTCATAGGCCATGCTTTCGGACTCGATTCTCCAGTTTCAGTCTGGAACATCCTGCGGGACCTGAAAGAGGCAGGGATTCAACTGGATTATTTGCCTGAAAACGGCAAAGAAATAATCGACGAGATAATAAATGGGTTGACAAACGATCGCAGGTGGGCAAGCACACAAGAACTGGCAGAAAGGGCTGCAGCCAAAATCGCCCACGAAAAGTATCTGGAATGGTTCCAAGAGCTACCGTTTGATGTCAGGGAAAAGATGGAGAAACAATGGGGGGAACCTCCGGGCAAACTTTTCAGCTACAAAAAGGAGCTGCTGGTTGCTGGAATAATCAACGGCAATGTATTCATTGGGCTTCAGCCACGTCGCGGTTTTTTTGATGATCCCATGAGCATTTATCACAGCCCAGACATTCCCTTCCCCCACCATTATTACGGCTACTACCGCTGGATTCGCGATGTCTTCAAGGCAAATGTGATCATGCACATTGGCAAACATGGAACCTTAGAATGGTTGCCCGGGAAAGCTGTTGGACTATCCGAGTCTTGCTTCTCAGACATAGCGATTTCTGATTTGCCCCATCTTTATCCATATATAATTAACAATCCGGGAGAAGGCACCCAGGCAAAACGGAGAGGCTACTGCTGTATTATAGAGCATCTGGTTCCGGTTATGCACAATGCCGATTCCTATGGGGATATGGCTGCAATAGATGTTCTGTTACAGGATTACTATCATGCCAAAACCTCTGATCCCGGAAAACTGCCGTACATGCAAAAGCTGATCTGGGAAAAAGTATGTAAAGCCAAACTGGACCATGACCTGTATTTTACTGAAGAAACGGTTTTCTCTGACTTCGACGGCTTCTTGGAGAAGCTGCATGATTATCTGCATGAGCTGACTGATGCCCAGATTCGGGATGGCTTACATACTCTGGGTGAACCGCCGACAGATACACAACTAGAAAAGTTCTTGGTTGCCTTAACGCGGTTAAGCAACGGTAGTATTCCCTCCTTAAGAGAATCGATTGCTGAACTGAAAGGTTATGATTATGAGGACCTGCTCTCAAATAGGGGCAAACTGAATTCTGACGGCAAAACCAACGGAGACCTAATCCAAGAATTGAATGACCTTTCGTTTGAACTAGTAAAAATGTTCCACAGCAAGGGATTCAAGGAACAGAGCATAGATGCAGTAACTACGACTGTGCTAGGCGGGAATGACTCTAATGTGAAACGATGCTTAGCATACATAACCAAGTTTATCGTGCCCGCTTTGGCAGCCACTACTGACGAGTTAACTCACACAATAGCAGGATGCGAAGGCAATTACGTTCCTCCCGGTCCTTCCGGCTCCCCAACAAGAGGTATGGCTGATATTTTACCTACAGGCAGAAATTTCTATTCCATTGATCCGCGTATCGTTCCCTCGTTTGCTGCTTGGCAGGTCGGTGTTGATTTGGGCGATGCCTTGCTGGAGAGATATCTACAGGAAGAAGGAAAGTATCCTGAGAGCATGGGCATAGTCATCTGGGCAACTGACACCATGAAAACAAAAGGCGATGACATAGCCGAAATCCTCTACCTGATGGGCGTTAAGCCAGTCTGGGAAGAAACCAGCGGCAGAGTAACCGGTATTGAACCTATCCCTATCGAGGAGTTGAAGCGCCCTCGTATTGACGTCACAGTTCGTATCAGTGGGCTTTTCAGGGACGCTTTTCCAAACGTTGTTAACCTCATCGACGAAGCAGTAGAACTGGTTGCCAGTCTTAAGGAAGCTCCAGAACAAAACTATCTCGCTAAACATGTGGCAACTGAAGTCACTGAACAGGTGGCTAAAGGCGTTGATGCTGAAAAAGCAAGGGACGAAGCTCGTTACAGAGTTTTTGGTGACCGCCCTGGGGCTCATGGCTCTGGAGTAGCCGAGGCAATAGATTCGAAGAACTGGAAAGACCAGAAAGACCTCAGCAACGTATATGTTACGTGGGGCTGCTATGCTTATGGTCGGAAAACTTATGGGACTTCAGTACCGCAGCAATTTAAGTTACGTTTAAGCAAGATCGACGTGACCGTGAAGAATCAGGATTCACGGGAATATGATATACTGGATGGTGACGATTGGTATGATGCTCATGGCGGAATGATCTCTGCAGTTAAGACATTCAAGGGAGAGGCACCCCGCTCCTACTGTGGTGACAGTTCTGATCCTGACAGGGTTAAACTGAGAAGCACAAATGAAGAAACCAAGTATGTTTTTCGTTCCCGCCTTCTTAATCCAAAGTGGATTGAAAGCGAGAAACGGCATGGTTACCATGGTGCCGGCGACCTGTCTCGAACAGTTGATTTCGTTTTCGGTTGGGATGCCACAGTTGAGGTTGTTGAAGACTGGATGTACGAAAAATTGGCTGAAACATATGTTCTAGACTTGGAGATGCAGAAGTGGTTAAAGGAGGTAAACCCTTTTGCTTTACAGAATATGGTTGAAAGGTTTCTGGAGGCTATTGAGAGGGGAATGTGGGAGACCACAGAAGAGATGAAGAGGCAACTGCAGAAACTTTACTTGAACATTGAAGGGTTACTTGAAGGAGCAGGAGAATCAAAGTAAAATCTGTAGAGGTTCTAAAATGAACAAAAAAGAAATCAAATTGAAACTGGAAAATGTCAAAGCAGAGGTTCTTTACCATAAGTATCGGAACGTTGACGTGAACACTCTGCTGGTTTCCTTTAACGAAAAACGTCGAGTTATTTCCACCTGGGACGGCTACAAGGAAGTATGTTTTGTCGCTAACTCCTATCAGCCCTTCGAATTGTCAGAGGTCATCATGAAGAATTATGCGGCGTTCGAAGAAGACTTTCCTGCTGTCTTGGGAATCCCTCGTGGTGATCTCTCTTTTTTGAGTACAGGAGCTAACATGAATAACCTTGCAGTCTGCGAAAAGTCTTATCAAGACCGTATAGTCTGCTGTTTGGCTACTGGAGGCGTAGGCAATGCTCTTAGGTCCGGGGTCGATGGGGCAAATTGGGTTGAACAGGATGGAAAATTTGGAAACGTGCTTGGAACAATCAACATAATTCTGTTGACTAACGTCACTTTAACTGATGGGGCAATGGCACGAGCTATTATTACTGCTACAGAAGCAAAAACTGCTGCCCTTCAGGATATGGATGCCCGAAGCTCGGTTTCGCCTGAGAACCAAGCAACAGGCACGGGAACTGATAACATGATTGTTGTTTCTGGGAACTGGTGTAGTAAACCTATAAGGTCGACTGGTGGGCACACAAAGATGGGCGAATTAATCGGGGTTTCAACGAAGATAGCAGTAGCCGAGGCAATAAAGAAGCATGAAGCCTCCGTCGCCAAGGAATCGAAGAAAAATTGATGCCCTGTCAAAAGGGGGAACTAGCAGAGAACCAAAACTTGGGAAAGTTGAGTATTGAAAGAGGTAATAGTAACCGAAAACTTAACCAAAAAATATGGCGACATATGGGCAGTTAAAGACCTGAATCTTAATGTACACTCAGGTGAAACATTCGGTTTCCTAGGACCCAACGGAGCTGGCAAAACTACTACCATTCGTATGCTGACTACCTTGACCAAGCCCACGTCGGGGCGCGCATGGGTAAACGGCTTTGATGTAGTAAAGGAACCTAACAATGTGAAGAAAGAGTTCGGGATAGCCCAGCAGCATATGAGCTTGGACAGGGATTTGAATGTAAAAGAGAACTTGGAGTTACATGCTCGTCTACATCATCTTGGGTCGTCTGAACGCAAAAGGCGCATCGCTGAGTTGCTTGATTATGTGGGACTCACTGAGCAAGCTGATCGAATGGTGATGGCGCTTTCGGGAGGAATGCAAAAACGGGTGATGATTGTCCGCGCTCTGATACATCGCCCTAACATCCTCTTTCTTGACGAGCCAACAGTAGGATTGGATGCCCAGACACGCCGTCGTCTATGGGAGTTGATACGGCGCCTGAACCGTGATGGTGTCACAATCTTCCTCACAACTCACTATATTGAGGAAGCAGAGGCTCTCTGTCAACGTGTAGGAATAATCCATCAGGGGCGCTTGATAACTCTTGGTAAGCCCGTAGACTTGCGTCAAAAACTGGGTTTGTTCACTGTGGAAACACTTGCAAACAACACAAACACGCAATATCATTATTTTCCTGATAGAGCGGCGGCGAAAAGCTATGTTCAGAACTTGCCTCCAGAATTAAAAACCATCATCATTCGGGAATCAAACCTAGAAGATGTATTTGTAGAACTAACTGGACAAAAAGTGAGTGAGGGTTAAATGCTGAACATGCTGAAAGATATTTACTCTGTCTTGTGGGTGGACCTGAGAGTTCTTAGGCGCTACTGGCTTCGAACTCTTGTTACCAGTCTTGTGAACCCTCTTCTGTACCTTGTAGCTTTCGGCTATGGCTTAGGACGTGGAATCAGTTTCGACGGCTACAACTACCTTGAATTCGTTATCCCCGGTATAATTGCTTTAACATCCATGTCAGTCAGCTTTAGTGGTGCTGGACAAAAACTTAACGTGGACCGCCTGTTCTTCAGATCATTTGACGAATGTTTAATGTCGCCCATCAGTTCATATTCACTAATCATCGGTAAAGCATTGATTGGAGTAGTGCGAGGTTTAATCAGTTCCACTGCTTTTCTGCTAGTAGGCTTTGCCATTTCGCCCTCACTGAAGATAAACATACTTTTCATAACTGTTTTGGTGCTTTCCTGCTTTGTTTTCTCCTTCTTTGGAGTGCTTGTGGCGTTTTTGGCAAAATCGCATCGGGATATGAGCACCGTCAGCAGCTTAGTATTGTTGCCCATGACCTTTCTCAGCGGAACCTTCTTTTCATTAAGCCAAATTCCTGAAGCACTAAGAATTGTCCTGTATCTTCTACCTCTCACTCATTCAAGTCAATGCCTGAGAGCAACAACTTTAGGACAGCCTTTCCCTTGGCTTTCTCTGGTGGCTCTTATGGGCTTTGGTTTATTCTTTTTCTCAACGTCCATGATGGCTTTAAAACGATCTAGCGTATGAGAAAAACTTTGAACCCTTTCTTTTTTTATTCGTTGCTTCTGATTTTCTCTACTGTTTTGTTTCGAAATTGTAGCCTCTCGGCGTAACCATTTTATCATTAATTGTGTATGTTGTCGAGTTTCCTATGATTAGAATGGTCGCCATGTCTATCTCAAAGTTCAGCATATCTTTTAGTGATGTGATTGTAGTTTCTTCTCCATTCCTCTTCGCTCTCTTTACTATGCCTACAGGGGTCTTCGGATCGTGGTATTCAAGCAAGATTTTATGGGCTTTAGCTAATGGCTCTCTTCGTCCCTTACTTTGAGGATTATATAATATAATCACAAAATCGGATTCAGCAGCAGCTCTTAACCGCCTCTCAATCAAGCTCCAAGGCGTCAAGATGTCACTCAGGCTTATTACAGCAAAATCTCCCACTAGTGGAGCACCTAATGTTGCAGCTGCCGCAGTAGCTGCTGTTACACCCGGAACAACTTCTATCGGGATGCTTACTTTTTCGTGCGCAGCAACTTCCAATACTATGCCAGCCATTCCATAAACTCCAGAGTCGCCGCTGCTGATAACCGCAACTCGCTTGTTTTCTAATGCTTTCTGTATGGCTGTTCTGGCTCTTTCGACCTCTTGTCCCATGTTGCCGCTGATTACTTCAATGTCGCGTTTGATGATTTGCTGGATTAGTTTCACGTAGGTTTTGTAGCCTATGATGACTTCTGCATTTTCTATTTCCTGTTTGGCTTTGAGCGTCATGTGCTCTAGGGCGCCGGGTCCGATACCGACTACAGCTATTCGCCCTCTGCTATTGCCACTGTTACGCCTTTTGCCTTCGTTTTCTTGAGTATCAGTTTCGCTTTTTTTCCTGCAATTATCAATGCTGCTCGTTCGCATACTCCTCCAACCCCAATTTTTTCTTCAACTAACTTTGAATCAGGAGAAAGATCTTCATGCCTGAAAGAGCGAAGGTCCTCTATGCTGATGAACTCGAGATTTAATTCCAGTCTCTTGGCTGCTTTGTTCATGCTTAGAGAATCCTTCTTTATTTCAACCGTAGCCAAGCGGTCCACGCGCTCCAATGGTATGTTTACCTGTTTCAACGCACAGTTTACTGTTTCAACAATATCGTCTTCGCTCACGTTTTTCCTCGAGCCTATGCCAACCGCTATTTTCTTTGGCTTCAGGATTGTAGCTGGCTTCATCAACTCGTTCCGCATTGTCTCTTCGTTTGTGATTATGACTCCTGCATCAAAACCGTTTACAATTTCTATTGCTTGTTCTATATTCTCTGCAGTTCTGATAGTATAGTCCCTGATTTTGTCCAAGGGGATTTTCACGTTTCCCGCCAAAACCAGCACCAACTTTTCTTCGTTTACTAGCACAGAGTTAACAGCAACTAAGCTTTCAGGATTCAATATCTCACAATGCAGCGCTCTAGCCAGTTCGTCAACGCTCTGCTTCCCCAACACATCAGAGGCTGTAGTTATGGCAGGCACAGCTCCCAAGCCATCAGCGATTAGCTTTGCCAGTTCGTTGGCTCCTCCATAATGCCCCGATAGTAAACTAATCGCAAATCGCCCAGAAGTATCAACACATACAACCGCTGGATCACTCATCTTGCTCTTCAATAATGGGGCAACCGTCCTGACGATAATCCCCGTAGCCATAACCGCCACTATCGCATCCACATCACTGAACACTTCCCTGACAGATTCCCCCAGTTTCTTATCTAATGGAATTACGCCTTTCTGGGTATACTTTTGAGGCGCAAATATCCTGCAACTTATCTCCTTCTTGTTTAGAATGTCTCTGATTTTGGCTGCAGTTTCAACCCCTTGCCTAGTAACGGAGAAAATTGCTACTCCTTTACGGAACATCGTTTTCGCCTTTACGGTAGCCATGCGTAAACTTGGGGTCATACAGCTTCGAATAATCATAGGCTTCTGGGTTCAACACTTCACCTACGTAAATCAGAGCTGTCCTCGTTATCCCCGCAGCCCTAACCTTCTCAACTATATCCTCTAATGTGCCTCTGGCTATCTTCTGTTCCTTCCATGTAGCCTTATACACAACCGCTACCGGAGTATCCTTCGGACGACCGCTCTCAACAAGTTCTTTTATGACTTTTTCTACATGCTGAATGCCCAAGAAGATAACCATCGTTGTTCCATGCTTCGCCAATTCTCTAATCCTCTCAGATTCTGGAACAGGAGTCCTGCCCTCTGGTCTAGTTATTATGACGCTCTGGGAAACGTTAGGCAACGTCAATTCTCGTTTCAAGGCTGCTGCGCCTCCCTGCAGGCAACTCACCCCCGGAATCACCTCGTATGCTATCTTCTGTTTTTCCAGAAAATCCATCTGCTCAGTTATGGCACCAAAAAAGCTGGGATCGCCATCATGCACTCTAGCAACAAACTTTCCCTCATTAACCGCATCAGCCATCACCTGAAGAACCTCCTTCAGATTCATGGCTGCGCTGTCATAGAGCTTAGCATCGGGCTTGGCATATTTGAGTATCTCTGGATTCAGGAGCGAGCCAGCGTAGATGATCACATCTGCTTCTTCCAGGTTCCTTTTCCCTTTGAGAGTGATAAGTTCGGGGTCGCCTGGACCCGCGCCGATAAAAACAACTTTCTTCACATTTTATCCTCCTTCTTGTTGTTCTGAAGTTCATTCTCTTTTATCATCGAAATCGAGAAGTAATCTTCATGAATGTCCCAGTTCTCCACATCGCCCAGCTTTCCAATCATCACTTTCTCTTCTGGCATTGTGCATCTCCTGACTAAGGCAATTGTAGAATTTTTTGTGAAACCAGATTTTTCCAAAATTGGAACTAGCTCCTTTAGTCGTTTAGAGCCTTTCATTAAAACTAGGCTGTTTGCATGCTTGGCGATCTCTCCAATTCTATTCGAGTCAATGCCCGAGGGAATGATCGCAACTACTTCATTTTTTTCGGCGAGAGGTATCTTGGAAACTGCGGCACAGGCAGTTAACGATGTTACGCCCGGTATTATCTCCAAGTTGACTTCAGGGTATTCTTCTTTCATTCTTTGGCAAAGGTAAATGAATGTACTATAGAACATGGGGTCGCCTAACGTGATGAAAGCGATTATTTTGTCTGCTTTAGCTTTCTCAGCGATGATGCGGGCGTTTCTGCTCCACGATTTTTTAAGCCCTTCTGCGTCCTTTGTCATTGGAAAAACTAGTTCAAGCACTTCAGGAGGTCTTTCTCTCTCCTCTATGATATGTTTAACAGTGGCTAGAGCGAGACTGGGCTTATCTGCATGAGCCTTCGGAATGCTTATCACATCTGCAGTTTTCAAGGTTTTTACAGCCTTGACAGTGATGAGTTCCGGATCGCCGGGACCAACACCTACTCCAACGAATTTTCCTGTCAACCTTTTTCACCTTACGCTTTCGTAGCCGATATTACTGTGATTGGATTCCTTGCCAACATCATCGTGCCAGAAGATACTTCTCGTCCTTTAGCCACAAAAATCTGAGCAACATCCAAGTCTTTGAAGTTCAGTTTCTTGATTTCATCCAGAGCCTTAACCGCTGTCTCCAGCAGTATCGCGTTTATAACTATCCTGCCATTCTTCTTCAGTTTCTGGTGAGAAGCACGTATCACTTCCCTTAACGATGCGCTACCTCCTATGAAAACTGCATCTACGTTGGGTAAATTCGACATGACCTCAGGAGCTTTCCCACAGATAAGCTGAACCACATCTTTTACCTGAAATTTTGCTACATTACTTTTGGTTAATTCAACAGCCTCTTCGTCGTCATCTATAGCAAAGACTTTGCCTTTCTGTGTCACTTGAAGGGCTGCCTCAACAGTTAAGCTGCCTGTGCCACATCCAACATCTACAACATAGGAGCCTTCACGAAGCTGAGCCTTAGAAATAGTGATTACTCTTATCTCCTCTTTTGTAGGTCCAGGCACTTTATCGCTCTGAATAAATTTGTCATCTGGAATTCCTGATGCTCTATGAATCCGCATATCCGTCACCTTTCACCCTTCTTTCTGTTCAGGGGCGCTCCTACAACCATCACACACAACATATCGAATTCCTGCTTCAAAATTCCATCTAAAGTAGATGTAACCGTTCTCTCATTGTCTAGAGTTAGTTTCTCGCATATGCCAACAGGCGTTTCTTTGTCTATTCCATGGTCAATGAGGAACTTTGCAATATCAGTTGGAGAGAAAGACTTGGGGTCTGGGAGAAGCATGACCTGTTTCCCGTCTTTAAGAGCTTCAACTAGCCTCATCTTCTTCTCATGGCTTGAGTCTGCATGGAAACTGAGCAAATCTGCCGTATCCCAGCGCATGCGAAGACGAGCCGCACAAACCTGAATTGAACTTACGCCGGGAATCACGTCTACGTCAATGTCTTTTCCGGCAATGTTAATGAGTGAGCCTAAAAGACCCGAGAAACCGGGGTCTCCAGTCGATAATATCACGACGTTTTTGCCCGCTTTAGCAGATTTAACGCCATATTTGAGTCCTTCTTTTACGTTCTGAGCCGTTAAAGGCAATGATTCGCCGTTTATGTGGTCTTGGAATAACTTCAATGCCTTTTTTGCGCCTATCACAATCTCGGCATTTTGTACACTCTTTTTTGCTATATGCGTGATGTAATCTGGTGAGCCTGGACCCATTCCAACCAGTTTGAGTTTACTCACTGTTTCATGCTCCTGGCATTCTGGTCCGTTCCCAGAATAGTTCCGTCCATGGAGACTATTATCACGTTTACATTGGCTTTGTTTTTAACCCTCTCCAATGAATGTAAACAAGCCTGCTCCGCAATCTTATCGAATGTCGGTTGCAGCAATTTGGCTTGCTCAAGAAACTTTATTGTCTCCTCAGTTGTGTTTGACTGTAATATCGCTTTTATGAGCTCTGTGTCTGCGCCAGCAGCACCCGCATAGGCAGCTATAATCTCCATTCTGGCATCACCCATCTTATGATGCGTATTGAAGATTCCCGCCGCCAACTTGACAAGCTTTCCCGGATGACCAAAAATTGTTATCTCCTTTGCCCCTTTCTCAACAGCCATCTTTAGCATGTAGCCCATGAAGTCCCCTGTTTGAATTATGGCGTCTTCGGGAACTTTGAATTTTTGTTTAGCCAGCTTTTCTCCTATGTTTCCCGGCACCAAAAATATTCGCTCATGGTTTTGGGCAAGGGCAACATCAATTTGAGGAACCAGTGAGCGCCTGTATGCAGTTATCGATAATGGTCTGACTACGCCTGTTGTGCCGAGAATGGACACTCCGCCAACTATACCTAATTTGGAGTTTTGGGTCCTCTCAGCAACTTCTTCTCCCTCAGGAGCGCTTATGGTCACTTCAACACCCTTACCGGACGGCAAAACCTCTCTAACTGCGTCCTCTATCATCTTCCTTGGAGTAGGGTTGATTGCCGCTTCGCCTACTGGAACAGGTAAACCATGCTTCGTTACGGTGCCGATGCCCTTACCGCCCATTATCCTAATCTTGCCATCGTCAGTTAGCTTCACGGTGGCAGATATCTCCATTTTATCTGTGACATCAATGTCCTCTCCAGCATTCTTTATTGCATATGCTATGGCGGTATCGTCGCTGAGCTTCTTGCATTCCTTAATCAATATCTCGAAGCGGATGCCTAATGGGCTGGGTATGCCTATCCTATCAACGGGCTTATCGAGCAAAGTAATCAGGGCAGCCTTAGCTGCGGCTGCAGCATATGCACCCGTTGTGTTACCATATTTCAAGACTCTTCGCATCATAAGCCCCTTTAAGCCTTAGTTGCGACGGTTTCTTTTTCTGCCATAGCGAGCAAGGCGTTGAAAACGGCAACGGCTAATGCGCTTCCGCCTTTAGGACCCTGAATTACTACAAAGGGTATGGGTAGGCTTGCGATTTCTTGTTTTGATTCTGCTGCGCCTACGTAGCCTACTGGAGTGGCTATGATCAGGGCTGGTTTAGCTAATCCTTGCTTTACAGCCTTTGCTAATTCGAATGCGGCGGTAGGCGCATTTCCTATGGCTATAATCGAATTGTCTACGCCATCCTTTATGGCTAAGCGCATTGCAGCGGCAGACCTTGTTGTTGATTCCTGTTTAGCCAATTTGATGGCACGTTCATCATCAACGTAAGTGAGAATTCGTCCCCCAAATCTTTTGATTCGTGTCTCGTTTATGCCCGCCCTAACCATCTTCACGTCCGTTATGATTTTTGCTCCAGCTTTGATGGCTGCTACTCCAGCTTCGACGGCTCTTTCGTCGATAACCACTAGCTTGGCGAATTCGGGATCAGCTGTAGTGTGGACAACCCGTTCAATTATTGGAACATGAGTCTCAGGAACTTTTTCTAAGGTATCGCCTATGAGCTGTCTTATTATGCTCATGCTGGTTTTATACATGTTAGTTGAAGCTGTTAGATTGCTGGCTTCCCGAACCTTTGCCACTTCACTAGCATCTTGACCGAGGGCTTTCAGAGCTTTTTCTTCGATTATTTCTGCTATTCGTTCATCCGAACCCAGTGGTTCCCCGTAGATTATTTCTATTCCCTGCGCCTTTAACCCGAGTTCTTCCTGTTTTGTTCTCAGTATTTCGGGAATCTCTTGTTTGGTGTGTACTCCATGGGCTAGGAATGTGGGAATCAAAACAATCTTTGCGATTCCCTGTTTAACGACTTTTTCTATTGCCTCTGGAATTGCTGGCTTGTTTCTTACCATAAAACAAATTTCGATGCTCTCAAATTTTGATCGTTTTCGTAGAATTTCAGCCAGTTTTTCTAGGGTTTCCCGATTGTGTGGAAGCTTACTGCCGTGCCCAATAAGAATCAAGCATGTTTTATTCAATTCTTTCACTCCCTTTTTGGCGGGTTACTTTTTATTCACTCCGAATAATTTGACTGCAACGTCTATCATCTGCTTATCATTATTCATGGCTGCATTACGTAAATTCTCAACAATAGGCACCAAAGTCTGTTCAACTATTTCGAAGGTCAAATCGTCAATAACATCCCTCTTTTTATCATCAAGCTTTCCCAGCATGTTGTGAGCTTTCGTCAGCTCTTTTTGTCTAATTTTTTCAGCGTGCGAGAATAAGGAAGAAACTATGTTACTCACGGACTGGGCTTTCAAATCTTGCTCAAGCAAAAGCAGCGCATCATCGATAATTTTTAAGGCTTTTTCCGCTTTCTCTTGCCGTTTCTCTTTGTTTCTCTCCGCAATTCCTCGAAGGTCATCTATGTTGTAAAGTTTCACTCCATCTATATCTTGCACCGACTCCTCAACATTTCGCGGGTTTGAGATGTCGATAATCATTAAGCCACTTCGGTTACTGCGTTGCTTCATGATCTTGCAAACAGGCTCTTTTTTTAAGAGATAATGAGGTGCAGCTGTGGAACAGATAACTACGTCAGCGTCTTTAAGCACCTCTTCTAATCTATTGAACTTCACTGCTTTTCCCTTAAGCTCCTCAGCCAACTTCAATGCTCGTTCATATGTTCTGTTGGCAATAAAGATGGCGTTGGGACAGCTTCTTGCCAGTGCCTTAGCTACAAGAGTCCCTGCCTCTCCCGCACCCATCACTAAAACATTCTTTCCATTGAGGTCTCCCAGCAGCGTCTCTGCTAGCTCTACTGCAACCGAACCTATAGATACTGCTCCTCTGTTGATGTCAGTTTCGTTCCTCACGCGTCTTCCAACGCTCACTGCTCGGGTAAATGCAGTTTTAAGTATTGGACCGACAGTGTTTGCAGATTCAGCGGTTGAATAGGCGCCCCAAACTTGACCCAGAATCTGATCTTCGCCTACTACCATTGACTCTAATCCAGATGCGACTGTTAGAAGATGTTTCAGGGCATCTTGGTTCAAAGAGACTTCGATGGCTCTAGCCGCTTCTTCGGATTTGGTTCCACATCTTTTCATTAAATAATCGTTTATCATCTTAGCTGTGTTTTCGTTATCCTTGCTGACGATGTAGAGTTCTGTACGATTGCATGTTTGAAGTATAACACACTCGTCAACATTATCCATCGAATAAAGCTCGGTCAGTGAACTTTTCAGGTCCTCGAAGGCTACAGTTTCAATTAGGGAGACACGTGATTTATGATGCGTGATCCTCGCGTTTACGATGTTGATGTTTCCGGCTGAGGACTGCATGGATGGATAATCCGTCCAACTTAAATATAAGAGTTCTCATACTTTTGCGCCAAGAGGTGGCAGAGGATAAACTTGCAACATCGAGTCGGATTGGTTTACGTTCCAGGGGCATTGCCCTGTTTTGAAGGCTTCGGAAGCTTGCCAACTGATCTGATTCAAGAAGACGGACTCGTAAACGGTAAGCCAGCTTCAGAGATCCTTGATTTGCTAATAATTCCTGGCGGCAGCCTTGTAGAGTCCCAAAGCATAACAGACAACATAAAAAAAGAAATAGCAAAAATGGTTGATGCTGGCAAGTTTGTACTTGGGATTTGTTCAGGTTTTCAGGTACTCGCCAAAGCAACCGACATTGGGCGTTTGTCGTCTATTCCTATTATGCGTGAGGGGCTTGGTCTATTAGATGTAGACTTTAAACCCTTGATATGTACGGACCGCGTCAAGGCTACCATTGTTGGAAAAAGTTTCATGACCGACGCTATTGGGGAAGAAGTTACTGGTTTTCACTGCCACACTTACGGCAGTATTATCCCGCATAACGAAGCAAGACCTATCCTTGTTTCTCATGTCCAGCGCGTTAATTACCGCAGTAAACCTCAAGACTTCGTTTCCGGTTTCACTAACAAAGAGGGCAATGTAGTTGGAATCTTAACCCATGCCCTAATGGACGAAAATCCAGTTATCATCCAGACTATCGTGAGGTCTTTAGATATCTCCACTGAAGAACTTCAAAAAATGAAGGCGTCTAATTCACGGTTATTGAAGGGAATGAAGGGCGAAGTTGGCATATCAGCCAATGTCAAGTCTGAAAACAAATCGTCTCGACAGGTAGAAACTCCTGTGCTTCTGTTCACTACAGCAACAGGAAGCGGGTCAGGTAAAACTTTCGTTGTCACTGGTGTAGCTGGTGCGTTAAAGAAGCGGGGAGTTAATGTTGGATTGCTGAAAGTGGGCGGAGACATACGTGATATCGTACCAGCCCTGTATTTGATTAAGGAGCCAATAAGCAGTTATTCGTCAATAAAAGTAGCGAATAGTGGCTGGATGCCTCTATTTGAGGCTGTAGAACATGCAAGCAAAAAGTATGGTTTCCTTTTAATCGAAGGTGCTATGGGTGCATTCACTGGATTTCTTAACGAGAATGTAGAGCGTCCTGCGTCAACCGCGGAAATAGCGGCGGCTCTAGGTGCACCCACGATTCTTGTAGTTGCATGTGATAAGGCAGGTATCGAAGGTGCAGTAGTAACTGGCATAAATTACGTTAATTTCATGAAAATTCTCGGAATCAAAACAGTGGGAGTGATATTGAACAAGGTTCACACAAGTTATCTTACCGCTGAAATCAGACAATTTATCAAATCTGCTTTTAGCAACATTGGCGTCGAGTTGCTCGGCATATTGCCCCGTGTACAGTTAGAGGGGCGAGGGGCGATTCCTGAAATCGAGATAAAATATGACGAGTTCGGAGCCAAAGCAATCGAAACTGTAGAGCAGTCTTTGGACTTGGATGCGCTGATAAGGCTCGCTATGCCTCCTGTGAAATCCTCGCTGGATTATAGAACAGTTTTGGAGAAGTTTAAGCTGTCACTCGATAAGGGTTGCATTTTTGATGTAACTGAAGGAGGGACTGGATGAGGTTGATTTTAGACCTCAATTTTGAAGGAAAATATGTTGTTATAGTTGGGGGAGGAGCAGAAGGGTACCGAAAGATTTTGAGTTTTTTGGATGCTGGCTCAAAAATTCTGGTCGTGAGTAGAAAGTTTCTGGGCGGTATTCATACGTTACATCAACTGAAAAAAATTGGTTTATTAAAAAGAGACATTAGGGATGCAACGGCTTTTGTCAACGGTCTCAGTCCCACGCCAGATTTGCTTGTAGCTGTCACAAACGATCAAAATCTTAACCTCCGTCTCGTCAAGCATGCTAAAGCGGCAGGATGTATGGTTTATGGCGTAGATAATCCTGCGATAAGCGATTTCATGTTTCCAGCCTTAGCCAAGATAGACGACATAAAGATCGCAATATCAACTAGCGGAAAAAGTCCCACGATGGCTAGAGTTCTGAGGCAGAGAATAGAAAAAATGATAACCAAAGAGGATTTACTCCAAATCCAATTACAGGATTACATTAGACCGATTCTGAAACAGCGACTCCCTGAACAGAAAATCAGAAAGATTGTTCTATCCGAAATCCTCGAAGACACTCACATAAAGAAGCTTTTGAGAAAAGGCAAGTTTGATGATGCCAAGAATTTTGCCTTAGAAATTGCAGAAAGATTTCAGGACAAAAATCAGAGTCTTCAGGAGGCATAAATTTTGAGTTTTCCTTCGGTTAGGCTGAGACGGCTGCGCCGCACACCTGCCTTACGATCTATGGCAACCAAAGTTAGGATTCATTCAAGCAATTTGGTCTATCCCCTTTTTGTAGATGAAAACGCGAAGGCACCTGTTCCCATCAAGTCTATGCCCGGATATTCTCGACTACCCCTTGATTATGTAACAGATGAAGCTAGAAAGACTCTTGAACAGGGAGTGAAGGCTGTGCTTCTTTTTGGAATACCCTCAAAAAGGGACGAGACAGGTTCCAGCGCATTTGCTGTGGACGGGATTGTTCAGAAGGCAATTCGCAAGCTGAAGAATGAATTTGACGATGAAGTTGTTGTTATGACTGATGTTTGCCTCTGTGGATACACAACTCATGGTCACTGTGGCATCGTGAAAGACAAGGAAATCGTGAATGATCCTACTCTTGAATTTTTGCAGAAAATTGCTGTCAGTCATGCCGAAGCTGGGGCTGACCTTGTGGCTCCCTCCAGTATGATGGATGGGCAAGTCAAGTTCATAAGAGAGGCGTTGGATGATTCTGGTTTCAGCCAAGTTGGGATAATGGCTTATTCTGCCAAGTATGCATCTTGCTTCTATGGTCCCTTCAGGGAGGCTGCTGAATCTAAGCCCAGTTTTGGGGACAGAAAATGTTACCAGATGGGTTATGGGAATCCGGATGAAGCTCTGCGGGAAATGGAGTTAGATGCAAACGAGGGTGCAGATATTCTGATGGTTAAGCCAGCCTTGGCTTACTTGGACATCATTCATCTTGCAAAATCAAAGTTCAATGTGCCGGTTGCTGCGTATAATGTGAGTGGAGAATATGCTATGGTGAAGGCTGCTGCTCAGATGGGGTGGATAGATGAAAAAGCTGCTGTCCTCGAGATGTTAACTGGAATTAAACGGGCTGGCGCTGACATCATTATAACATACTTCGCTAAGGATGTGGAATCATGGCTGAACCAGTTTTAGGCAAAACTAGATCAGAAGAATTATTCGAGAGAGCCAAGAAAGTTTTGCCTAGTGGGGTAAACAGTCCTGTCAGAGCCTTTAAGCCATACCCGTTCTTCGTTAAAGGCGCAAAGGGCTCAAGACTATACAGCGTAGATGGGGACTCTTACATAGATTACTGCATGGCTTATGGACCACTGATCTTAGGCCATTCATTTGAGAGCGTATTGGATGCAGCAAGAGAGCAACTGGAAAAAGGAACACTTTATGGCGCTCCAACAGAGAATGAAGTTAACTTTGCAGAACTCATCAGCAAGCTATTTCCCTGCATGGAGATGCTAAGGCTAGTTAACTCGGGCACCGAAGCCACCATGCATGCGATAAGGCTCGCTAGAGGCTTTACTGGAAAGAAGAAAATCATCAAGTTCGAGGGATGCTATCACGGGGCTCATGATTATGTCCTCGTAAAAGCAGGGTCAGGAGCTACTTCATTTGGGGCTCCAGATTCTCTTGGAATCCCTGAGGAGACTACACAAAACACCATAGTTCTGCCATATAACAACTATCCGGCTTTAGAGGAAGTAATCAAGCGAGAGAGTCATGATATTGCTGCAGTGATTGTTGAACCCGTAATAGGGAATGCTGGTGTCATTCTGCCAAACGATGACTACCTGAATCGGCTAAGAAGGCTAACAGACGATTATGATATTCTCCTTATCTTTGATGAGGTCATCACGGGCTTCAGGCTTGCCCTCGGTGGAGCGCAAGAACGTTACCGAATAAAACCTGACATGACAACATTAGGCAAGATACTGGGGGGAGGCTTTCCAATAGCGGCTTTTGGTGGAAGAAAGGAAATTATGCAGCATTTGTCGCCGTTGGGCAAGGTGTATCAGGCAGGGACCTTCAGTGGAAACCCTCTTTCCGTCTCTACAGGTTATGCTGTTCTCCAAACTTTACATAAAAACCAAGACGAAATCTATCCCAAACTTGAACGTAACTGCGAAGAATTAAAGAAAGTTCTTGTAGATTTAACTTCAACTTACCATATAGAAGCACAGGTGAACAGCATAGCTTCTATGTTCCAAATCTTCTTCGCTTCCCATCCAATCACTGATTACGTTACCGCTAAATCGTCTGATACCAAAAAGTTTTCCATATACTTCCGAGAACTCCTAAAACAGGGCGTATTCATTCCGCCCTCACAGTTTGAGACATGTTTCCTGTCAACGGCACATAGCAAAGATGATTTAGAGAGCACCATTGAAGCCTTTGATAATGCTCTGCGTAAAGTATCAACTGAAGGCGGGTCTGTTTAATGATTCTAACAGTTGGCACCCGCGGAAGCAAGCTATCGCTGATACAGACAAATGATGTTCTAGAAAGTCTCCAATCCATTCATCCAGAGTTGAAATTTAAAGTCAACATAATCAAGACGTTGGGTGACAAAGAGAAAACGAAGTCCCTTTTTTCACTTGACAGAAAGGGCATCTTCGAAAAAGAGATAGATTTGGCAATAGCAAAAGGAGAAGTCGACTTCGCCGTCCATAGCCTCAAAGACGTTCCCATCCTCGAACATTCAGAGACAATTATAGCGGCGATACCGAAGCGGAGTTCCCCCAACGATGTTCTCATTTCAAAAGGCACCATTCCCTTCGCTGAGTTGCCTGAGGGCGCAGTAATAGGCACCAGCAGCTTGAGGAGGATGGCTCAGGTCAAACATCTTCGCTCTGATCTGGAAGTCAAGCCCATAAGAGGTAATGTTGATACCCGAATTCGAAAGGTAAAAAGAGGCGAATTTGATGGAATTATAGCGGCTGAGGCTGGGCTTAAGCGGATGAATCTGGAAAGCCAGATCACAGAACGTTTCTCGCTGGAACAATTTACATCATCTGCAGGGCAAGGAGCTTTAGCCATAGTCGCAAGAAACGACAATGAACAGGTAATAAGAATTCTTGAATCTGTTGATCATTCTCCAACAAGGGCTGAAGTAACTGCCGAGAGAAATTTTGTGCTATCCCTTGAGGGCGGCTGCCGCGTTCCAATAGGTGCAATCGGACGTGCCAGTGGTAAAATTTTGTCGTTTTATGGTTGCGTCTTTTCGCTTAATGGACAGAAGAAAATCTTTTCGTCTGCAGAGGGCAAACTTGACGATGCACAGGATTTAGGAAAACGGGTTGCCCAGAGCCTTCTGGATCAGGGAGCCAAAGAGTTGGAGGCTGAATGGAGGATAAAATATGGCACATGGTAAAGTGTTTCTTGTTGGCGCTGGACCCGGCGACGCAAAACTGCTTACCTTGAAGGCTGTTGAGGTCTTAAGAGAAGCTGATGTTGTAGTCTATGATAGGTTAGTGTCCAAGGAAATTCTTGAGTTCGCTCCAGAAGATGCTGAGAAGATTTATGTGGGGAAAAGCTCGGATAAGCATGAGCTTTCTCAAGAAAAGATCAATGAATTGTTGGTCAATAAGGCTCTTGATGGCAAAAAAGTGGTTAGGCTGAAGGGAGGCGACCCTTTTGTTTTTGGTAGGGGCGGAGAAGAAGCTGAAGCCCTAGCTGATAGCGAGATAGTGTTCGAAGTTGTGCCTGGCGTCACCTCGGCAGTAGCAGCCCCAGCGTATGCGGGTATTCCGCTTACTCACCGGGATTATGCTTCATCCGTTGCTGTAGTTACGGGTCATCAAGCAGCAGATACGAAGCTTATAGATTGGAGCAGGCTAGCTGGTTCTGTGGATACGATTGTTGTTTTGATGGGTGTGGGATCATTAGAATCCACGGCAACTAATCTGATTGAGGGGGGTCTAAGCCCTAACCTGCCTGTGGCTGTCATCGAATGGGGAACCACGGAGAAGCAGAGGAGTTTGATTGGCACGTTAGGCACGATAGCAGAAGAGGTAAGGGAGAAGAATGTGAAGCCTCCAGCAGTTATCGTTATTGGAGAAGTTGTTAATCTAGGAAGCAAGCTCTCATGGTTCAAAATGCTTTCACGCTGAAAGGAAGAACTGTTGCCATAACACGGCCTCGTGACCAAGCTGAAGAGACTGGTAACTTGATTAAACAATACGGCGGAAAACCCTACTTTGTACCCGCTATAGCGATTAAGGCGGCTAGTGATCTGTCAGCCGTAGAGAGTTTCATCGCTGAACTTGCGAAAGAGAAAATTGATTATGTTATCTTCATGAGCGTTAATGGGATACGGTATTTGCTCAGTTCTGCTGAAAATTTGGGACTGAAAGCTCAACTTGAGCAAAGTTTAGAGAAAACCGTAACCATGGCTGTTGGTCCAAAAACTGCACAGGAACTCAGGAACCACAACATCCCTGTAGGCTTGGTTCCAGCAAAGTATAGTTCCGAAGGAATAATAGAGTGCTTACGACAAAATGTTGTTTCCGGCAAGTCAATTTACATCCCCCGAACTAGAGGCGCAACTCCTGATCTAGCAAAAAGCCTTAGATCAATGGGTGGAAAAGTACAGGAAGTTTATGTATACGAGTCAATGCTCCCAAATAACAAAGATTTGAAGGAGAGATTCCTTCAGGACTTGATTGATGGAAAGATTGACGCTATAATCTACGGCAGTTCCTTGTCTGCAAAGAACCTGTTCAAAATGCTGCGGGAACTGATTTCAAAGGAAAAGCTACGGGATATAATGAATAGCAAATTAACTATTGTAGCAATAGGTCCTGTAACGGCTGAGACTTTATCTGAAATGGGTTTAAGAGTTGACATAATGCCTGACAAATATACATTTGAAGAGACATTAATCAAATTAGCTCATCATTGGAATGCCAAATGAAAAGCGGCTCGCGTTAATTGAAGTATTTAACGGCACATATTGGCAAGCACATGGGCTTCTAATCTGTTCCATAACTTTCTGGGGCACAGTAAGCCCGTCTTTTTGGATAATTGTTTTTGTTGTCTTTTGGTTTTTCTGAAAAAAGGCTGTTTTCAACAATCAGCTGTTATTAGTCTCCTACTATGCTCGTGTTACTTGTGACAGTATACGTTTAGTCACGTGTTCGTTTGTAGTGTTTACTTTAGTTTTTCATCCATTATTGAAGAAGCTTTCAGCACTAGCGGCAAAAATAGAACGTTGGCGTTCTTGCATAACGTTAACTGGTGGTATCCGTTACTTTGCCTGTTCAGTTTGTTGCTTGCTGTCTTCTTCTTTTGTTTCGTTTGGTTTCTTGGCTGTTTCTGGATTTGCTAGTGATTTTTTTGATATAAGCATGTAATCTGCCCAGGCTGCGAAGAAGCCGCGGTCATAATCTGCATGAATCTTGTTTTTGTACTCCTTCAGAAACTCTTTTCTAAATTTTTTCAGCTCTTTTTCGTCATTGAAGTTCACGTTCTTGAGAAACGCGTAGGAGTCAGTTGATTTTTGGGCTAGAAGTATGCCGTCGAGAGCGTGGAGGTATCCACTGTTCCATTCTGTCTCGTTTGTTTTCAGCCTTATTCGTTCAAGTACACGCTCAGCTTCAGCAAACCGTCTTCCCCTCACAAGCTGAAAGAATCTGACTACAAAAATCTTTGAAATAGGCATTTTCATCTCTCCGTTTCTGTCACGTCCTCTATTCCTCTTTCGGAAATCTTGAAGATTCCTTCCCCCTCCGGCAGATATGGACTCGAAACAAGACGTGCAATTCGTACTGGTCCACGAGCAGATTTTCGAAGAAAAACACGGGTGTGACTAGTATGCGCCACTATGTGACCGCCCACAGGATGCACGGCGTCACCGAAGAATACGTCCGGCTTGGACATAACCTGATTTGTAACAACAGCCACGGCATTGAATGCTCTGGACAGCCGAATCAGCATGTGCATGTGCTTGTTGAGTTTCTGTTGCCTCTCAGCCAGCATCTCCCTGCCCAGATACTCGCTTCTGAAGTGAGAAGTCAAAGAATCCACAATAATCAAGCGGACCCTGTTTTCTTTAATCACCTTATCTGCATTTTCTAACAGAAACATCTGATGATCTGATGTGTATGCCTCAGCAAAAATTATGTTCTTAACAGCCTCTTTCGGGTCTAAGCCCAGATTCTTTGACATCTGAAAAATTCGTTCAGTTCTGAAAGTATTCTCCGTGTCTATGTAAAGTGCTGCGCCACCCAAACCACCCTGTTCAGGAGGCAACTGTACATTCACGCACAGCTGATGGCAAATCTGGCTTTTGCCGCTCCCATATTCTCCATAGAATTCCGTGATAGATTGGGATTCAATGCCGCCCTTTAACAGTTTGTCTAACATGCTGCTTCCTGTTGTCAGGCGAAGGACGTTCTGCCGCATCTTAATCAGTTCGTCTCCCCTGATGAACTGGAGAGGCATACATGAACGCGCTTTACGAATCAACTTTTCGGCATTTTTTTTACTTATGCCCACCTGCTCCAGTTCTTTAGCTGTAGCCATGGCAAGATTCTCGACTGTGTGCAATCCTAGCTCCCGCAGCTTTTTGGATATGGCAGACCCTATTTCAAGGTCTTCCAAGCATTCGTATCTCTTTTTTTTTAGGGCTGCCTCCTCAGTCATTTTGGCGCTCAATTCCAGATTTAAAAGCAATATTATGGTGCATATTTAAGTTAGACTACATAGCAGATAAAAGATTCGATAACAGAATGCTGAAACCAAATCTTAGAATAGGCAGCAAAAAGTATAAGCTTAATCTTCTAAATCTGCTCTTAACAGAGAGGAAAAAGTCTTGGTAACTGGGAAAGCTGTGGAGAATGTAGCAGTCAAACTCCTGCAACTGGCAGTCACAGAGCTGCCGCGAGACGTGAAGGAGGCTCTCCAGCAGGCGCATCGCGAAGAGGAGAACGAAGTTGGAAAGGCTCAACTGGAAACCATATTAAAAAATGTGGAATTGGCTGAGAAAACACGCGCTCCCATGTGCCAAGACACTGGCGTAGTCATTTTCTATGTGAAAACCGGTAGCCAAGTACAGGGATTAGACAAGGTTGAAGATGCTCTACGCAACGCCACAGTAAGGGCAACTAAGGAAATTCCTCTTCGTCCCAACGCTGTGGACCCATTCACCCAAAAAAACACGGGAAACAACACCGGAAGATTCATTCCCTACATACACTGGGAAATAGTGCCCGGAGACACCCTTGAAATCACGGTTATGCCAAAGGGAGGCGGATCAGAAAACGTTTCCGCTCTAGGAATGCTCAGCCCGAGCCAAGGAATAAAGGAGCTCAAAAAGTTTGTCGTTGACACGGTGATCAACGCTGGCGCAAAACCTTGCCCCCCCACAATTTTAGGTGTTGCAGTCGGGGGAGGAGCTGACATAGCAATGAAACTAGCCAAGGAGACTCTGCTAAAACCCTTGAATCAGCCAAACCCCAACCCTGAACTGGCAAAACTTGAACAGGAACTGCGTGAAGCCGCAAACTCAACGGGAATCGGACCCATGGGCTTAGGAGGCAAAACAACAGTGTTGGATGTAAAGGTTGATTATGCTCACAGACACCCTGCATCCTATCCTGTTGCAGTGGTAGTTCAGTGCTGGGCTGCCAGAAGGGCTTCAGCTCGAATCCACTCTGACGGAAAAGTGGAATACTTAACTCACAAGGTGGAGTGAAAGGATGACCATTTACAAGCTTAACACCCCGATTTCAGAGGAAACAGTTAGAAAACTTAGAGTAAACGACACCGTCTACCTATCAGGAACCATCGTTACTGCGCGGGATGCAGCCCACAGAAGAGCCCTACGCTTCCATAAAGAAGGGAAGCAGCTGCCCGTCAATCTAGAGGGATCGGCGGTTTTTCATTGTGGTCCATTAGTAAAAAAGGAGGATGGCGGCTGGAGGGTGGTGGCTGCTGGTCCAACCACAAGTTCCCGTATGGAACTGTTCGAAGATGAATTCATCAAGAATTTCAAGGTTCGGATTGTGGTGGGGAAGGGAGGCATGGGCAAGAAGACCGCTGACGCCATGAAACATTATGGAGCTGTTTATGGTGCCTTCACTGGAGGAGCAGGGGTTCTGGCAGCCAAAGCCATAAAGCGAGTGAAGGATGTAGAGTGGAGTGATTTGGGAATGCCGGAAGCCATGTGGGTTTTGGAGGTTGAGGACTTCGGACCCTTAACTGTAGCCATCGACGCCCACGGAAACAACCTCTTCGAAACCATCCAAACCAACGTTGATAATGAGAAACCATCAATCTACAGAAAACTAGGCTTACAATGAACTAGGCTTTCTGGGTTGCTAGGTCTGTAATGATTTCTTTTACTACATTTGCTGGAGCGTCTGTTCTGAGGCATCTGCTGTTGAAATGAGTTAGAACGGCTTGGAAACCCGCCTTTCTTACGTTGTCAAGCACTTTCTTTTGGGGTGGAATAGGCAAATTCAGCTTGTCGCAGATTTTGTCTACCCTATAATATGTGACTGGCGCCTCAGCCTCATTCTGAACCAAAGACAACATCTTGAGAAGTCTCTTTTCCTGTCTCAAACTTCTTCCCTCCACTTCCCTCCCCATCAGAGAACAAAAGTTTTTGTCCGCTATCTTGCCGAGCCATAGGGGACCGGCGACACTCAACTTTGCTCCACAACTGGGACAAACATGTTTTAGGGGAGAAGTTATTCCTGAAACTGTTTCTCTGTGAAAACACGAGAAGCAGTGAAGAATGTATCCCATCTGTCGAACGCTCTTGTCCGCTACTTTAGCACCATAATGAACAACCGCATATGCTCGAACATAATGGTCTATGCTGTGGCTGAACAACACTTCGACGCCTATCGCATGTTTTGCAGCCATCATTGTTAGGCATCCGATCAAGAGGCGAACAGCAAGCTCGTGACAATATTCTGTACGTAAGGGCTGTCCACCATACTTTCGAAGACACGCTCGGGGATGAACCCCACATAACGGAGCCATGTCCGTGGCGGTTAACGCAAGCAAGCCGCCGTTGCGTAAAGCCCGTATGGCAGAATCGAGGTACGGCACAGGCGGTCCAAACGGATCAACATCCACATAGTCGAATCGTTTTCGAGGCGCCGCATTTCTGCTCAAAAAAAGGTTAGCGTCTTCGTTAGCCACCTCAACACGGTCTTCTACATTGTTCAGTTCAGCATTGAAGCTGGCAAGCCTAGCCGCTTCTGGCTTAATATCGTTCAAAAAAACCCTGCGAACGCCTTCGACTTCCACCGCAAATCTTGCGCCTCGAAGTCCACATCCAGTTAATGGTTCACAAACTGAGACTTCTCTCCCCAAAAGCTTCTGATGCACTTGCAATGCTAAAACTGCCAAGTCTCTGTTCAGTTCCATAGTCGGGTTATAAAATACTGGCGCCTTAGATGGAGCGTAATCTGACGGCTTTTTTTTGTAAGCGGCAAGCTTGGGCACCACCACTTTGACTTCACCCTCCTTTATAGTCTCAGTGGGGAAATCAAAGCTCAAACTTCATAGCTCCTGCGTGCATACTGAAGCTTTTATTGTCGAAACTAGATATTAGGGTTCGTCTATCTAAAAGCAGGGTGTTCACGCTGAAACCTCTAATACTCGTGACTGGGAAGCCAGGAATTGGCAAAACAAGTATACTCCGTCGAACAGTGAAGGAACTCAAGAACAGAAAATACGAGGTCGGCGGCATGATTTGCCGTGAGGTACGTGAGGGAGGAATAAGAGTAGGCTTCGAAATCATGGATTTGTCTACGGGAACGAGGGGATGGTTAGCCCACGTGAACCAGCCAACAGGTCCCAGAATAGGCAAGTATCATGTTAACTTGACTGATCTTGATGTTATTGGCGTAGGCTCTATTCTTGATGCTCTTCAAAACGCGGATATACTGGCAGTAGACGAGATAGGTCCCATGGAGCTTTCTTCAACAGCCTTCAGCAACGCCTTAATTAAAGCTGTAGAAAGCAGCAAGCCCATGTTAGGAACAATCCATTACGGACTAGGGAACTCTCTAGTCAACAGCATCAAAACGAGAGAAGACACAGAAATTTTTAAGGTAACCTACAAGAACCGAGAAAACCTTCACAACCTAATTGCCAATAAGATAAGCGAACATTTGATAAAACAGGATTGAAGCTTCAGCCCATTTAAGGTGAAAGAATCAATTGGGAAAAAATTCTACCTACGAGAAGATAAGAAGCCGGAGAACCATCAGAAAGTATCTTCAGAAAGCAGTTCCAGAAGAAGTGTTGCTAAAATGCGTGGACACTGCAAGACTTTCGCCTTCCGGAGCCAATCTTCAACCCCTAAGTTACATAATTGTTAACGACCAAAAGCTGCTGAAAAAGGTCCTCAGCACGCTGAGTTGGGCTGGGTATCTGCCAGATTATCAACCTAGAGAAGAGGAGATGCCGAGAGCCTACATTATTATATTGTTAGATGAGGAAATTAGCCGAACTCCCAATCACGATGCGGGCATAGCTGCAATGAGCATCTCCATGGTTGCTTATGACGAGGGTTTAGGCTCATGCATTCTAGGGGCAGTAGATAGAGAAAAACTGAGCGAAATATTGGAGGTGCCTAAGTGTCTTGCTGTTGTGTTGGTGGTTGCTCTCGGATATCCAGCAGAAAATCCAGTGGTGGAACCTGTGAAGGATGGAAACATAAAATATTGGCTTGATGAAAATGGAGTGTTACATGTGCCAAAGAGGGACCTCAAAGACATAGTCAGACGGAATAGGTACCAAAAACAGTGAAAAGTCAGGCACTCTTTCATTTGAACGTCTGATTTTCAGGAAAAACCGCCAAAGGCTTCATAAATATGCGCTACCATATTATTTCTCTTGGTCGATACAATGCAAATTCAAGGTAAACTATACCTGTGGGGAGAAAGAGCAAAAGGCGTTCCAGAAGAGACAGGTGTCTACGCTTTTTACGACAAAAACAGAATTCTGATTTACCTTGGCGGAAGTTCCAACCTTCGGGAAACCTTCACTCAGTACCGGGAGACAAACTTTTCTGATGATCCTCGCAAACGTGAAACTGTTTACTATCGAAGAATGAGTACCATAAACTGGGAAGAAAGAGTTAAGAATCTTCTCGACGAATATAAACAAGATTGTGGGGACATACCTAAATTGAATAATCCTTTAAAACCGGGAGAAAAAGTTACTGCAGAATGGGGATTCTACTTTTACGAAGCTTTCAACAAACCGCTCTTTGAGGCTGCCTTCAATCTAGACGATCTCAGGAACAAGATAGGGAAAGTTCCAGTTGCTTCTCTAGAATTTCACCAAAACAGAGGCGACTTTGCTCGATGGATCCGCGATGTTTTCAAAGAAACTCAGTTGGCTGAGAGAATCTCAAGGATGTCTAGCACTGGTGAAGCCCTCAGACTAGAGCTGTTAAACGCTTTAGGTAACCCTGAAGTAGCTGAGTGCCCTGAATGTGGAACCCTGTCGAAGCCAGTCAAGACGTGGCAGATGGCTGGAAGACCTAGTAGGGCTGGTGAAAGACTGCAATTAACAATAGCACTATACAAATGCGAAGACTGCAACAAAACGTTCAGAAAGGTAATCAAAAAAGAGAAGATCAAAGCGTAACATTCCCTCACCATAAAACTGCCCAACATCTCGTTCAGCGATTTCGCTTCGTTCTAGAGTTTTCTCTCTCCAAAAAACTTGTTTTCTCTTTGTTTTGGGTCATAGGATTATGCTGAACAAAAAATAAAAACTTGGTTGCATGAGCAATTAGAGTTGGACAAAAAAAGTTGAGAGTGAAATATTATGTTAGCCAGCATCCTGGATCGGTGGCCATCATATTACCTGTTTCTTCATAAGCCCTGCCACGGCATCCAGCACACGCATCTCTATAAACACACTTACCGCACTCGCCTTCCAACAATTCTCTTGATCTAAGTTTAGCCAGTATTGGCGATTCTTCCCAGATTTTGATGATGCTCTTCTCTCTTATGTTACCGAGTTTGACTTGTAGGAGCATACATGGTATTACATCACCATTCGGCAGTATAGTTATGTAGCCGTTCGGCATTCCAGCAGCACAACCCGTATTATAGTATGGTATGCGATGTAATACGTGTGCTGGGAAGTGCTTCGGCTGAATATTCTTCTCTTTAAGGATTAGGGGATACATGGGGCATGCTGGAACCCTAATTAAGATTGGGCAATCTTCTTGAGCTTCAGCCAGCCATGTCATAATCTCTTTTCTCTCATTTTTGCTCAAGACTTCTTCAGCGCATCTTTCCTTGACTCTTGAAACTTGTATAAGGTCAAAGAATTCTGCAGCATTCGCCCCACTTTTGATTGCGAGGTTCAAGATATCAGGAATTTCACGGAGAGTCGTTTTTCTGATGATCGTGTTGAATTGGAAGGGTAACCCAGCTTCTTTGCATGCTTTAGCTCCTTCAAGGGTTTTGTTAAAGGTGCCGTCTTCGCCTCTAAATTCGTCATGGGTTTTGGCTGTCGCTCCGTCTATAGATATGGCTACTTCTCGCACTCCAGCTTTTTTCATCTTAAGAGCGGTCTGGTTGTCTATAAGCGTTCCATTACTTCCCACTACGACTCTAATGCCCTTGCTTGAGGCGTAGCTGGCAATTTCAAGGAAGTCGTCTCTGCATAATGGCTCGCCACCATCTAGGATCAAAAGCTTGATGCCCCAGCCTGCAAGATCTTCTAAAAGTTTTTTTGCTTCGGTAGTGGTTAACTCGTCAGGAGCAGGTGTATCCGTAGCATCACTGTAGCAGTGCTTGCACTTAAGGTTGCATTCTCTTGTAATGGCATACGATACGAGATATGGAGGAACTACCATCTAAATCCCACATTACGGTTTATATTCATGTCTTTCACTTCCTTAAATGCTTAGCGCAAGCATGTTATTCCCGTGTTTTTCTATTGTGTTGTCGGTACCCCCATTATATATGTTTTAATTCGGAATCGGAACATGTATGGTTAACATCAATTCATAGTACATCTTCATATGACTTAAAACTAATTATTGCTGATTTTCTATCAGGCAAAATGAAGCGTGACACAAATTGGGGTTAGTATATTTGAAGGAGAAACTAATTGTTCTTAGGCGACTGGAAAATGAATTGCGCAGCATCCGACAGCGGATAGATACCGAAGAAAATCCTGTTATGAAAGCCAAGATGATCAGCGTTTACAGCAAGATGTCCAGAGCGTTGACCGGAAAGGAAATGTAAACCTTGAGGGATTCTATGCATCCTCTATCCGCAAGAGCTTTCAATGCTAGAACATCAAACAAAATGTGCAGGAACTGTGGAAAACGAATACTGCGCAGTGAAGTCTGCATTTCGGTTCCCGGAAACGGTGAAACCAGTTACTGCCACAAAAGTTGCTAGCAAAGGATGGGGATCGACATATAACATGGTGTACATCTGTCAAGCGCGCGAACAAAACAAGAAAGGTTGAATGAAAAATGTTGTTGATTTTGTTGATGGGTGGGTTCTGGCTCGCTTTATTAGCTTATGCCCTGTGGTTTCTCTTTAGGGCAAAAACTGTTCAGCCTTTAACCCTAGACGACCTCGCTTTAACTTGGAAGGTGCACAAACAGCAGAAAGGATGCACTGCATCGCGCATCTATAGTCTGATTAAAGAAAACGATGAAGTTATTGGGTTCAGGTGCGAGTGTGGTTACGAGTTCATCCAGAAACGCCTAATAAGTCAAAGATCCCATGAGCGAATGACGTCCCCTAGCGCTATACAGAAACAAATCCCAAACACCTAAAAACAAGCTCTTTGTGTATCCCTCAAACGAGCCTGCATGAATTTCTGTGCTTGTCCTCATTTGAACAGGTTACGAGCATACACGCCCACGCTATCCTAGGTTCCAACTTGTAGCAAAACCGCCTGTTTTTGGTGTTGGAGCTTCATAATATTTTCATGTATTCTTGAAATGCTTAACGTGTCTACTGTCTAGATTTTTGAATTGTGTTCTGGGTTTGGATGTGAAAAATGTTGTATGTTATTTTCTGTCGATTATGCTGGAATGTGGCGTTTTTCACGGTTTGGCTTGACGTATAAATCTGATATCTCTGAACTGAAATTCTATTTTAAATGTTGTTATGTATTTTATTTATAGAATAACCTACCATACATGTTTTTATTTATCGTCTTTTTTGTATGAACCTACCGTGCTGGGTCTTAATTGTGCTGTCTTCGCGTGTAAGATCCTTTATGGATTAAACAAAATCCATACTTGAATCATCGGGGGGACTATGAAACCACTTGGCTCTAAGTGAAAGAAAAGAGAAAAGGGATACCTGAAGATGCTGGATCAGAATGTATTAAGCACTACGCCTTTTAAAATACTGCAAAATTCTAGACGCCTGATGGTTATCAAGGTTCTGCTGGAGGTGGGTGGCACAGCTTGTCTTCGCGAAGTTGTTAGAAGGGTGGCGACGATGGAGTACGGTGCTCCGCCCAGCAGGAGTCTGCGGAAGAGCGTGTACACAAGTATTGTTCAAAATCATATTCCGAAGATGAGACTGGCTGGTCTCATAGAGTACGACAGGAAAACTGATGCCCTGCATCTATTGGATCTTCCCAGAAGTTATCGCTATCACCTTGAGGCTGTCGAAAAAGGAGACGTGCCTTGGTGCCTGTATTACCTAGCCCTATCCGCTGTCGGAATCTCCTCTGGGGTGATCTTCGCAGCCTACACGGGCTTCTGGGCTGGAAGCTTACTCACCGTTATCTTATCATTTTTACTGTTCGGTTCAGCCGTTTTTCACACAGCCCACACCTACGGCGTGAACGGTATTGAATTATTACCCATGGGTATTCAGGCAATAACTAAACGGCTTAAACAACACAGAAAAAACGTAAAAAATAAAGGAGGAATAAAAAACACATGAAAAAACTAATGCCCTTAGCAGCAAGCATAGCACTAATACTCATGGCAAGCCTCTTCGCAACCGCAGGAACAATGACTTGGTTCAACGACACAGAAACAAGTTATGGAAACATAGCCACGGCTGGAACCTTGGACTTGAAGGTAAATGATGAGGATAATCCGATCACTGTCCATGTGGATTTGAGCGATATGGCGCCTGGAGACGGTTGGGATGGTGGTGTCGGAGGATCAATCAGGTACTGCTGGACACTCAAGAATGTCGGTTCGATCACAGGTCAACCTTGGGTTGAAATCGGTTCTATGACGAACAAGGAACACGGACTCGAAGAGCCTGAAAAAGGTGCTCCTGGAGAAAATAATGGTCAGCCGGGTGAGCTAGGCGATTATCTGAAGGTCAGATGGGGTCGGGTTGGATCTGGTTGTTATATAACCATGACAATGAGCGGTTATCCAGGCTTCCACACGCTGAACAGTATAGGCGGGAAGACTATTGGAACGTCGGGTAGTGACTTCTCAGGTTACCCATTTGCCCCACTTGCACAAGACGAGTCCGTTGACTTCGTGATATACGTCACACTACCACCTGACACTGGTAACTGTGTCCAGGGCGACAGCGTGGAGTTCGACATAACATTCCATCTAGACCAGATACAACCATAGGGAGAGCATCGAAGTACATTCAATTCCCCCCTTTTTTTGTTTTTAACTATGTGAGGTGGAAATGTTGAGAGGAAAAGTTAAGGCGTTAAGCCTAGTTGCGAAGGCGGTTCTAGTTTTGGTTTGTTTAGTATTGATTATTCCTGGCGTCATCCGTTTATATCCGTCTCTAATTGGCGCGGACGGCTCCTACATTGTCCTGGGAGGTAGCATGGAACCCACGCTAAGTCCAGGCGACTTGACTTTCACGGAGAATGTTGAAACCGCAGAGATTGAGTTGGGAGACGTCGTCGCCGTTAAAACCGACTCTATGGTTTACACGCATCGAGTTATAGAGAAAAAGGAGTCAGATGAGGGGATCCTTTTCAGGTTGAAGGGAGACGCTAACGAGGATCCGGATTCAAGTTATGTTAACGATTCAGAAATCCTCGGAAAAAACATGTTCTCGCTTCCTATGGGATACCTTTACACTAAAAATGGATACATCCTCGCTGTGGCGACTCCTCTGATGCTTCTCGCAGTAGCTCAAGCCGTTAAAATTAACAAGGTCTACGACACGCGAAAGAGGAGGCGAGGGGGCTTAAAAGCGATTCTTCTAGGCAAGGGGGGCAGGAGAAGAAGAAAATTCTCTATCTTAGACACTACCAGCATCCTGCTCTTGCTGATACTGGTGGCTGGCGGCACCAACATGATGGCTCCATATTTTGCCATTGGAAGCGCAGGTTTCTTCACAGACACGGAGTCCTCAACAAGCAACGTCATCGGAGCAGCCACTTGGATGGTCCCAAGCTCAATATCATGTTCAGCTTCACCGTCAAGCACTATGCTTGGTGAGACTGTCACAATTTCAGGGAGCATTAACCCAGTTCGTTCCGCAGAAGTTACCATAGACGTCAGTACTGATGAAGGATCTACATGGACTTCGCTAACCCCGGTAACTTCAAACGCAGATGGAATCTATGAATATGAATGGAACCCCGGAGTCGGGTCATACGAGATCAAAGCAAGCTGGGATGGTGATGGCGGCTACTTTGGGGCTAGTTCAGAAACAGTAAATGTAATTGTGAGCGAGCAAAATGATGAATAAATTGTTAAAGATTTCTTGGAAAAAAATGGCTGCTCTAACAGTAATAATGGCCGTTCTGCTTTCATACGGAGTCTATTGCACTCAAGGAATGCCTACAGAAGAGCATACAATTAGTACTCTTTGCACTTATGAACAAAACACCAAATGTGACTATACAGCATATTTGAAGCCAAATATATTGTACGGGGAGACTATTGGAGAAGGCGAACCCATCTACTTGAATTTGGTTAATCGCATAGATGCAACATTCCATTATGAATTTGAGTGCAGCGAAAAAGGCGACATAACAACAGAGTATAAAATCAGTAGTACAGTGGCACCCACTGAAGGATGGAGCAAACAGATCAATGAACTCGTATCCATGGAGAAGTCGGAGACAACCACTGCGACATCTGCTGTTCTCGAAGCAAAATTCTCTTACAACGTAACTGAGATAACGGAACTCATAGACAAAATAGAAGAGGATATCGGTGTCACCTCGTCACCATACCAGATAACCACGACAATCAACATTAACACAACCGATAAAACCAGCCTAGGAACACTCAGCAAGCCAATAGAGGAGCGCATAGTGTTAAAACTCAACTACATGGGAGGCTACATGGAAAGGGGCGGAGTAATAACTATTGAAGTTCCTGAGAGCCACTTGCCCGGCAGCATAACCGAGAACTCAACAAAGGAAATAACGTCTGCATCTCAGCTTAGGAACGCCATGTATGTCGCTTTGGTCGCGTGGATAGCTGCAGCTTCTTTGTTCACGACTTGGCGCTACAAAGTTTGGAGAACAGAACTTGAAGCACTCCCTGAATTGGAGAGGATAATGAAACGCTTCAACGTGATTGAATCCAAAGACATGCCAAATTTGAATGTGCAAACACTGGCATCAATGGATGAGCTCAAAAAGGTAGCGGACGACTATGATTCAATATTGTTCCACACAACAATGGGCGACAATGACATATTCTTTACAACCATCGAAAACATAACATACCAGTATGTGGTCAATGCGCGTGAGCAGATGTTTGAAGGTACGTTTTCAAATGAGAAACCTTTGAAATCGATTGCTAGTTCGGATTTGATCAAGCCTCAAAAGAGGGCTTTACAAGTAAATATCTTAAAATCAATAATTTCTCGGTCTAAGTTCATATTTCTCGCCTTTATTGGATCCGGTCTTTTCTTGTTAGCTTTTTTTGCTTGGATAGTTTATTGTGACATTACTTTTTGGGACAAGAATATTTCTCTCACTCTTTTAGGCTCTAGAGTAGGTGAAGCTATTGGTCTTGGAATAGATATGCGATTGATATACTATTTCATTATAGGTTTAACTCTGATTTCTATGGGAATTATACTGTCCTTGTTGCCAAAATACAGAAACTGGCTCAATGCATGGGTTCTGAGGATCAGGTCATAGTGCAACCTCTATTCTGCAGTGCACGCTAGGGTGTTTAGAAATTGGTTAAAAATGGTTTAACTCAAGAAAACTTGTTGGTAGGTTAGATAACCGCTTAACATTAAGTTTGTTGTGTGCACCAGTGCAATAATTACGAAATCTTTTGCGAACATCTCGCCCAACTTGAACATTGATTCTGTATCTGCTTTAACGCCTCCAAAGAGGACATGACGGTTCTGAACTAAACGAAGGGATATGTAACTTATGAGTGCAGTGAGGACAAGGAAGTAAAGCAGATTCAATTGGAATAGGATGCCGACGAGAATCATGAGTGGAATGAGGCAGTAACCCATCAGAATAGTGAGATAAAGCCCACGTTTGAACCCTAATACAACTAGCATCGTTCGCGCACGAGCATCAAAATCTGAAACATAGTCCGCCAAGTCCTCCCATAAACTGTTGACTGCAGTGGATATGCCGATGAGAAGCAGTAGAACCAATATTTGAACAGAAAAAACGTTGAAGAAAGCAGCTACCATTAGAACAGGAACGGCACCAACAGAAAAGTTCACTACGGGCTTGTATATTGTTTGTCTAAGTCTAAACGGTGGAACTGAATATACGACGCCAGCAAGAATTCCCACAAAAACGAAAACAGTTACTAACTGAATTCCGGTGATCGCGCCCAAGCTCATAGACAACGCAAGAAAGATGATGGATATACACAATCCTAGTCTGCCAAGATTCTTCGTGTATTCGGATCTGAGAGGGTCAGATTTCACATCCAAATCAACATCATAAACGTTATTTATTGCGTCTACTCCACTCCATCCACAAAACGCGACAAAACCGAGGTAAATCGCTCGAAGCAAAGCAGCTTTTTCTGCCATCAGAAATGTTGCTCCCATAGTTATCATAAAAAGCATGATCCCTCTCTCGATGGAAATGAACGTGAAGAATCCCTTTACGCTACGGAGCATACCGTTTCTGGAGTTGGACTATATAAAAAGTTTTCGTGCATAAAATCATTTGTCTGCATAGGATGTTACAATAATTTTGAATATTAATTTTCTAAGCGGTCAAAATATTGTTGTCTTGTTTGTAGGAGAGGATGTTTTCTTCTTTAGAGGTTGGACTTTTTTGTTAGGAGTACGCTGTTAGGGTATAACCAGATTTGTCTTTTGAGCTGATGTAGATTTAATTTGTTCTATTTTGGTGGCTATTTTTCTAGATTGGGTTGCACATATTATGTTCATATATCTCTGAATGATTTGAACGGTCTGTTTTACTTCGAATTCTGAATGATGTTGTAGTTTTTTCATCCACAATCTTTATATTTGATTCCTTATCGATTAATGTAGGAAAACGTCGTTTTTCGGTGTTTGCTTTGATGGAGGAATCTGAGGGGTTCACGGTGTCTGTTGACATTCACCAGCGAGAAGCTCCTGTGTCTCCTTTGCGGATTATCCATTCTGATTCTGAATATGAATTGTCATTATCGATACAGATTCTAGATTCATATACGTTAAATGTAACAGCCAAGGAACCTCTTAGATCACAAAACAGTGTCTGGGTTGGAAATGGTGTGGTGATCGGATGGCGATAGGTTGCGCACGATTTGTGGTCTTGAGGAAGGATTGCTGCTTATCCGGAATTCATAATGTTTTTTATGATGATCGAGTAAAAACGGGGAAATATGTCGAATAAGATGGAAAAATGAAGTATTGTCTCGGAGTTAGAAATGATGTTGGATGACAAGAAAGCGGGGATCATCTTTACGGTCTATATTAGGCGAGAAGGTAGGGTCACCGTTCCGAAGGAACTCAGGGACGCTTACGATTTGAAGGAGGGCGATTTGGTTGAGTGTAAGATCAGGAAAATCAAGTAGGAGTCCTGTCACGACTCAACCATCTATTCCTCTTACTAGGGACGCGTTGGCTAGGTTGAGGCTGAAGGCATTGCGAAGAGGCGTGTGGTTCAGGGATTTGAAGCGTGAAGAGAGAAAGCTTCTGGAATTGACGATAAGGGTGGTCGAAAAGGTTCGCAGCTTCCTCTTAGCCAAAATTGTTTCCCGAATAGTTAGTAAATTATGTGAAGCCATGGAGAGCGTAGTTTATCGTCTGATGAGGACTAAAGGGCTAAAGATGGCTGAGGGGCTCTCTGAAATAGTGCAGTCTTGGGGTTATCGTGCTGCCAAAAGTTGGGGCACGGATCGTGGTTTCATGCAGTTTCTTGTTGTAACCAATTTAGGAGTACTTGGCAAGTAGTTGACTGCTTGTTTTTGGGTGATTGTTGGGTGCTGTTCTTTAGTGGGTAGTAGGTTTTTGGTTTAGTTTGATTCAGTTTCTGGCTGCCCTTTTGATGGGCGTGTTGTATGCTTGGACTTTCTATAATATGCCTATTGTGGCGGCCGGTGTTCATCGTGCACGAAAGAAGAAGTGTGATCACGAAGAGTCTAATGGGGTGTTGCCTTTTGTTTCGGTTATTGTTTCGGCTAAAGATGAGGGCTCAGTTATTGGTCGTTGTCTTGAGAGTTTGGTTAGGTTAGATTATCCTTCTGGCAAATGGGAAGTGATTGTGGTTGAGGACGGGTCAGTTGATGATACTGTAGAGATTTGTAAACGGTTTGAGAATGATTATCCTGGTTTGGTTAGGTTGGTTCGTAATCCTGTGAGTGGGGGTAAGCCTTCAGCATTAAATTATGCTCTAAAGTTTACTAGAGGTGAAATTGTTGCTGTTTTTGATGCAGACAATGTTCCATCTCCTGATGTTTTGGTTAAGGCTGTGAAGTATTTTGGCGAAGAGTTTGTGGCTGCTGTTCAGGGAAAACAGTGCTGTTTGAATAAAGATGAGAATATGTTAACCCAGTTTGTTAGTTACGAGACTGGACTTTGGTATGAGAGTTATCTTAGGGGCAAGGATGCGTTTAGGCTCTTCGTGTCAATTACTGGAAGCTGCTATTTTGTCCGAAAAGACATGCTATTGGAGGTTGGTTGCTGGGATGATTCTGCTTTGTCTGAGGACATGGAGTTGTCAGCGAATCTAACAAATCATGGCTATAAAATACGATACGCTAATGATGTGGTTAGTTGGCAAGAAAACCCTGCTTCTGTTAAGAGTTTCTTTAACCAAAGAGTACGCTGGTTCAGAGGATGCATGGAAGTAGCCATGCAATACGGCAAACTACTGAAAAAACCTACTTTAATCAAGTTGGATGCGGAGATCACTTTGCTGGGGTCTTTTATTATTGCGTCTGGATTGATTGGCTATCTGATGGCATTGTTTAGCTACTTTATTCCCCTTTCCTTTGGTTCTTTGTTGGTTACTGCTGTTTCTTCTTTGTTGGTGACAGCCACTTTGGTGTTGGTTGGAGTGGGGCTGTTTTGTGTGTCTAAACCACGCAAAATACGCAATCTATTGTGGTTGCCCTTCATCTACCTTTATTGGATACTGCAAACGTTCATCGCCTCTTATGCGTTGTTTCAGATTGTGTTTCGTAGACCCAGGCAATGGATTAAGACAGTGAAGACTGGAAAAACAACTTAGTCCAGAAATCAGATGTTAGAAGATAAACTGGACAGCTTAGGCTACAATAAAGGTTTATTGTTGGCTTTTGCTGTAGGCTTTTTTGTTCGCTTAATTCCTGAACTGTTAAGCTTTCCTTATCCTATTGGATGGGACACCATCTACTACGCTGCAAGAATTAATGATGGTGTAGTGTGGAATCACTGGAGTGACGTCTTCTCGACATGGCTGATCTACGGGATTCTAGTGTCCTTGGGTAGTTTAACTCGGTTAGAGCCTTTCATGCTGCTTAAACTTGTTGCACCATTACTGTACGGTGGAACCGCTGCTGGAATCTATTTTGTTGCTTGGAAAAAACTGAACTGGAGCGTACCCAAAAGTCTACTGGCTTCTGGATTCTTCGCCTTTCAATTGGCTGCCTTAGGGATCAGTTGGCACTTTTATCGGAACATCTTCGGCCTAATGATCCTGCTATTCACTATACCTCTCCTTAGAAAAGATCTAGGATGGAAGGAGGTTACCGTTTTATCCATGCTTTCTTTGTTTGTTGTTTGGGGACACGAACTCGCTGCAGTTAGCTTGTTTGCTATAGTTCTAGGATTATTAGTTATGGGACTTTATAAAAAAGAAAAAATTCCCTATAGACTCTTCGTAGCTGTTGCTCCAGCTTTAACAGTTTTTTTAATTCGCGTTTTTCGGGTTTTTCCTTCACCCGTCAGCGTGGAAACAAACATACTGAGGATAGGTGATAGTGTCGGTGCTCATCCGGGTGGATTCTTCTTCTTGACTGATTATTTGAATGTCTTTACTCCGGTTGAATATTATGGAAGTTATTTGGAGTTGTTTTCTCACGTGTTCTCCCTGTTTCTTGTCCTCTACGTGGTGTTGGTGCCCTTAATTGCGGTTGGGCACTTCAAAGATAGAGTTCTTGGATCTTGGACTCTTCTTCTTTTAGTCGGTTCTTTCAGTTGTCTAATCTTGCCTTTCTCTGCTTTGCTTCTGTGGAATCGGTGGATGCTGATGCTTATTTTCCCCTTCACGTTTTTTGCTGTTAATGGATTGTGGAAAGTGGCGAAGTGTAGCGAAGCTTTTTCTGTTTCAAGATTCTTTGGCTGGTTCAAGCTCCCAAGAAAAGTGGGGATTGGATTGTCACTGTTGTCGGTTGTGCTTGGCGCTCTCTTTATGGCGTGGCCGTTGGTGGATGGGAAGTATGGAGTAATTGGGGTGGAGGGTACTTTCAGGTATGTTCCTTCTACGATGCAGAGTAGTTCGGTTCCTGTTCGAGACACCGAAGGTGTTATCGAAGCTTTTGAATGGTTGAATGAACATATGACAAGTGACTCTTCGTTGCTCGTGCACGACGTATTCGAGTTCTGGACCATGCTGTACCTCGAAAAGAGCAGCACTGGCATCTTTTTCGATAATAATCTTGAAGAAGCTTCAAACCTCGCCATCGAAAACGGTTTCGAAACGGCATATTTTGTGTGGTGGAACGAGGATATTGGATGGTACAACTTGAGGTTGTCGAACGATTATGTTTCGGTCTTTGAGTGCGGAAGGATATCCGTCTTCCAAGTAGTGTAGCTGAGAAAATGATGGCTAATATTCGGTTAAGGATGTGTTGGTTGCAGTGACGTCGTTGGATCGGTTGACTGGCCAGTATCCTTCCTACAAGCCCAAACGTTTGATTGTTGCTGCCATTCCGGCTTTTAATGTGGAGAAGACTATCGCGAAGATCGTCTTGGAAGCACAAAAGTATGTTGACGTTGTTTTGGTCTGTGACGACGGTTCCGAAGATATGACTGCAGAAATTGCTGAGAGATTGGGGGCAGATGTGATTAGACATGAGAAGAACTTGGGATACGGGGCTGCGATTAAAACTTTGTTCACAATGTCAAGAGAACTGAATGCAGATGTTTTAGTAACATTAGATGGTGACGGACAGCATGATCCTCGAGAGATTCCTGCCTTGGTTGAACCTGTCTTGGAAAATAAGGCGGATATTGTGTTAGGATCACGTTTCTTGGGTTCAGAGAATGATGTACCGAACCATAGGCGCTGGGGAATTAAGTTGATCACCAAATTAACTGGGGCTGCTTCTAACCATAAACTCACTGATGCCCAGTGTGGCTTCCGGGTTTACGGCCGTAAGGCTCTGGAGGGACTAAGTCTCTTTGAGAATGGGATGGGGGTGAGTGTGGAGTCTCTGATGGATGCTAAACGGAAAGGGTTTACGGTTACTGAGGTTCCGACTGGATGCAATTATCATGGATTGGAGAAGACCTCGACCTTAGGTCCTCTTGAGCATGGGGCCAGCGTGGTTATGTCGATTTTACGGTTGGTGGTTGAAGACAAACCCCTATTCATTCTAGGCGTGCCTGGAATAGTTTCCCTGTTGGTTGGGATGCTATTTGGGATATGGATGTTGAAAATATATGCTGTAGAACAGCAGATAACGACCAATATCGCGTTGGCGTCTATGGCTTTCATAATGATTGGGATGTTCAGCATATTCACTGCTATTACTCTTTATGCTATTGCAAGACAGGGACATAAAAATCACAACAATGAATGATGATGTGCTTTGAAGGAAAAAACTGTTTCAGTTAATGGTAGGCGCGTGCGTTTGAATCATGTTGGAAATTGAAGTCTGCGAAATAAGGGGAAAATGTCCTGTTCATAAGGTTGGAGATAGAATAGTGATTGATGATCCCAAGATAATCTTGGAAAGAACAGATGCCCTTTGTGTCCATGCGCTTTCCTCCTTGCTGCATTATGTACTTGCCTTAGAGGAAGGAGTTGACCCTGTAAAATTGGGTTTATCTAAGCCTGAGGATAGAGAGCACGCTTATATTCAGTGTGTTGATCCGGGTGAGCCGTATACGCATGGTGGAACGGTTGTCTTCAGGTGCCGAAGAGTTGCGGGTAAGCTTGGGGTGTAGAAGATTATGTTTAAGTGTATGTTTAAACATGCGGAGAGGGTTGTTGTTTGTGATGACGGTTCTGCTGACTTGACGGCGGATGTTGCTGAGGGTTTGGGTGCAGATGTTGTTAGGTGTGGGAGAAATCTGGGTTATGAGGGTTAGGTCAGCGTTAGTCGTAACGCAACGATTAAATAGATGGTTTATGGACTTGATGTGAGATTTATGACGATCGAAGTTGACATCAGAGAGATCAAGGATCTTGTGTCCGCATTGAATAAAAAGATAGATGTGTTGATTGATGCCAGGGAGAGTTTATCAGTGATGATGTTAGCGCAGAGGTCATTAACGGGGTTCCTTGAGGAACAGCCGGACATCTACTCGATTGATGATGTTAAGGTTAGGTACCTGTGAAGGGCAAGATCGTTCTCATTCGTTTTCCTTTCACAGATCTGACATCAGCGAAGCTAAGGCCTGCTATAGTCTTGTTGGAAGGAGAAAGAGATGTGGTTGTCGCTTTTATATCTTCAAGGGTGCCGAGGAGAACTGCGCCAACTGACATCGTGGTTGATCAGGCGCATGCTGAGTTTGAGTTAACGGGGCTTAAAGTGTCGTCGGTCATAAAGCTTGACAAGGTGGCTACGATATCGAAAGACCTCATACTGGGTGAGATTGGGGAAGCCGGTGACGGGTTGAAGGCAGAAATCAACAGAAAACTTTCTAGGACTTATAAGCTTTAGATAAGCCTAACGAGTGTTTGGAACTTGCAACACAAGCTGATGTATTGGAACAGGGGCATGCAGAGGCATGTATGCACGCAATAGGCTACCAACTGTTATTAGATGAAGGCTGATGGATAAAAAATCGCTCATTGTAGCCGCTATTCCTGTCTTTAACGAGGAGAAGACGATTGCCAGGGCTGTTCTCTCAGCGCAGAAGCACGCAGACTGGGTTTTGGTTTGTGATGATGGCTCCAGTGATATGACTGCTGGGAATTGCTGAAGTATTGAGGTTAGTTTTGGGTGCGAAGAAGGTTTATTTTGAAGTGCCTAATTGTATTAGGATGTGAAGAGGTTTATGCACGTCAGTGATAGTCTCGAGCTTTCTGCGGTTGTTTGGAGAGAAGAGGCGCTTTATGTTGCTTTGTGTCCTGAGTTGGATGTGGCGAGTCAGGGCAAAAGTGTTGAGGAGGCTTTGCGGAATCTTAAGGAGGCGCTTGGGTTGTATTTGGGTGATGAGGATGTTGAGAAGTCTTCTAGGGTTGAGGCTCCAATAGTTACCTTGGTTAAAGTGGATGTAAGTGGCTCTACCAGTAGTCTCAGGGCGTAAAGTGGTTAAGGCCTTAACGAAGGTAGGCTTTAAAGTCGCTGGAAGAAGGGGCAGTCATATAAAACTGAAGAGAAAGGTTGATGACAAGATTTTTGTGGTTATTGTGCCTAACTGTACCGTGTGTGTTAGTGAAGCGGTTTAGTGGGGTCTGGGGATATGGTTGTTGAGGTTGATTTGAGTGAGATGACTGAGATTCTTAGGGCGCATAAGGGGGAGTTGAGGGAGCGGTTTAAGGTGAAGGAGATTGGTGTTTTCGGCTCTTATGTTAGGGGGATGCAGAGGAAGGGGAGTGATATTGATGTGCTTGTTGAGTTTGAGGAGCCGATTGGGTTGTTTGATTTTATGGATTTGGAGGATTATCTGTCGGGTTTGTTGGGTGTGAAGGTTGATTTGGTGTCGAAGAAGGCGCTTAAGCCGGTTATTGGCAGGTATATTTTAAGTGAAGTTGTGTACGTTTGAGGAAGAGAGACCAGCGGGACTATTTGAGAGACATCATTGTTTCGATTGACGATATTGGTGATTTCATTGAGGGCATGTGCTTTGATGAGTTTAAGCGGGATAAGAAGACAGTGAATGCTGTTGTGAGAAGCATTGAGATTATTGGCGAGGCGACAAAGAAGATTCGAGGGTCGTTGAAGGATAAGCATAAGGAAGTTCCTTGGAAGAAGATGGGGGTATGAGAGATAAGTTGATTCATGAGTATTTTGGTGTGGATGTGGAGATTTTGTGGAAGACGGTGAAGGATGATGTGCCTCCGCTTAAACAGTTAGTTCAGAGTATTCTGGAAAGTTTGGAGAAACGTAGAGGGGCAAGTTGAAAAAGTGCTGTGCAAGGGTAAACGGGACGATTTTGTGTCAGCCAAGGATAAACGAGGGGTTTTGAAGTGTCCTTTATGGTTGACGGTTAGATTGTTTAGCTTGGTTAAGTTTGCTGTTGGTGTGTCTGCTGGTGCTGTTTGGTGTTGTATTGGGGTTGTGGAAAGCTTAAATTCTCTTGTGAGTAGATGTATCGTAGGTGCGTTTCGTTGGGTGTGAAGGTCAGGGTTACTAGGGAAGGGATTCTTGTTCCTGAGGAGCTTTTCAGGGAGATGGTGAGTGCGTATGTTAGGGTGGAGCAGATTTTGGCCACTTTAGAGACGCTTGCGGATGAGGAGGCGCTGAAGGCTATTGAGGAGAGTAGGGAAGAAGTGGCTAGGGGCGATTATGTTGATTGCACAGTTAACGAGTTAGAGAAAGTTTTTGAGCGAGATGCCTTACAAGGCTAGGTTTTCGAGAGTCTTCCTCAAGAAGGAGAAGAGGCTACCGGGCGACGTTAAGTCGAGGGTAGTTGAGGCGTTAAGGGAGGCGCTTATGGACCCTCATGTTGGGGTTCCGTTGATTGGTCCCCTTAAGGGTTTGTGGAGAGTACGAGTTGGGAAATATAGGGTTATTTACGAGATTAACGAGAAAGAGAAGGTTGTTGTTTTCCATGATGTTGACCTGCGAAAGCGAGTTTACTAGAGAAAGCATGTGCTTCTTCAAAATAGTGTAGGCGCGAGTGAAGGTTTTTTATGAAGGTTTCTATAGTTTTGGGTACTCGGCCTGAGATTATTAAGTTGTCTCCGGTTATTCGTGAGTGTAAACGTTTGGGTTTAGATTATTTCATTCTTCACAGTGGACAGCATTATTCTTATAGTATGGATCGAGTGTTTTTTGAGCAGCTTCGCTTGCCTGGTGCAAAGTATAATTTGGATGTGGGTTCAGGTAACCATGGAGAACAAACAGGTAAGATGCTCATCGGTTTAGAGAGGGTGTTACTGAAGGAGGAGCCTGATGTGGTTTTGGTTGAAGGAGATACCAATACGGTTCTTGCTGGTGCTTTGGCGGCTGTTAAATTGGGGATACCTGTTGGGCATGTGGAAGCGGGTCTTCGAAGTTATGATCGGAGGATGCCTGAGGAGATTAACAGAATTCTTGCTGATCATTCGTCAGATTTTCTTTTTGCTCCAACTGAGGATTCCCAAAAGGCTTTGCTTCATGAGGGTATTCCTGAAGAGAAAATATTTGTTACGGGCAATACGATTGTTGACGCGGTTTTCCAGAATTTGGAGATATCAAAAGGTCGATGTGAAATTCTAGATGAGTTGGGGATTAGTGATCGTGATTATTTCTTGGTTACGATTCACCGACAAGAAAACGTTGATTGTGAAGAGCGTCTCCGAAACATTGTACATGGGCTTGAAAGAGTCCAGAAAGAATTTGGTGTCGATGTGATTTATCCGATTCATCCAAGAACCAGAAAATCCCTAGATTATTTTGGAATCGAACTCAACGGTGTTAGACTTGTTGAGCCTTTAGATTATCTGAGCTTTTTGTATCTTGAGAGTAAGGCTCGGCTAGTTCTTACCGATTCAGGAGGAGTTCAAGAAGAGACTTGTATTATGAAAGTTCCCTGTGTTACTTTGAGGGATAACACGGAGAGACCAGAAACTCTGGAGGTTGGGTCGAATGTGCTGGCTGGAACCAATCCACATGAGATTGTTGATAAGACAACGTTTATGCTCGATAACCATAATGGCTGGGAGAATCCTTTTGGCGACGGGAAGGCTGGCGGAAAAATAGTTCAGGTGTTGAGGGAAAAATTTGCCTAGGTCGCAGAATTCGAAAAAGGCGCTTATCACTGGTATAACTGGGCAAGATGGTTCGTATCTAGCTGAGCTATTACTCTCTAAAGACTATGAAGTGCATGGGATCATTAGAAGAGCAAGCACTTTCAACACTGCTCGCATAGATCATATTTATGTGGATCCGCATGAGCCGGGGTCGAGGCTTTTCCTTCATTATGGGGATCTTTCGGATGCTGAGCAGATATCTAATATTGTCCAGAATATCAAACCTGATGAGATTTATCATTTGGGCGCTCAGAGTCATGTTAGGGTGAGTTTTGACATTCCAGAATATACCGGTAATGTTACTGCATTAGGTACCACGAGAATCTTGGAAGCGATCAAGAGAAATGGAAACCATACTAAATTCTATCAAGCATCCAGCAGCGAGATGTTTGGGGATTCTACTCCTCCACAGAATGAGGAAACACCTTTCAGACCAAGAAGTCCGTATGCTATTGCCAAGCTACATGCTTATTGGATGACAATTAATTACCGAGAGAGTTGTGATTCATTTGCAAGTAACGGAATTTTGTTTAATCACGAATCTCCTCGTAGAGGTGAGACTTTTGTAACCCGAAAAGTTACCCGCGCAATAGCCAACATTTTAGCTGGAAAACAAGAATTTCTCTATTTGGGGAATCTTGATGCGAAGCGGGATTGGGGATATGCTCCTGAGTATGTAGAGACAATGTGGAAAATCTTGCAACTTGACGAACCTGAGGATCTAGTCGTAGGAACTGGTGAAGCACATTCGGTTAGAGAGTTTGTTGAAAACGCTTTTTCTTATGTTGATCTTCCATTGGAGAAGCATGTTAAAATTGATCCAAGATATTTTAGGCCTACTGAAGTTGAAGAGTTAGTTGCTGATTCTGGGAAGGCAAAGAATAAGTTGGGTTGGGAGCCGCGAATACGGTTCAACGATTTAGTTAAAATAATGATGGATGCTGACATGCGCAACGTGGGATTAGAGCCTATTGGAGAAGGAGATAAAATATTGGAGAAGACGTTTCCGAATAGATGGTGGAAGGTCGATTAAGATGGGTTTCTGGGAAGATAAGAAGATACTGGTGACTGGTGGAGCTGGGTTCTTGGGTTCCTTTTTAGTTGAGAACTTGGTTCAAAAAAGGGGAGTAACCTTTAAGAATATTCGTGTTCCAAGAAGTAAAGAAGTTGACCTGAGAAAATGGGAAAACTGTGTGAAAGCTGTTGAAAACATAGATGTTGTTATCCACTTAGCCGCTAAGGTTGGCGGAATAGGATTTAACAAGCAGAATCCTGCAACGTTGTTCTATGATAATGCTGTGATGGGTGTTCAGTTGATGGAGGCTGCTAGGCGAGAGGGGGTGCAAAAGTTTGTTGCATTAGGAACCATTTGTGCGTATCCGAAGTTTACTCCTGTTCCTTTTAAAGAGGAAGAATTATGGAATGGATATCCTGAAGAGACAAACGCGCCTTATGGTATTGCTAAAAAAGCTCTTCTTGTTCAGGCTCAGGCTTATAGAGCACAATATGGTTTCAACGCTATTTACTTGTTACCCGTTAACTTGTATGGGCCAAGGGATAATTTTGATCCTGAAAGTTCGCATGTAATTCCTGCGCTCATAAAGAAGATGGTTGACGCCAAATTGGCTGGTGAAGATGAGGCTGTTGTTTGGGGTACTGGTAAAGCTTCTAGAGAGTTTTTGTATGTTGAAGATGCAGCTGAGGGGATTCTCTTGGCATCTGAGAAATATGACAAGCCAGACCCAGTAAATTTAGGTGTTGGCAGGGAAATCACGATAAGAGAACTTGTATGTTTGGTAGCAAGGCTCACAGGTTATGATGGCAAAGTTACGTGGGATAAATCGCGACCGGATGGGCAACCGCGAAGGTGCCTTGATATAACTAAAGCTGAAACAGAATTTGGTTTTGTTGCCAAAACAGATCTTGTAGATGGTTTAAAAAGAACGATTGATTGGTATTCGCAGACTAGAAAGTAGTAAGCTTTTGAAAATGTCAATAGAAGTGAGTATAATTATTCCAGTCAAAGATGAGCATGATGCATATATTGATCACTGTTTAGAGAGTTTACGGAAGCTAGATTATTTAGGTTCATTCCAAATTTTAGTGATCAAGGGTGGAAATCGCGCTCAAGCGAGAAATCTTGGAATTAAGTTGGCCAGAGGAGAAATTATAGCTTTTATAGACTCTGATTGTGTGGCGACTAAAGATTGGCTTTCAAGGCTTGTCAGCAGCCTTGAGGAAAATAAAACGTTGGGCGGGATTGGTGGAATTAATCTTTCGCCTACCGAAAGCTCTTTTATAGGTAAGGCAATAGATTTTGTTTTCTCTAGCTACTTGGGAAGTTTGGGTTCAGCTAGTCTTTATATGCCCGCAAAACCAGTATTTGTGAGTGCCTTGGCTTGCATAAATAGTGCTTTCTGGCAAAAGGACCTTAAGTCTATAGGGGGCTTTGATGAAGAGTTTGAATTGTGTGAGGACACAAATCTCAGTTACAAACTAAGGGCTTTGGGGTATAAGCTTCTTCTTGATCCGAAGATTCTTGTTTGGCATTATCGAAGAGATACTGTCCAACGTTTTGCCAAACAGTTTTTTTTGTATGGATTTGGTAGGATGAGATCCATGTTAACAAACAAAGACTACGCAAGTAAAGGTGCATTTGTCCCTTTTACATTGATTCTTTTGTTTCCGTTAATTTCGTTGTTTTTTCCCTTACTTGCACTAGCATTTTTTGCCGTTTATCTTTCTGCAATTTTTATTAAAGGATTTCAAGGTGCCAAGAAATCAAAAGATTTTCGTTTCTTGTTACTGATTCCTGAGCTTTTTGTTATCGAACATTTCGCCTATTTTTTTGGGATGCTTTATGGCGTTTCCAAAGGAAAATGGAAGAAACCGCAAGAGATTTGCGAAGTATTCCACCGTGAAGTCATTACAAAATGACGACTCCATTTAGATTCAACTATGTTTCTGAAAACTTGATTAAAACTAGGCTGCATGGTTGGAAATAGAATGAGAGGTTGGGGCGCACAATGGAATCATCAGGCTATGGATTACTTGCTTAACTTAGGTTCAGGTGTTTCGCTTAAGCGTATTTTATCTAAGACCTGTACTGGGGCATGTCTAATATTGGGTGTCGGTTCAGAGGCAAACTTGGTTAATAATTTGAATATTGATGTTGTGGGCATTAATATATCGCGGGAAGACCTGTTAAAATCGAGAGGAAATGCTGCGTTGATACTTGCTGACGGGCATCATCTCCCTTTTAAAGAGTCTTCTTTTGATACGATTGTTTCCAAATCAGTGCTGCATCATTTTATAGATTTGAGTGGTGCTCTGACCGAATTAAGACTGGTTCTTCGTGAAGGTGGATATTTCATCCTTTACGAGCCTGGGATTTTGAATCCTATTGCATTTTTTGGACGGCGGTTATTTCCAACCGATATTCATGTGGATTCGGAGCGCCCTTTTGTTCCGGCAAGTTTAAGGAAGGTAATTGTTAGTTTCAAATTCAAAATCATCAAAGAGGAGTACTATTATCTTTTTGTTCATATTTTCCCTATTCTTGCAAAGTATGTTGTTTTCTTCAGAAACAATAATGTTCTAAAATTGTTCTATCGCTTTGACGCTTTGCTCTGTAAGACCTTTTTAAGAAATCTTTGTTGGGTTCTAGTTTTTGTTCTGAGAAAAGATGAACAAGATGGATGCCTTTAGAAACGTTCAATGATTGTTCTGGCGAGATCGTGAAGATTGGTATATTTATACTCAAAATATGATGCTACATACGTGTTTTGATGTTGACTAGCGACATTGCAATAATTAGATCAAATCCAATTAATTACGATCCTCGAGTGCTCAAGATATCGTGCTCTCTATCAAAGAAATATTCAGTAACTGTTTTTGGATGGGACCGTGAAATGTCTAGTAAATCCAATGGAATGTTGAATAGCAAATTACATGTTAAGCGTCTCAGATTGAAGGCACCATATGGCCGTTTTTCACTTTTGTATCTTTATCCTGTGTTTTGGATTTGGGTATTCCTGAATCTTCTTGAATGTAAACCAAGAGTTGTTCATGCATGTGACCTTGATTCTTTGATACCTAGCTATTTTTATCGTCTAATATTCTCTACTAAGGTGTTGTTTGACAGTTTTGACCGTTTTGCTATGGCTTTCATTCCACGTAAGTATGGATTAATTTACACGTTTGTAGATGTTCTTGAGAATGTTTTGGCCTGTAAGGCGGATGCTTTAGTAACTGTCTCTGAAGAACGGATGGTAACATTTGCTAAATGTAAACCAACATTTAGTGAAGTAATTTCGAATTGTCCTGAAGATAAACGTGAAGTCATTAAAGGAGGTGCAGTATCATCTCCAAAAGATGAATTGCTTCTAGTATATGCAGGAAGTTTAGCAGTAGATCGAGGGCTATTCGTAATCAGCAAAGCACTCTATGGCATTGATGGTGTTCGTTTATTTTTAGCTGGAAGACCCAACAACGATTCCCTTGAACAAATTTTGCAAAACTCTAACATTGAATATATTGGGTTATTAGGATATGACGACGCTTTAAAGTTGCAGGCGTCAGCTGATGTAATACCCATTTTGTATGATACTTCTGTGCCAATAAACCGCGTTGCCAGTCCCAATAAGTTATTTGAATCGATGATGCTAGGAATTCCTGTCATAACAAATGTTTGTCAAGATTTGGTTAAAGAGATAGATTGTGGACTAATTGTTGAATATAACTCGAAGAGTGTACAGGAACAGATATTACTTCTAAAAAATGACCCTGCCCTTCGCAAAAGATTGGGGCTTAATGGACGTCTTGCTTTCGAAAGAAAATATAATTGGTCTATTATGGAGAAGAAGTTGATAGCTTTGTACCATCAGCTATTAACTGACCAAACACTGCACTATCAACCTTTTGTAAGTCGTGATGTGAAAGGCGTTCAAAAATGAGTGAATCTAAGCTAGTTTCGATAATAATTTCTAATTATAATGGAAAAGAGCACCTCAGGGAATGTCTTTTATCATTGATGCGATTGAAATATCCAGATTATGAAGTTCTAGTTGTAGACGCTGCTTCCACCGATGGCTCGCCCGAGATGGTTGAAAGAGAATTTCCTAATGTTAGGTTGTTAAGGAAAGGGAAAATTGGAATTGGTGAAGCTATTAATTGTGGGATTATGGTGGCAAAGGGGGATTTGATTGTTTTTGATTTGAATAATGATGATGTTGTAGATGAATTGGTTGGGCTCATTGGTTGAGGTGATTAGGGGTTCGCCTGATATTGGGATTGTTTGTGGAAAACGTTTTTCGTATGGTAAAAATGGAATTTTGGATTCGGCTGGGGGAAAAATTAACTTTTTTACTGGTGAAACGCCTGTCATCGGTCAGAATAGGGTAGATTCTGTGGAGTATGATGTTCAACGGGAAGTGGATTATTTTGGTGTTATACTTACTACTAGAGAAGTTCTCAAGAAAGTTGGTTTGTGTGATCCTGATTATTATATTTATCATGAGGACGCGGATTTTTGTTTGAGAGTTAAGCGTGCGGGTTACAGAGTTGTTTATGTGCCTTCGGCAATTTTTTGGCATAAGGGTAGTAGCACTGTTGGGAAGTTTAGTTATAACGGTTATTATTATTTGAGTAGAACTCAGATTAGATTTATTTTGAAAAATTTTCCATTGCGGTATATGTTTTTTGCGCTTACTTATTGTTTGGTAATAAGGACTGGAATAGATTTGTTGATGGCGATTTCGCCGATTCGGAAAGTTACAATGTGTTTGTTTCCGCGTTTTAGTGGTTATATGCAAAGCAAAAGCAATCCAAAATTAATTACAGCCAAAAAAGAAGCCATAATCTGGAACATTAAAAACATCAAAAAAACACTCCAAGCACGCTACGCTATTTAATAATAGCTGAGAAAAATGATTTTGGATGGATCTAAAGTGAAACATGATACAAGTGATTGGGCTGATTACTTCAAAGATCATACGATTTTTGATCAGGCACGAAGATACGCACGGTTAATTAAAACTATAATTCGATTCGCGCCAAAAGGTGGGACTTTATTAGAGGTTGGTTGTGGAAGTGGATTAACTTCGATTTTGCTACATGATTTAGGATATAAAGTAATTGCGTTCGACATAGATAAAGATGTATTATGCGAAGTTAAACAAAGAAAGAAAAGATACAACGCTGAGATAGATCTTGTTAGAGGGGACATGTGCAACTTAGGCTTTGAGAGTAACAAATTCGACGTCGTTTTCCATCAGGGAGTGCTTGAACATTTTGATGATGAAACTATTGTGTCGACACTCAAGGAGCAAAAACGCTTAACTAAAACTCTAGTATTTGAGGTACCTAATTCCCGTGCAAGGCAATCATATGGTGATGAAAGGCTACTGAGCAACAGGTACTGGCGAAACCTCATTTCTAAAGCAGGTCTAAAAATCGTCTACACATATGGTAATGATCTTAACTACTTTGGGGGGATTTGGCCATACGGACTTGTATATGTTTTTTATGATTTTTTTGGGAGACTATTTGGTAGACAGACGGGTTTTGTATGTGTTTAATTTTGCTCTCTGCTTGTGTTTAAATAATACTAAAGGAATTAAGTGTCGTTGAAACTTCAGACTAAACAAATGAGAACATCAAAAGGAAGGGTTAGACATGAAGCAATTAAAAATGTTCATTAGCTGTTCAGTATTGCTATCAAACAAGAAAATTAATTTTCGAAATAGATTCTTCTGATTTCGTTAAGAGGCTGTATGATGATCTTGGAGAAGACAGAACTTGGGAGATGAAACGTCATTTCGATATGCATTGGTTACGCCTACAAAGAACGAAGTTAACAGGCTACCAAAATTAATAAATTCAATGCTGTTACAGAATTCTAAGCCTATTTTTTGGGTTTTTGTAGATGGTAAAAGTACTGATGGCACAATTTCCCTTCTTAGACGATTGCAAAAGGATCAGGAGTTTGTAAGGGTGATTTCCAACGATGAAGAAATAAATCCTGATCCTGACAGATATGGAGCCGTGGTAAGAAAAGGGTTTGATTTTGTTGCTAGGTTGTGCGAAGAAAAAAGTTTAGCACTCGATTATATAGCCCTCGTAGATTCTGATGTAATACTGGGAAAAGACTATTTTGAAAAATTAATTCATGCGTTCATGTGTGATTCAAGATTAGGGTTAGCGTCTGGTGCAATTTTTGAGCAATCGGATAAAAGACTACTACTTAGAAGAAACTTAAGTAATGAACTCTTTTGTGCTTCAGCGATGATGTTCAGGATGGAATGTTATGAAGCGATAGGTGGCTTTCCTACCATACTTGGACCTGAAATTGTTGCCGTGGCAAAAGCAATTCATAGGGGTTGGAATGTCATGGGTATACCAAACGCTGTAGCTATCCATACTCGTCCTTCGGCTAGTAGGCGGGGTATATGGAACGGATTCAAAAAATGTGGTGAAACATTTTATAAACTAAACTACCATCCAATCAATGCCGTCCTTACGGGAATTTATTTCACGCTTTCTGCGCAATGCCCATTTAGTGGTCCTTCAATTGCTGGTCCAGCTTATCTTTATGGTTACATAATGAGTGCTGTCTGCAGAAAAAGGAAAGTGTCTGACCCTGAGGTAATGAATTATTTCTGGAATAGTTGGAAGCGGCTCGTTGCGCGTGTACACCTGAAAATAAGAAAGCTGTACTCCTTATGAACATCCTGTTCTTATCGGCAGAAAAGCAACACACCGACATGTTCTCACGTATTATTGAAGAACTTGAACGAATAACTAACGAAAAAGTCGACTACATAATCTTAGATACGAACAAACTGAACTTTTCCATTCTTAGTATAAAGTATCCTTATAAAAAGGAAGTTCAACGTATTGAGCAAATAATAGAAAAACATCAACCCGATTTGCTTGTGGTGGCAAATGATCAAGGCATTCACACCACTTTTATACGAATATGTAATGTGCGAGGGATTCCATCGCTAGCAATTCAAGACGGGCTATTAGCGGGAAAAAAATCGAAGGGACTCTTTTCTTTATTGAAGTGGAAAAGCTATCTGCCTTGGCGTGTAATATCTTCGTTTTTAGATACGCGTGCCCTATCTAAACTGTTTATTAGCATAGGGCGTCAGTGGGCCATTCCATTTTGGGGGTTAGGTGGTGCCTCAAAGATAGCTGTTATGGGCGAATACTACAAACGAGTGTTTGTCAATAGCGGAATTAGCCCCGATAAAATAATTGTAACTGGATATCCTTTACTTGATGACATATTGAAACATCGTTCTGGTTCTAATAAATCACCTAACTTATTTGAAGAGATAGGTTTGCCCGAAAGGCGACCTCTAATACTATTAGTAACACAACCCTTAGTTGAAGACGGTTTTTGGAAACCTAACCTTCGTGTTTTGCACTTTGATTCTGTAGTTAAAGCTGTAAAAAATGTTAATGGCCAACTTGTTGTAAAAGTACACCCTAGAGAACGCGTTGATGTTTATAACCGGTTAGCCGATAAGTATAATGATGTCCGAATAATAGTAACTAAAGAGCTCAATTTAGATCGATTACTATTATCATCAGATGTAGTCATAACTGTATGTTCAACTGTTGGATTGTGGGCAATAGCATATGAAAAACCATTATTGGTTATGAATTGTTTTCCGCTTCCAATTGAAAACATACTTGCAAGTATGGCGCTGTCTATAAGTGAACTTGATGAGTTGCCTATTGTACTACAATATATCTTAAGCGATGAAAATTATAAGACAAATATAATAACTGAATAACCCTTGAACTAAATTTGCATCCCTTAGAGACTCTTCGTGAACTGTCAAAATATTATTTAACCAAATAACGCCTAAAACTGTGGTCTGTATATTATGTTTAAATTCTATATGGAATTTGGGTTCTCATGAGTAAGTCATTAGGGTTGGCTAGAGTTTCAGTTAAGGGCGGATTTAATCTCTTCTACGGTTTAATACTTTCAACAATCATATCCGCATTATACATCATATTCCTAGCAAGACTACTGTCTCCCTCCGAAATGGGCAT
>Ga0315547_1000236_pt1 | contig 61092 bp, 50 predicted proteins | sample SalMarSW160240MG_2_FD_202542 | JGI IMG/M metagenome (GOLD analysis project Ga0315547, IMG submission 202542) | Salt marsh sediment microbial communities from the Plum Island Ecosystem LTER, Massachusetts, United States - Salt Marsh Sediment SW1601-240 ...
CGAGGCATGTCACACATTCTTTGAGGATGTCAAGGAACATGCAAAGGCTTTACGTAGTCTCTTGGCCGAGAATTTCCAGATCATCCGGGCATAACACCGAATTCTCTTTCTGGATGGGTATAATTACTTCTTCCATGTTTCTTTAACAAATTCTGCAATTTGCCTTAATGAATCTGCATGTTTTTTTATGAAGTCTTTGTCAACCGTAAATTTGATGCGATTTCGCTTTTGAACGAAAGAAATAGTTTGTTCATCTAATAGTTTTAATGCTTCTTCTACATAATCGTCTGATATACGAAAACCAAGAAGTGATTTGGGGTTACTCCGCTTATGGAACCAGAAATAGTTATTGCCAACCACATTGATAGCTATGTAGTTTTTCAAGTACCTCAGTGATGGTGATTCAAATATCTCGCCAATTATTGCAAATAGTTCATTTGCTGCGTCAACTGTCCAAGTAGATTTTTTCCTCCAGTATACTTCATCATGTACTTCTTCAATTATTCCATCTTCTGGCTCTTCGTAGGTGTCTAGGATTTTTGAGAAATGAATCGATTTTTGATTGTTCGACTCTATAAGGTTGACCTGAATTGCAATAATCGGTATTGAGTGGCTAAAAAGATGTATGACATTAAAGAATCTTCGCGTAATACCTTCAGCTACTAAAACAGCATAATGTTGTCGTTGTGGCCATTTCCTTTTTTCATTATCCCAGTATTCTATTGTTCTGACAATATGTCTCTCATCTGTTTCACCAAGCATGACCTCGACTTCATACATCGAATCATCTTCTGGGTTTTTTAGTAGAATATCGAGCCTTCCCCCAGAAGACTGTTGTTTTTCTTTTGCAACTGATTCTAAATCACCAAGTCCAAGGCATGTAGGGTTTTCGTATATTTGATCTTGCAGCCAATACTCATCAAATCCAGATTCCCTTATGCTTACTGTAGATGCAATTGATATCTCCATGTTATCTCCTTTTGTCCAGATTTCATCATTTACAAAACCACCATAACTGTATTGCTGGCTTGTCCTTCACCGGATTTATTTATTGCTATAATACGTTTTGGGGCTCCTTTCCTCTCGGCTGCTTAACCATTGCCATCATGAAATAAACCCCATCAGCGAAAAAGTCAAGCTGCGGTTTCTGATGTAATTAGCTCACCACGAAGGACACGAAGTTCACTAAGAATAAGGATATCAAAAACCTTCGTGTTTTTCGTGCACTTATTGGTTAGTAATTACTCAACATACATTTCGGGTTTGATATCGAATGCTTTCATCTTACGAAATAGTGTGCTTTTGTCGATTCCTAGCTGCTTAGCTGCCGCTGTTTTATTGCCCTTATTTCGTCGAAGTGCCTGAGTTATCAGAAGAATCTCCATCTGCTTAATAGTCGCAGGCTCACCAACTTTTGTTTTATCCAGTTTGGAGATTGGGCGAATCGATGCGGGCAGGTGTTTGGCCTCTATTATCTCGCCCTCACACAAAACAAAGCAGTGTTCAATAATATTGGCAAGCTCACGCACATTGCCCGGATAATCGTGGGCCAAAATAGCTGCTGTCACTTCATTTGTAACACAGCAGATATTCTTGTTATGCAGACGATTAAATCGACTTATAAAATGGTCTATTAACAAGGGAATATCTTCTTTTCTGTCTCTCAGCGGAGGCAATTCCAATTTCATCACGTTGATTCTGTAATACAAATCATCTCTGAATTTACCTTGTTGGACAAGCTGATCAAGTTTCTTGTTGGACGCTGTAATAATTCGCACGTCAGCCTTAACTGAGGAAACACCACCTACCGGTTCGTAAGTTTTGTCCTGCAAAACACGTAGCAACCGCACCTGCATAGCAGCAGATATGTCACCAATCTCATCCAAGAATATGGTGCCGCCTTGGGCTAAGGCAAATCGGCCCGGTTTATCCTTTTTAGCATCGGTAAACGCGCCGGCTTTATAGCCAAACAGCTCTGATTCCAACAGAGTTTCAGGCAGCGCCCCACAATTAACCGCAATGAATGGCTTATCCTTGCGGAAACTAAGATTGTGAATGGCCCGGGCGAAAAGCTCCTTGCCTGTGCCACTTTCACCCTCAATTAAAACGGTGGTATTACTCTCAGCAATATTTGGTAGAACGGCAAAGAGATTTTGCATTTTATGACTTTGGCTGATTATATCCTCATACGAGTATCGGCCCTGGATTTCCTTGCGAAGCTGCTCGATCATGCTCATATCACGGAACGTTTCAACTCCGCCAATCACCTTGCCCGATTCGTCTTTTAACAAGGCTGTCGATATGGTTATTGCTCTTTTTTTGCCCTGGGCATCGATGATATGGACTGCTTTATTCATTATGGGCTTACCGGTTTCCATTGTTTGTCGGAGTGTGCAGTTAGTTTCACAAACATCCGCTCGTAGAACATCCCTGCACTGCTGGCCAATAGCCTTTTCTCGCTGGATACCGGTAATCTCCTCTGCCGCCCGATTAAAAGAGGTGATCTGCCAATCCAGATCGACTGTAAAGACACCCTCACTTATCGAGTCCAGAATGACGTTTTGAGTCTTGTTTTGCGATCTATTGGTCATAGCTTACTTGTACCACATACAGGTGAATTTCGCAACCGTTGTTATACGAGTCTACAAGCCAAAAATTTTATCCCTTGCATCATTGAGTAGATTCAAATATTCTTACATCAGTAAGTTCGGTACAGGTTTGGCAAGCTCGCTGAGCCCGGAATATCTTAGAAATCACGAGAAGACTGCAGGGAGAAAAGAAGCTATGACTACCAGGATTTTATTAGGTTTGGTGATTGGCGGAGCAATCGGTGCAGTTTTAGGCTATTTCGGCAAGTGCTCCTCCGGTGCCTGCCCGCTGACGGCAAATCCTTACCGCGGCGCAATCTACGGAGCGGTAGTGGGAGCATTATTGGCATCGGTTCTCTCGACACGACCGAAGGAGAAACCAGAAGGCTCGGGAGTTGTCCACATTGAAAACAAGTCTGATTCTAACGTCGGGGTGCTTAAAGAAAATGGGAGTCCTCTTATGGAAACATTAACGAAGGAGAGCTTTTTACAAAAAGTTTTTAACTATGAGCAAAATAAAGAATGGAAGTTTGAAGGCAAACTGCCCTGCGTTATCGACTTTTATGCCGATTGGTGTGGGCCGTGCAAAATAGTAGAACCTATTTTACAAGAGCTTGCTCAAGAATACCAAGGTAAGCTCAATATTTACAGAATAGACACACAAGCTCAGCAGGAATTAGCGGCCGCTTTCGGTATTCGGAGCATCCCCAGCATCCTTTTTGTACCGCTAAATGATAAACCGCAAATGACAATAGGCGCCTTACCCAAAAAAACACTGAAAAAAGCAATAAAAGAAGTGTTGAAAGTCGAATAATAATGATAAAGCAAAAATCAAAATGCAAAGTGCGAAATTAAGATTGTCTCCTGCACTTAAAAGTTTTAAGTGCAGGATTCCACAACTTTGGTTTTTGATATTTACATTTTGAACTGATTGGTTACGGCAATCCCGAAAGTTCTAATTATCAAGAACGGCAAAGAGGTAAAGCCCCACGGGCAAAGCCCGTGGCACCTCTCCATTCTCCGTAGTGCCTACTTCCCTAAAGGGACTGCGAAGGTGGGTAAATCACCCAGTTAGACGAAACATCCAATTTTAAAGGCTTGAACGGTTTCTTTTAGAATTAGTATCAGGTATTATCTTTCCCCCTAATGCAAAAAATCGTTGTTTGATCACTTCTACCAGAAACGTCGTTTGGCGGAGGCTCTTTCCGATCCGGTTTTCAAAAAACAAATTTCATAATCGTTTTTTAGCAAATGCCCGACCGGAAGATGTCTTTAAATATTTCTCAAATTCAATTGCTTTTTTGCGATTTGTAAAATCAACGGCGGTCTTGATTTCCCACGGTACATATTTCGAGGTATGTACACATTTACCCTGATTGTGTTCTTTTACTCGAGCATCCAAATTTTCCGTAAATCCTGTGTAATACCTTTCCTGCTGCGACAGTGCGTCAGCACGGCGAGCTGGATATTTTGTGGACCGTAAAATATAAACATAATAGTATGTCATACCCGTACATAATAAACTGGCCTGCCGAGTCGTAGCTCGGAGCATCGCAGAGCGTTTTAAAACAGCTCGTCTTCGCTTACGCTATGACGCTGCAGTCTTCGCTCTATGCCAAGCTCCGAGCGAAGACTGGAGGCGGGGGGATTCGAACCCCCGTCCCGTGATGCTTCAAGATAAGCTTCTACATGTTTAGTCGCTTTATTGTTGTTTCGCCTCACCAAACGCCAACCGACAGGCTCTTGGCTCAGCTATTTCGGAAATAATCTCGCCTTGCCGGCCCGAAAAACCGGCTCAGCCAGCCTGCTATCTGACGCCCTTACCGAACCCACAGGCAAGGCCCGGCAGGACGGGCTACCAATTAGGCAGCCATGCGCAACTGATAGTTGCCATTTAAGTTTTATTGCCGGATGATTAGCCAGGCCAACCGGCGTCCTGGACATGCAGCTTGTCTTTCCGTCATCCGGTCGAAGCCGTTCGCCCCCGTATTTACTTTCCAAAAAGCCCACACTCTCAATTATATTATACAACACACTACGCCAAACTGCAATCATAGTTCATGAACCGATTTTCTTTTGTCCCTTTCCGAGGCGTCCTAATGCGCCAGCGTCTCGATTTGCTCTGCACTCAATGCCCGGCTGTAAATGCGTACATCGTCAATCAGGCCATTGTAAAAGCGTGTATTAGCCTGAAGGCAGCTAATGACCAGCCGATAATCTTCACGGGGTGCTCTCTCGGCATAGCTGGCAGAACTATCCCGCTGACCATTGATATAGACTGATGCTTCAGAGCCATCCAGGCACACAGCCACATGGGACCATTCATCCAAGGCCGCGTTCGCCTGTGACTGCACGGACACAGGACTCGAGCTGAGCTGTCCCACAGCAAACTCCACCTCACCTGTGAGAAGCCTCTTAATAGCGTAGTCAATGTCATCGGAGTTGCTCTTAGCTCGAGAGATAATATAGCGCATACCGCCCATATGCTCAGACTTAAGCCACATAGTTAGGGTCATTTGCTCAGGTCCCAACTGCTCAGAGTCATTACAATCAACATAATCATTGAAACCGTCAAATTGCAAGGCCCCATCAATCATCCCCTCGGTCCATACTGCTCCATGTACGGTTGCATCGTTGTCTCCGGCAGAATCATAAGCTATGTCCCCATCAGTCTCATCCAGCTTCCAATGCGCAGCAAGTGAAAAATCTTTCATCCAATCTTCGGAGCTTATAATCTCGCCGACAGACATGATTTTTACATTGTACGCAGCCGAGTTTCATCTTTGTTCGACGGTCTTCAGGCATTATAATACTGTAGTATGGATATATCTATCGTCATACCGGCGCTTAACGAAAGCCAAAAGATAGCTCGCGATGTTGAAATGGCAGCGATGTTCCTAGACAGCAATAATTTCAAGGGAGAAATCATCGTCGTCGATGACGGCAGCACAGATGGGACCTGCGAAGTCGCAAAAAGCATTAAAGCTCCGCCGGGAATAACACTGAAGGTCATTCGGAACAAGCACCATCGTGGTAAAGGCTATGCGGTTCGAGCGGGCATGAAAGAAACGAGCGTAGAATATGTGATGTTCGCTGACAGCGGATATTGTGTGCCCTATGGAAATGCCTTGCTGGGCTTGGAAATGTTGAAAGACGGCTCCTGCGAAATTGCGCACGGCTCAAGAAAATTAATAGAAAGCCGTCTTCAAAAGGACCAGCCTTGGCGTCGGCGAGTTTCTTCAAAACTCTTTAAGTGGTTAATAAAAAAACTTCTGCAAATCCCAGCGGATCTGACCGACACGCAATGCGGCTTCAAAATATATAAAGGCGATGTGGCCAGAGAACTATACAGCCGGTGCATTAGTGATGGTTTTATGTTCGATATTGAAATCATTCTGCGGGCACAAAAGCAAGGCTACCGGATAAAAGAATTCCCCATAGAGTGGACTTGCGACCTTGACAGCCGATTATCACTGACGCGCACGCCTTGGCATGTCATTTCTGAGCTACGAGCTATAAAACGGACACTATCGGATGACTCCACGCAAAACATGGGGGAATAAATAAAAATGTTTAGCCCCCCAATTCATTGGGGGGTTTCCTGCGGGTTTCCGGACTGCACACCCCACGGACCAAAACGCAAAATATCATCCTTTCGTATCTCTTGATCTCCATGTTCAAGTATGACCAAGGTCTGTATTTGTGGATGACGTGAGCAATACTGTTTTATCTCGTCCGGCCTCATAACCATAAAGGCGGTTGAAAGGGCATCGGCTGTTGCAGCATCAGCAGCACAGGCCCAGGCGGCAAGTTTTTCTTCAACCGGATGAGCCTGCCTTGGGTCAATAATATGCCGGCCCCATTGCAAACCTGAAGCGCCAATAGCCCGGCCCCGTAAATAAAAGTAAATTAGGGTCTGTTTGCGATTACGAGGATTGCTTAACGTAATGGGCCAACCCTTTGTATCAACGGGGGCATTGAGGGCCAAAACAGAACTATAGCCTCCATGAAGCAAGGCAACGTCAATACTCCACTCGCGCAGCAATTCGGCCATCTTGTCAAGCGCATATCCCTTGCCGATACCACCAAGGTCAATCTGCATCGGGCTCGCCAACAGCTCAATCGTAAAGTCAACCTCATTTAATTTTATAAGATTCATGCCGATACGCTGTTGTGCAATAGCCAGCTCGGCTTGAGTTGGTGCGCGCATAGTTTTATCTTTGTTTAGCCAGCATTTTAAGAGAGACCCAGTAGTAATATCGAAAGCTCCTTTGGTTTCGTTATAAATTTTGAAACTTTGCTGCAGACATTCAAAGGCAGCAATCCCGACTCGCACATGCTGATGAGCAGCAAGATTGTTTATTCTGGATATGTCACTATTTTCAATGAATCTGCTAAGCTCAGCCTCGAGGCGGTCAAGCTCATTAAAAGCCGCCCTTGCCGCCTGTTGAGCATAGCGGTTATTATCATGCTGGATATAAATCTCAAAAGTCGTCGCCATTGCCTCGTGACAAAAGCGATGAACATCAGCTATCGCACACCAATCACCCTCGACTAAACTATCCGATTGTGGTTGATTCATTTCAAAAGATTAATTATCAAATATATTTGAATTTTTCTTTTTGATTTTTGATTTATCGAACAGGTCTTTCGATACGTATCCACGCAATTCAACACCAGGCCGTAGCTCCACATAAGAATCAAAAAGAGGCACATAAAGTTTTTTTTGTCCCGGCGGCGGTAGCTCATACAACTTTCTTAGAAGCTGTCCCTCAACGCTCGGCGAAGCGATGATGACAGAAGCAGAAACTACCCGGTCAGTCACGGTATTCCAGTAACCGACATTTGGAAAAGATCGCAGATACCACGGAAAAGGCCAAAAATCGTGCTCGTCCGGACAAATAAGGTGAATCTCCATCTCAGTGCCGTGTCTGTGTACGTCGGCTATTTCTTCCACACGCCGAACCATGGTGAAGATTTCCGTCGTTGTATGAGCATAGACGTAAGGATTGCGAGGATCGGCATAATATTTGTAGTTGGCCTGGTATGCCTGCCAGGTGAGGTGGACTCCACCGGCAAGCAGTAGCAAAATAACAATCAAGCGAGTCAAAAACCTCTGGGTTAATTTTAACACTGCGGCGGCTCCGAAGCCAGCTAACAAAATCATGCCATGCAGGAAACCCAGCATACACCAAGGAGTTTTATGCCGGATAACAGAATACACTAAAGTCATTATCAACGTGTAGAAAGCAATAAATCGAAGCAGCTTCAAATCGACGTTGATTAATATTTTTCCTCTGACTGCTACAATAAAGCCAATCACAGCAAGGATGATAATAATGGCCTCACTCCAAATTGGGCCCGCGTCATATCTGTAATAAACGAGCATCTTTAGGTAGTAGTACCATGGATGAAAGTGCACACTATTATTGGTGGCTCGGTCAAAATAAGCAGTATAAGTGCGAGCAGAATCCAAAACTCCACCAGGATTAGAAAAAAACGATGAGTAAAACAGCGCCGAAATCGATACACCGATAGCAAGACCTAGAATTAGATGCCAAAAATTCTGCTTTCTGTCATCCGTCTTTGCCGTAAGGCATCCTGTGGACTGTCTTCTGTCTTCTGCCATCTGTCTGCTGGTATAAAATGCAATCAATAAAGCCAACAGCATCGAACCAAATGCTAAAATGGCCGTTTCCTTCGTGGCGTGCATCAGGCCGAGTGACATCCCGGCCAGGAGAATCCAGATGACTTTTTTGCTTTGTGTGTAACGGTAGCCAAAAACAATAAAAGCAAAAGTAAAGCAGACCAATAACGTCTCCTGGATATAATACCGGCTGTAAAAAACCATTGCCGGCGAGATGGCAGTCAATATGGCGGCAAAAACAGCGCTGCTTCTGCCCAGCCCATCGGCGATTAACAAAACAAGCAGCACTAACAATACACCGAAAAAAACAGGCACAATGCGCAAGATTAATTCATTAACTTCGGTGAGCCTCTCAGCAGAACTGAGCCAGGCCGGTATCAGAGTAAAATAGTTAAGTGTGGGGCCGTGGTATTCAACAGGATTATATGTGTAGCTGCCCTCTTCTAACAGTTCACCGAACTTGATAGCGTGAACGGCCTCATCGGTGTGCATAGGTCGCTGCTGTAATCGCGGCAGACGCAGTGCCAACGCCAAAACTGCAGCGGTCAGAATCAGGACACAACATATAAGGCGATATCCCCGCATTGAAAAACAGTGAATTAGTTAATTGGTGAATTAGTGAATTAGTGAATTAGTTACCACCCCCGATTAAGCCGGGGGCAACTAATCCTCTAATTCACTACGGGTCTGCCGTAAACTTCCACTTCGATGTAATGATTCATATCATTAATGTGATTACCATTACTATAGAGCCGAACGTAGCGGCCCTGAACGCCTTTGGCATCTATAAGCTTGCCTTCATTAGTTTCGACATAATGCCTATTTTTGCCGACACCTAAGCCGGCGGTGTTGTCAATATCATTGTTAAATACGGTACTGACATTGGTGATGAAATCAGGATCATCGGCAACCTGCACTACGACGTCAAAATAAACGTAGCCTTGCTTATGGTAGTGCCATACTACAATGGCGTATATCTCATATTTGGCCTCTAAGTCAATAGTGGCGTGCTGCAAGGAAGGACCTAATTCAACATAGCAGCCATCAGCAGCCTCTTTGTCACCATCAGTGACGTACTCAAGCTCGCCGATGATTGGCATTTCATCACTGGAGGTTACCGGTTTTCCAAGGGCTACATTCCTGATCCCAACCGGTGCCAAAAACGGAGGTCGGTCTTTGCCCAGCGGCTTTTGTAAATTTGGCACTGCGGCAGGTTGTGGCGTTCCCACAAACATCGCTTTAGGCAAATCTATCTCTATCGGCACCAGTTCAACATCGCCTGATTCGCTGCCGGCAGTCTCCTTACCGGAGCTATTTTCCTCTTTATCGGCGGTAATTTCCTCTTTGCTAACAGAAGGAGTTTCTACCGTCTCTTGTTGGTTAGGCTCAACGGTATCCTGCTGTGCCGGACTCTCGGAGGGGACTTGCTCCGGAGCAGATTTCTTGCAAGAGCTAATAAAGCATAAAGACAAACATAGCAGTATGATTATAAAAGGCCTGCCCGCCGAACCATCCAGTAGATAGAACAACTTATCCTTCGTGTGGAACTCTGGGCAGGCGGGCTTGATAGTCGGATTAAAATATCTTTGCATCATTTCCTTCTTACCTCAAAACCAAAATGCTATACAATTGACGGTTGCTGATAGGTCTTGCTATTTGTCTAATAAGCAAAAAACATACTACCTTATCTGTAGGATGCTGTCAAGCGAAAGAAAGGCATATTTTTGTTTCTCTTTGTCTCGATGCGCAACGTTATCCCTACAGTGTTTGAGCTTATAAAAAACTTTGGGTGCTAAACTTACAGCCTCAAACAAACCTGCTTTTCCAAAACTAATAATTCGGCAGGGATTCGGCATCCGCCGAATCCCTGCTGCATTGATCCAATACGTTTCGATACTTGGTACACAAACAATAGCGTCTCTCAAGACGCATTTTCAGTTGAGACCGTGGTCATTTCAACAGCCGGCGGCTCAAGACCAGCCTTGGCCAGAATCACATACAACACGAAACCAATCACGAAGGCGATAACTGGAGCAGGATTGATATAGCTGAACCTTTCGGGAGCAATCATTGGCAGTATCGCGACAACAAATCCCACTGCCCATGCAATGTAGCCTGCAAAGTTAATTCCTTTGCGTGGCCCAGACCACTTGCAGCCGCTAAGCAGATAATCAGCTACCATCGAACCACAAATCGGACCAAACGAAGCGCCGATAATCCCGAAAACCCGCGCCAGGTTGAGTGCCCAGCCCGTCGCTGCCAGAATAATAGCTACAACGGCTCCTATCAAGACCATAACAGTTTTATTAGCTGTAGGGAACATAGTTCCGATACTGTTTCCGGCAATGAATGAGCTGAAACATGCAGGCGCAAAACTGGCTACCGCAAACAGGATGAACATGACTTTCGATAAAAAGTGCACCTTTATAACGCTGTCAAATGTGAAACTATCCATCTCTGGGTGGGCGGCATGCGCACCGGCGATTGCGATTAGTGGTAGGCCCCCAGCGATGATTATCACCAGAGCGATGCCAACAAGACCTCCAAGCTGGATATCTTTGGCATTTCTGTTGCTCATGCCAAAGTCCACGCCAGCCGCCCCTGCCGTCGCGAAAAAGCCAACGACAATTGCTATGATAGTCAGAAAACCCACGAGTGGTTTGGAATCTTCGGCGACCTGAAACGCCCCTGCGCTTCCGACATTGCTGAAGAAGACAATAAGAATCATTATCAGTGGCACAATCGGCAGGTAAGTAGATACCTTTCCAAGGTACTGAATGCCTTTGATAGCAACAAATACGGCCAGCAAAGCCCAGATAATCGATACGGTAATGAATGCCGGTTTTCCCGGTGTCGGATCTGCATTTACCGCTTGAAGGATGAAACTTGTCGAAACAGCCGTGTTTACAGCGAGCCAGCCAAATTGAAGCAGTCCCATCAAAAGGCCCGGCATAAGAAAACCTCCCAGTGTGCCGTAAGTAGAGGAGCCCACTACATACAAAGGATATCCGGTCTTCATGCCATACAAACCAGGTACAAGATAGAACAGAAAGTGACAGATCAAAGCCGCGATGACCAGCCCTAATAGACTCAAGCCCAGCCCCGCCTGAGAGAGGGTCCCCTTGGCAATCTCCATATAGAACACAACCCAAAGGAAGATGCCCGCGTACGCCGGCGCTGTGCCCTTGTACCAGGCAGCCCGATTCTCAGCCGGATTAGGCTTGGCCATACCCAAATAACTTGGCAGTATTCCATTACTCATAATCCGCTCTCCTTAATAAAATCCTGATATTTGGTTATACTTTGTAGGAAAGAGTAAGGTTTGTCATTTCGAGCGAGCCGTAGGCGAGTCGAGAAATCTGCTTTTAAATGGATTTCTCCACTTCGCCCCCGTGCTTTCTGCGAAAGCAGAAACGGGGGCTTCGGTCGAAATGACGCTATGTCTTTTCTACAGAGCAATTTGGTTATCAAATATACAACAATAGATTATTCGGCAGTTATCTTTTAGCCTGAATCAGCACCATCAAGTATGTGTGTATGACAACCGCCAACGCAAACACTATCGCTATGTAACGATGCGTATCCGCTAAAAGCTGCTGCCAATATGTTCCGAAAAGTAGAAACATGCTCAACATAATAGATAATATTAACGGCACAGACAATACCACAATCAGCCAAAAGCTCAACTTTTGTGCAAGCTCATGCTTTTCAGGAACGGCCATATTTGTAACTTCTCGCTGAATAATTTTCTGCAGCCACGGCCAATATTTCTTGTTCAAGCGGCAATTATGCGCCCACATTACAGCCAAAATAGCCACGCAGATTGCGAAAACCGGTGCAAAAGTTGCGTGTAACATCAGCCAATAACCGGAAATAGTTTCCCCAAAAATAAGTTTGGAAAAAAAGCCCGTGACGAACAATACCACAAAGCAAAGCATAGCTAATAAATAAACGAGTTTTCTCAAAACGCCGACCAGGCTGAGCTTTTGCGGAATTAAAAGCAAGGTAAGGAAAAAAAACAACACCCTCAAAGGGTCCAAAATATGCAGTCGTCGGTCGGCACCGAATAGCTCATCGGCCTTGGGTCGGAAAATAATCCAATGGATGACAATACCCACAAAGGCAGTTATAAAACATGCTATGGATACCGTACGAAACATATCTGCTCTAATGTATTCCCGCAATAAAACTGCGGGCTAAATATTACAATTTATTTAGCCCCACGTTTCACGTGGGTTTATCCTCTTCGCCGGCAAAAATCTTCGTGACACAGGCCAAGGCTTTCAAGGCATATAACAATAATATCCCAGCCAGAATCACACACGCGCCGATGGTAACAACCTTTAGCCACGGCCGAAATACAAATGAAAAGGAAAACAACCACATATATAGAGGATTAAGGTCCTCAAATTCAACCATTTTCCTTACGGACATTCGATCTTCGACAACGGGAGAATCAACGGTAACCGTTCCAAAGAAGAAAGGTGAATCCGTTGCGTGACAATCCTCACATCTACGCACGCCAAGTGACTGAGCGGCCGGCCTGACATCATGTGCTATCGGCCATAAATACGGTTGAGCAGCCGGATGGTCCAGCCGCTTTTGCAGCTTACCTTTATCATCAAGACTGTAAAGATTGCCACCGGCGAGATATACGGCTTTTCCTTCGACAGCTCTTTGAAGGGATGCCAGCGCCTCGGCAATATGCTCTTTGCTCAAAGCCGGCCAGTCACCTGATTGAGGAAGCTCCAGGTTGGCAAACACTTCGCCGACTGTCTGCTTGACAACATCAAGGTCTATCGGCTTGATTTGCTTGTCCACAAGCTCCGCCCAGAAAGAAGGCCAGATTAGCTTGTGTGGAGCAATTTTGCCGCCATCCCCAAGCTCCGCCCTTCGACTTCGCTCAGGACAGGCTTGAGGCTGCCACCCTGACTGCTGCGCGGCAAAAACAGGAGCTATAATATGCGGCAGCGCCTCGTCAGATTTATTCACATTCGGTGTCCCTAAACGATGAGCACGTGAGGTCTTAGCAAGAATAGTTTTTTTGTCGGGCCACGGCCCTGAGTGACACACCGTACAGGTAAGCTTTTCAAAGTGAATCGGCGGTATGCCGGGATGCTCCGGTATCGGTGCTCCGAGCCGACCGGCCTGGTGACAAGATTCGCACGAGATTGCAGCAGCCAATGGATTCTGTGATACCGTGCTTTCTTCTTCGTAACCGCGAATAATGTCGTGTTCAAGGCCGTTACGGTGGCAGTCAACACAGGTTAAACCCGCCTTTAGGTGTACATCCTCATCCGAAGACCATTTTTCAGTTTTTTCAGCGTCATTCAAATACAAGTTGGAATGGCAGTAATAGCACCGCTTGGCAGGAATTTCTCCGACAATATTGAAAAGCACCCGATTCTCATTATCGAAAGCAGCTTTGTGGTATGTAATGGCCGGAGGAGATTTCTGTCCCTTTTTGGCACTTTCGACCTCAAACGGATCAAACGGGTCGTATGTATCGGGCATATCTTCGGCAGAACCAGTCACTGAAACAAAGCCGGATGATGCAGCGGCCGCCCAGCGGCAATTGCCGCGAGCTACCTGTATTGCGTATCCGTATGAGCTGCCCTGGTCCTGGCCGGGATCGGCATTGTGACAGGCCAGGCAGTTGGCCTCCAACTTGCCTGATATGTACTGGCGCATCTTCTGTTCTGTGTTGTCAGCCTCATGCTCGCCCACGCCACCGCCGGGCATGTGTCTGCCAAAAATTTTTACGAACTCGCGATCCGTCAAACCTACCTGCGATGGTCTATATGTTCCCCGCCACGGACGATGTGAAAGTGGAATCTGCGTAGCCAGGCGGGCGTCAAAGTATATCCACGGCTGGCCCGGCCGTCCGGGAAGAACATTGGGATCAGCCGCATTGAAATGCCAGCCTTTGCTGATTATGTTATAGTTATGACATTCGCCGCACGTCCATTTCGTTGAAAAAGGCAGGAGAACCTTCGAGCTTTCATCAATGTCGGGGTCAATTTTGTCGCCTTTGATAAACTCAAAGGAATCGGGGTCAACATCTTCGGGAAAAAGTTCAATAAGATGATTCGGCTGTGCCCGGCTGCCGTCACTTTCGTCGCCGAGCAGTGTCTCTGCCGACTCTTCCGCGGCAGTTAAGCTCGGTGACATAAGCAACAAAGCTAAAGCTACAATCAATCCTTGCTTCAATGTACTATCAATCCTTTGCCTCGATGCTCGATACTGGATATCCTTCGACCCGGCTCAGGACGGGCTCGATACTCGATGAGAATCAAGCATCGAGAATCAAGGATCGAGTTAAACCTTAAATTCGTTCGGCTGAAATTCGAGCTTTTGGGCGGCTTCAACTGCTTCGTTGACCTTTAGCACGGTAACAGCCGTTTCGTATCCGACCTCAGCGGGGCAGCTCAATTTGGCCTTTCCGCGAATCGCATCGAAGAAGTTCTCTAAGTGCGGCTGATGGGCAGGCTTATCCATCTTCACCGGCAGTCCATACTGTGGCGGTGGTATGGTCGCGCGTGCATCCAGAGCAGCGGTTGTTTCAGCAGGTTTTTCTTCCTCCTCAACAAGCCCCTTCAGGTAGCCCTTTTTGACCCACGGCTCCCACTTTTCAGCCGGCAGCCAGCTCTCGCGATAAATACCATCCCATGAGCCGGCAGCCTCAGAAATGTTAATCATGCCTTCGTCCCCCATGAAGGCTTCGTAAAAACCACCTCTGCTGTTTGTCGTAATTGTCTGATAAAACGCTCTGACAGGCCCTTCTTTGGTTTCATATTCGTAAATAGCCATAACGTTGTCGTACCATTCACGCCCCGGCCCTGTCCAATAGTCACAGCCTCCGCTGGCAATTACAGATTTCGGATTCGCATTGAGAAACCAGCTATAGATGTCAATCTGATGCGAGCCGAGGTCAACAATAGGACCACCGCCTAATCCTTTATACCATCGCCAGTTTTTAAACTGACGCATTGACTCAAATCCATACTCCTCGAGCGTAGCCTGGTCGATAGCAGCTTTTTCAGGCCAGCCAATATCTATACAAGCTTCTCTGCTTCGGTTCCACTGGCCATTGATAGTGGTAATCCGTCCTAACAGTTTTGCCTCTTTGATAATCTTCTCGTAGCAGTGCAGATAACGCGGATTGCTGCGACGCTGATGACCAATCTGCAAAAGCTTGCCGGTCTCTCCGGCTGCCTTGACTATCCTGCGGGCCCCTTCAAGCGTATTGGACATCTCTTTTTCACAATAGACGTGCAATCCAGCATTAAGGCAGGCAACAGCGTGTTCGGCGTGCCAGAAGTCGGGCGTTGCGATAATTACCGCGTCGAGGTCTTTCTCTTTATCGAGCATCTCATGGTAATCCACGTATGCATTATTTTTGTGGCCGTACCTTTGCAGCAATCGTGAGACACGTCTTTGGTTATAAGCCTCCCAAATGTCACAAACAGCCTTAAAGCGGACGCCGGGTATTTTTAAACAGCAGGTCATCAGAACCTGTCCCTGCTCTCCTGCGCCGAGCAGAGCTATATTTATATCATCTACCTTCTTTGTGCCTTGTCCACCGGCGGCAGAGTCTCGAACCATCGGTGAAAATACCAAGCCCGCCCCCGCCGCTGCGCTGGAACGCAAAAAACTACGTCTGTCCATACCTTTTTTGGAATTGTTCTCGGTCATCGTAAATTCTTTAACTCCCAAAAATTAGTAATAAACCCCGCAATGCCGCAAGGTCACTGGGATGGCCGGCGCCACATCTTGACGATAAATTGCCCGTCTCGAGGGCCTCGAGAGAGCGGGGCTAAATAAAATATTTAAGTACTTCCATTATATGCAATTACCGGAATATTTCAAGCAAATACTAATACTCCAGTATGGGTTTTAAGATAACATTTCGAAATGCTACAGGCCCATGGTTGCCCTGGAACATAAGTGGTCCGGTTGGTGCTTCCTTTCCGGTGACACCACCCGGTGTTGGGCCGGGCATCTCCAGATTTTCGTGCAGAAGCTGGCCATTAAGCTCCACCTTCAGAAATTTAGCATTTTCGGTTCTTTTGCCGTCTAAGTCGAATTTGGGAGCCTGAAACTCAATAATGTACTTCTGCCACTCGCCCGGCTTTTTGCAGGCATTAACTATAGGCGGTGCAGCACCATAAATCGCACCCATGTCACCCTGACCCATCTTCACCTTACCGTAGCTATCCAGCACCTGTACCTCGTACTCACCGAAACAATAGATACCGGAATTGGAACCTTTCGGTACCATTAATTGCAATTCGATACGGCAATTGCCGAATTTTTCCTTAGTGTATATGTCGATGCTGTCGCCGTGCTCACGTGCCAGATTTAGCATCTCTCCGTGACCTCCAATATTGGCCAGCAGCTCCGTATCATCAGGCGACACTTTCGCGGTGCCTATGACCCATTTGCTTTTTTGAGCCCCCGCTCTGCGGGAACCCTCCTTGTCGCCTTTGACCTGCCAGCTATCGAGGTCTCTACCGTTGAACAATAGAACAGCATCGCCATATTTCGGCTCTAAGTGTTTAATACGTATATCCTTGAACTCAACGAGCATAGGCAGGCCAATATGTATCTGAAGCGCGAGAAGGCCTTGCCTTGCAGCACCCTTGCGATCCTTTGAGTCATCCGGATTGGTCAGACGATCATTGTCAATAAGCTCTATCGTCTGATAGCCATTGAGGTAGTGAACGATGTGATTACCCTGGGCAATGATAGTATATTCGTTCCAATCCTTTTTTTTATAGTAGCCGGCTTTTATCAGCTCATCTTTGTCGGCAACTTTACTAATGACATTTTTCTTGCCGTTCTTATCGATGACCATAAAATCGCCGACGTCGGTTAACCAGCCGCGTCCCGCCTCGTGGTATAGGAATCCCACCTTGCCGGGAGTGTTCTCGACCTCGGCCTGGTAGCCGGTGACGCGCCACTTATCAAACTCCTTGCTACGATATTGTATGCCGGAGTTGCCGTTACGGATACGAAACTTAATCTTGAGAATGAAGTCTCTTAATTCGGTATCACGCCAGATGAGAAACGTGTTATGAAGCGGCAGTTTCGTAAGGGTGGTTTCGCCGCGAATGACTCCATCCTGTACAGACCAGAAACGCGGGTCACCATCCCAGCCGGTTAGGTCCTTACCGTTAAAAAGCCGTTGCCAATCGCTCCGGTCATCGGAATATGTATCCGCATTGGGTAAGCAAATACACAAAATAAATGTCAGCAGCACAAGGACAATTTTTAACTTCGACGAACTCAATCGAATCGCATAGTCACTCATTTTTCCTTTCCCTCAAAATAAGCTCCAAGACTTTTTAACCCGTCGCCGTGCCGGCGACGGCTAAACTTAAGTAACGAATCCTGAGTCCTACAAGGACCATCCTTCGCGAAATTCAGGTTTGACAAAGGCATTGGCCTCGTCATCATTCGTGAATTTCATATTCTCGCCGTTCCATTCCAGCACAGCATTTGGATTGAGGATTGCGAGGTTACCCATAACGACGGTTTCAGTAAGCGGACCTGAGTAATCGAAGTTAGAGCAAGCCGGCTTGCCGTTTTTACAGGCTCGAATCCAGTTCTGCTCGTGTCCGTCGCTGCCTTTCTCTATTCTGGGCAGTGTTTTCGGGGGCCGTTTATACCCTCTCATCTTTGTTTCGGGTACCAGTCGAGGACTACCGCCGTAACAGCCGCAGACTAACAGACCTTTATCGCCCACAAATATCGTGCCACTATTGTCACTAACAAGTCTCTCCAACTGCCGGCCAGATTCGAGACCGTCCGGGTGCTCCGGCAGTATTCCGCCATCATACCAATGCAACTTAACTGGCGGCATACCTTCACGTTCAGGGAATCGATAATGCACTACAGAGGCTCTGGGATAGCTTTCCTTATTGTCAAATCGCTTCCACATCTCGCGGACGTCATAGGAACGACTCGCCTCCACGCTCACAGGATATTTCAATTTAAGGGCCCAAAATGCTGCATCCATAACATGACAGCCCATATCTCCCAGTGCACCTGCTCCGAAATCAAGCCAGGCCCGCCAATTAAATGGATGATAAGCGGGATGGTAGGGGCGCTGCGGTGCCGGACCAATCCAGAGACCCCAGTTCAATGTGCTGGGTACCTGTGGCGTATCTTCCGGCCGACTAATTCCCTGCGGCCAAACAGGCCTATTGGTCCAGCAATGCACCTCGCACACATCTCCTATAGCGCCGTCCCAGATCCATTCACATACCAAGCGAGCTCCTTCACCGGAATGGCCCTGATTGCCCATCTGGGTCGCAACTTTATACTTGCGGGCCGCCTCGGTCAGCATACGAGCTTCATAAACCGTACGTGTCAACGGCTTTTGGACATATACATGCTTGCCTCGTTTCATAGCCGCCATAGCGACCACAGCGTGGCTATGGTCCGGAGTAGCCACAATCACCGCATCAATATCCTTCTGCTCATCCAGCATAACTCGAAAGTCTTTCCACTTTCTGGCATTAGGATATTTCTGGTACACATCGGCTGCAAAATCATCATCCACATCACACAGCGCCACAATGTTTTCGCTCTCACACGCTCTAATGTTATTTTTGCCCATACCGCCTATGCCGATGCCGGCTATGTTGAGCTTGTCACTCGGCGGTACATTACCCGGCCCTCCAAGTACATGCCTCGGTACGATTGTAAGCGCTGCTACGGCTGCGGTAGTACCGCTTAAAAAATCACGACGAGAAATCCTCTTGCATTTTTGTTTGTCAATTCTCCTTGTTTTCATAATCTTGCTCCCCCGCCCGAAGGGCGTTTCGTCATTAGTGGTTAGTGTATCGTGATTCGATTCCGACTCACGATTGAACATCATTTTAGTACTTTTTCCTTTTGTTTTCTTGCCCTGGACAGTTCAGATTTATTCGTTCAGAGCTCAGAGATTCCGAATGCAAAGGCGAACGTAGATCTTATTATTGTTTCTCATTTATCTTCTTTACTATGTCCTGAGCGAGCTGACGCAGCGAATCATTCTTTGAAGTTTCGATAATTTTGTTTAATACATCTGTCGTTTGTTGGGGATAATCTTTATAAATACTTTCTGCGATTTTGACTACGGCAATTTCCGCTTCCTGCTGTAGTGCCGTGTCCTCCAAGTAAGAAGCAGCCATCTCTAAAGCGGCAGACGACTTGACATTTGCCAGTCCTGATATTACCAGCTTCTTCTCACGAGGGCCGGTTGACAGCTCCATTGCTTGCCGATACATCATAACTGTTTCTTCTGCCGGACGATTATCTTCAAGCCCGATCATGCGCACGAATCCTCGTAGAGCTAAAATCCTATGAATATCGTTATCTGAATTCTTTGCTATTGTCAACAGGTCGTTCATCGGCTTAGGATCAGGCCAGTCTGATAAGGCCCGAATAGCAGTGTCTTTCTCTTTTGCGTCATCGCTACGTAGAACTGCACGAAGAGCCACGAGAGCGACATCATTGCCTATTCTACTAAGAACCCTTAAGAGTGAACACCGCTTTTCAACATCCACAACCTTCGATAAAACCGTCAGCACCGTATCAGCCCGACGATTTTCGTCTTCTATCTTAAGGGCTACAGCAGCTACGGTTTTCTCAGCACCACGGCGTACAGATACACTTTCTACCTCTATTAAAAGATACACTAGCGCTTTTAAGTATCTCTGGTCGGCAATAACCTTCAGAACCTTGAACGATTCAAGCTGAACCTGGCTATTCGAATCCTGAGTGGCTCTCAATAAAGTTTCTACACCCTCTTTAATATTGCGCTGGCCTATGGCTCGAATCAGCTCAACTTTAACCTTAGGATTAGCCGAGGGAATTTGTGTTAGTATTTGTTTGTCAACTTCAGAACCCCGCAGACGATACAGACTCTCGCGGGCGGCTTTTTGTTCCTCCGCCTTGCCCCCGTTCTTGCTTTCTTGCGAAAGCACGGGGGCTGCCACCTCTGCCAGCAGGGTGACGTTCGACGCATCGCCTAATTGGCCGAGCGCCTTCAACGCCGCTACACGAACAGATACATCCTCCGCCTTCATAGAGCTGACGACAGCCGGTAGAGCTGTCTCGTCGCCACGGTCGGCTAAAGCCGAGAGCAATTGGACCTGACCTGTAGCAGAAAGCCTCGCAAGCTCCTTGACCAAGGCTTCTGTTACTTCTTTGCCTGGCATTTCCCTTACCATAGTTATTGCTATAGTTTGCATATCCGGGTCGCCGCTCCTTAGTAAGTCGAGCACCGCTTTGACAGCCTCATCCTGCGACTCTTCGGAAGCTCCAAGGCAAACAGAACATAAACATAGTAAAAGAACTAATATAACGCGTATCGCGTATTGTGTATTACGTATATTTTTTCCACGACACATCTGCCTTGCCGAAACCAAGTTACTAAATCTGCGTTTAGTTTTCATCTTTTCTTAAACCACAAGCTTCGCGGATTTGGCTTCTTAAAACTTGACACTCGATACTAATCGAGGCCCAAGCAGCAAGAATCAAGCTACAAGTTTCATCCTTGCAATCCTTGGTTTACTTTACTATTTCAACGCGCTAATCATGCCTTTCGCTGCTGCGGTACGAATCGGCTTTGGCATATCTTCCTTCTGAAGCTCTTTATAGATAGCTAAAGCCTTTGCCTTTTTGTCCTGTGCGACCAGTTGATCCGCACATTTAAGATAAGCATCCAGAGCAACAACTTTCAACTTGTCGGAGACTTTGTCCTTTGCTTTTGCCAGAGCTTCCGTCGCTTCTGCAGAAGCGATTTTCCCAAGTGCGCTGATAGCGGCCTCGGCTACCATCGGCTCTGTTTCATTCATCAGCTCCTCAAGCAATGGAACTGATTTGCTATCGCCTCGCTGGCCCAACGAATCGGTGATCCCGACCTTGGTCTTGCCGCTTGTTTTGGGCAGAGCCTGCCGCAAAGCCTCATTCACAGCTTCACCCGGTATGTGCTCAAGGGCAAATCTTGCCATGTCGCAGCTTTGTTCATCGGTAAGCATCTTGGCCAGTGTGGGCACGGACTGCTCGGTGCCGATGATGCTCAATTGTCTGCAAACGAACTGCTTTCCTGCTCGATTTGCATCCGATTCAAGCACTTCAAGCAAACTCTTCTCAATATTCGCCAGCTCCTTCTTGTTGCCGTGCGCTGCTTTTATAGCCTCAGCCACCTCCGTCAGTGCCAATCGGCTTTGGCCCCAGTCATAAGTCTTTACCTTAACCAGTAATTCTTGTAATTCTGCCATTTATAATTCCTTTCAAGAACCAGTAACCGGTAATTGGTTACTGTTAATTACTTAACCAGTCCCTTGGGGACCAGTTACCATTTAACCAATTACTATTTAACCGGTTTCGTATCAACCCCATTAGAAATTTTTCCTTTCTCTTTTTCCGTAGCTATTTCCGACGGGAGATTTCTAACGGGGTCAACTTTGAGGTCACCCAATGCAAATTGGATGCCCCGCAAATAGTGCTCCACTACGGGCGGATTCCACGTTACAGCGTGGTTGTGACCGAGCGAGCAATAGAACAGCCGCCCTTCGCCCCAGGTCTTGACCCAGGATATGCCGGTATCGGCATCGGTGGGCTTTTCTGCTTGTTTTTGTGTTGCCTCATCGCTCAAATCGAGACTCATCAATACAAGCTGCTTCGATCTCGAATAAAGCGGAGGTTCCGTGCGATATATCTCATCGTTGATTTTAAAACCCTCACCTGCAAATGGCGCCATCAGCGGATGATTAGGCTCATCAATCTTTATTGCCCATGTTCCGTTTGCAGTCCACGGATGACCGCTGAATTTGCCGCCCATCATTTCTTGTGCCTCCGGCCACTGATTGAAATTGTCGGTCGCCGCGTGAATACCAATAATGCCTTTGCCGCCTTTGATAAAATCCATTAGTGATTTACATAAATCAGGCGTCTTCTCGGGACTGAACGGCAGAGCCGTCGTGTTATTAAAACATACCGCGTCAAAATCCTTGAGATTCTCGGCCTTGAAGACATCCATATCGGAACTTATCACTACACTAAATGCCCCTGTTTTTTGAGCCATAATCTGAAGCACCTTGTCCCAGTAGGCAATAGAGCTATGTCTGTATCCCTTGCAGAGATTAAAGACCAGCAGTTTCCTCGGCTTGGCAGGTTGAATTATGGGCTTATCGGGCACGGCCTCTTCCATTTTCGCAATTTCCTCCTGGCTGGGCTTAGGTCCGCCAACGGCAGATGAGTAAAGCAAATTGTTCGCTAATAGCAACACACACAGAGCGATAAAAAATAAAGTTTTATGAACTCGTAACTTCAGATTCATCTTTGCTCCTTTCAGTATGCACAACGAATTTTATAAATGCCATGGGCTTCGCATTGACCGTCCAAGCATTCGGTTCGCTATGTCGTCGTTAATAAACTGCTCCTTATCCGGATCCCATCGAAGCTTTCTGCCCAGCAGCATGGCAATCTCACCCAAAAGCCCCACACTTATCGAGCGATGTGCTATCTCTATGGGTGCAATAGTCTCTTTACGGCTCCTGACACAATCCAAAAAGTTCTGCTGATGATCATCGCTCCTGTATAACTTGACTTCATTAGGCCCAATCACCTCTTTCAATATCTTCTCATCACTGGCCTTAAGAAGTCCACGTTTGACGTGGATCCAGCCTTTTTCACCGTACCAGACAGTGCCCATACCCATGGGTTGCTGCAGGTCGTTGGCCACAGTCAATGTCAGACCATTGGCATACTTACAGGTAAACTTATACTGCGTCGGGACATCGAAAGTTCCATCTCTGGGATAGACGCCTTTACCTTCAATCTCAACCGGGCCGGTGTAATCCAGGCCCAAGGCCCAGTGGGCGATATCGACATGATGGCCCGCCCAGTCGGTAAGCTGTCCACCAGAATAATCCATTATCCATCGCCAGTTCCAGTGAGGGCCGTCTTGGCCGAATGGCTGATAAGGCTTCCAGGGAGCCGGACCCAGCCAGAAGTTCCAATCCAGATTCTCCGGCACAGGCCGAACCGGGTGATTGCCCCCACCTCTGCCGGTGGGTAGTCCCACCTCTACCGTATGCACTTTGCCGATGCGACCGTTGCGAACCAGCTCACTTGCCCGACGGAAATCATATACCGACCGCTGCCAGCTACCCGTCTGCCATATTACGCCGTAACGCTGGACGGCCTTGACCATCATTTGGCCCTCGTAAATCGTTCGTGCCAAAGGTTTCTCGCCGTACATATCCTTTCCGGCTCGGGCAGCCATCAGAACCGGAATGCTGTGCCAGTGATCCGGCAGTGCCAGCGATAAAACATCAATATCATCCCTCGAAATTACCTCACGAAAATCTATATATGCCTTGCAGTCGTTATTGTTGTAACTACTGTCAACTCTGCTCTTCGCCCAGTTGAGATGCCTTTTATCTACATCACAAACAGCAATAATCTGCACTTCATTCTTGCCGAGGAATCCTTTCATATTGCTTGTGCCCTGGCTGCCCACTCCGATACAGCCCATCGTAATGCGATTGCTTGGCGCGAAACTGGCGTTGTTTCCGAGCGCTGAAGCCGGGACAATATACGGAAATGCTACCGCACCTATAGTGACACCCGCTGACTTTTTCAAGAATCGACGTCGATTAATGTTACATTTTTTCGCTATCATCTTCATATAACCTTATAAACGAACTATAAGCTTTTCATAGATGCCAAGGGCTTCGCATAGCCTTGCCGAGCAGACTCGCAGCGGTTGGGTCGTTGATAACCTCTTCTGTTTTAGGATTAAAACGTATCTTTCGTCCAAGCAGCATAGCAATCTGGCCGAGGTGGCCCGGCGTGGCTGAGCGGTGCGCAACTTCACATGGCGCTACCGTGGCGTTGCGACTCTTGACACAGTCAAGAAAGTTCCGCCAATGGCCGGGTGAATTGTACAGATGTATTTCATCAGGCCCAATTTTTTCATCGAGCACCTCCATCGGCTCGGCCTGTAACTGGTCGTTTCGATTGACCCATATCCAGCCGTCTGTGCCGATCCACTTCGTACCGCTTCTGATGTCAAAGTGTCCACCGGCGATAATCATCGTAATATCATTGGGATATTTCGCCGTTAGACGATACCTCGTCGGGCTATTCCAAAGACCGTCTTTGGGGAATTCACCGGAGCCTTCTATTTCATAAGGGCCGGCATAATCAAAGCCAAGCCCCCAATGCGCGATGTCCACGTGGTGTCCGATCCAGTCCATCAGTTGTCCGCCGCCATAGTCGAGATGCCACCGCCAGTTCTTGTGGACCCGCGCCGTGCAGTAAGGCTCATAAAGAGCCGGCCCAAGCCAGAAGTCATAATCCAGCTCCGCAGGCGCCGGCTCAATCTGTTCCTGTCCCCTTGTCCCGGCGAAATCCATATGACCCGAAGGCAGTCCTACCTCGACCTTGATAATCTTGCCGATTCGGCCGTTTATCACCAGCTCGCACGCTCGCCGGAAGTGTGCCTCGGACCGCTGCCAGCTACCCGTCTGCCATATTCTGCCGTAACGCGCTACCGCATCACACATTGCACGGCCTTGCCGAAGAGTATGCGAAAGAGGCTTTTCACCGTAAATATCTTTGCCGGACCTTGCAGCTTCTATAGCCGGTATAGAGTGCCAATGGTCGGGCAAACCCAGCGAAACCGTATCGATGTCGTCCCGAGCTAAAAGCTCGCGGAAATCTTTATAAGCGGCACAATCCTGATTACCATAATGTTCGTTTACACGATTGACCGCTTCCTGTAAATGGTTCTTATCAATATCACAGATAGCTACGACCTGACAATCGTTTTCCTGTAAAAAACGGTCTAAGTTGGTACCCCCCTGCCAACCCACGCCGATGCAACCCATAGTAATCCGTTCGCTTGGAGCTGTATTGCCGGCTTTACCCAGTGCTGTTGACTGCACAATGTACGGAAAACTGATTGCTCCAATCGCTGTACCAGCCGCCCCTTTGAGCAGCTCTCGCCGGTTAAAACGCTTTTCTCTGGTCATTATTTAATTCCCTGAAAGATGTTTAGCGGATTAGTTAATTAGAGAATTAGTGAATTAAATATACTCGACGAAACAAGTTACCAATTAACTAATCAACTAATGAACTAATTAACTTTTCTCCTTTTTCTCAAATGCCGCATCGAATGCAAGCTGTGACGGCTTAAAGTCTGCCTTCTTGATAGCCTCGCAGGCTTCTTTGGCACCGTGCTCACGATCCATACGGCTGTCCTCCCACTCGATAGAAAGCGGTCCCTGATAGCCGATATCGTTCAGGGCAACGATGATTTCCTCGAAGTTGATATCGCCGTGGCCGATTGAGCGGAAATCCCAATAGCGACGTGGGTCGGCGAACTCTGTATGGCCGCCAAAGACACCCACCGTGCCGTCGCCGTGACCCCACCAGGCATCCTTCATGTGCGCATGGAAGATGCGATCAGGAAAAGTGCGAATAAACTTAACATAGTCCACACCCTGATAGCCAAGATGGCTCGGATCATAGTTAAAGCCGAAGGCTTTATGACCCTTGACGGCTTCGAGGGCGCGCTTTGCCGAGGCGATGTCAAAAGCAATCTCTGTCGGGTGCACTTCCAGAGCAAACTTAACACCTTCAGCCTTGAACGCATCCAGAATTGGCATCCATCGCTTGGCGAAGTCATCGAAACCTGCCTGAATCATCTTTGGCGAAGTCGGTGGGAAAGCATAAAGCAAGTGCCAGATGGAGCTGCCTGTGAAGCCATTAACAACTTTTACGCCGAGCTTCTTAGCCGCTTTAGCGGTTTGGATAACCTTTTTGGCAGCGCGCTTATGGACACCTTCGGCACTGCCGTCGCCCCAAACATCCGCCGGCAAAATAGCCTTATGACGCTCGTCAATTTTGTCACACACACACTGGCCGACCAGATGCGTCGAGATGGCGAACACCTTTAGACCATATTTTTTCAGAAGCTGCCGCTTTGCCTTGCAGTAATTGTCGTCTTTAAGGGCAATATCTACCTCGAAGTGGTCGCCCCAGCAGGCCAATTCCAAGCCGTCGTATCCCCAGCCGGCTGCTTTTTCCACCAACACTTCCAGAGGCAAATCCGCCCACTGTCCGGTAAAAAGTGTAACAGGTCTAGCCATACATCATTCTCCTTATCCAAATATTAGAAACGTTCCATAAATGCGTCTTATCAGACTTTTTAGAAATTTCTATTATAACCGGCACAGTCTGTGAAGCAATTCAAATTTCCTGAGATTACAAGTTGTTGAATCTGGAAAACCTTAACCCAATACTACATGCTACACAAGCTCAGCCTGAAAGACTGGGAAAGATAAAAGCGGGAATAAGCACACAATTCCAAAAAACAGGGCCTATACCGAATCACTCGGTATAGGCCCTGAACCAATTCGCCTTCGTTTGCAACCGCTATTCTGCCGGCTCCGGAAGATGTAACCCAATGTCATCAATGTACAGATCACCTGCACCACCGGGCTGTGTGTTGGCTCTATCGCCGACACCAATGGTCATCTTCTTGATAGCCTGTGGATTCAGGCCGGTAAAGTCGGCAAAAGGAATATTCCACTCTGTCCAGCTTGGTGTAGCTGATGCATTCGGATCCGGATGTGTAATAACCGCACTATTGCCGGTGCTATCCTCTAAAGCTACATATAACTGCTCAGCAACGTTACCTTCTATGCCGATATCCTGCGACTGCCAATCGCCTGTGACCGTGCCTGTCGTGGTAACATTAGAAAAATCGGCTGTGCACGTTTCATCGACGTTATGGCTGGTCAGGCACAAGCCTATATAAACATCCGTAAGCATGGGAACCGTCGCCGTACTGATTGTCTCCCAGTTAGCTCCGTCCGCTGAATATTCGGCAGTTAATGTATTGCCGCTACGGGTCAGTTTCACCCACTGTGGAGCGGTGATGCCAACTGTTGTATCTGACTCGCTTTCGCCGTTAGTAGTTAGACGGCGCTGGAAGGAAACTCCACTACCCGGCGTGACGACCACCATAGCGTTTACGGAGCCTGGCTGCAGCGACTCGCGAATCATAACTCCAGCCTTAGCCCAAGGGTCTGTGTTGCTGACACTGACTATCTGCGCTGTTATGCTCCCTGCGCCGGTGAGTTGCTTATAGGCGAAGTGGAACTCGTCAGCCGTATCCCAGATATCTGCACCGCCAGCAGTCATCGTAATTGGCGGACCCAATGTGAAGCTGCCAAAAAACGCCGGTATGCCCCTGAACCACAGCGTTAAAGACTCAACGCCTTCTCTGGTCCAATCTTGTGGGTCCGTCCACTGTCGTTCAGTTTCTGAATAAAAGAGTGTACCACTCTGCTCAAGACCGGTTCCCTCATTCACGGTACCATCATTGTCGTAACGCATGTACATGGCTTGACGGCCGTTGTGAACAATACTTCGCTCGGCATACGGAGCCTCATAGTGACCCACAGTCATGCCGGTATTGTTCACATAGTAGTCTTTCCATGTGTCGTATACCCTATTAGTAGTGTCATTATAGTCTTCAAAGTCTTCCACTATTAAATAATCAGCCACCGTAAAGTTCCAGATACTACCTTTACGTATAGTCCCATCAGCCTCGACCTCATCAATTCGCCAGTAGTAAGTCTGGCCCCACTGAAGAGGAGCTTCGGCGGGGATATATTCGGTATTTTCCAGGTCCTGCTGTCCGCGATAGATATCAGGAGTTGTTGTATCAGCACTATCCACAGACGTCTCATCAGTACCGAAGTACACATTATGCTGGACAGCGCCATCACCTGCGGTCCACCGAAGAGTAGGTGTCTGTCTGACTCCTATGGCGTTATTAGCTGGATAGGGGCTACTTGCTGCAAATGGTAGCGTTAATGCTCCTGCAGGTATAATCTGTCGTGTCGGAACAAGCGGGCCTTGCCAAGCTAAATGTGCTATGGCAATATGATTTACTATATCAGCCTCAAAGTAATTCATCTCAATGGGATAAAAACCGGCATCGAGAGTAATTGTACCGCTATCCCATGTAAGTGGCCTGGAGGTGCCCCAGACCTCAACAAGCAGTTGGCCATTGATCCACAATCTAACGCCATCGTCCGCGTGAGTCCAGAAGGTCCATTCTCCGGCAGCCGGTATTTCTATCTGGCCGGTCCACCTGACTGAGAAGCCATCAGCCGGAACATTTGGGTCGGGTGAATCGGTTCCCCAGTCAAAGTCAATCTGAGTGTCGATCCGGGTCAGAATAGGGTCTCCGGTCAAATCCGTGTTGTCAAAGTACTGCCCTTTCACACCTCCGCCAAGGCGTGAAACAGTTGTGAAGCTCCAGACAGCACCTTGATGTACGGTTCCATTAGACTCCCTCTCATCAATACGCCAGTAGTAGGTTTTATTGAGGCTAAGGGTGTCCGGCGGATCCCAGGTTGTGGTACTCGCAGACTTCATGCCTTTGTACTCAGGTGAGTTTGTATTGGCATCCCTAACGCTATCGAAATTATCGCCGAAGTACACATAATGGTGGGAAGCATTTGCACCTTTAGACCAGCTAAGTACTATATTGGGATCAACGAATATGTCTCCATCAACCGGCTCGGGATTAAAGGCGGTTAGAACCTGAACGGTAAAGCTCGAAACACCGCCTTTGTAGATATCGGTGCCGTCTAACTCATCAATACGCCAGTAGTAGGTTTTGCCCGGCTCAACCTGTAACATGCCGGTGGCCGGATAAACCACCTCACTCTGGCGACCTTTATAGATCTCAGGTGTGTCGGGTGTTGCCGCGTCAACAGCATTGAAATCCTCTCCGATGTACACATCATGCTGAATCGCGTCCTTTCCGGCAAGCCACTCAAGCTGTATAGAGGTGTCAGGCCAAAAACTGTTGTTGGCTGGGCTGACGGGCAGGGCAACATGTATATTTACAATATGCAGGAAGCAAATCTTGATGTAGCCTACTCCGCTGACAGGCTCAATCGTCAGACGCTCATCGGCTACAGCCACGGTTACGGTATATTCGTCAAAGTTGTTTCCCGGAGGATAAGGCGTTGGATCAAGAACTTCCACCCCCTCCACAATATACGAATTGGTTTGGTCCTTATAACCCGGATCTCCACCAACGATATACACATCATACGTACCATTTGGCAGGGCAATCTCCCAATTGCCCATGCCGGTGTTCCACATGTTTAAAGCGTTGTGTGTGTCATATCGCTGGTCAGCATGGATATCACGATCACGCGAACTGGCTGCCTTATCCACGGACCATCCATAGCTGAAGCCGTTGCCCCGGTCGCCGAATACGTCGCCATAATCCGGCAGGTATCCTACAGGCACCTCTCTGGAACCTTGTGTTGCGGACTGGAAGTTGATCTTTACCGACTGGCCATTGGCAACGCCTACAATCAAACCAAAGGTCAAGAGTAAAATTAAACAGACAAGTTTTTTACACATAACATTCCTCCTTCAGAGAAACAAATACAAAGATTAAAGTGCTTTGGCCATGCACCAAAACACCAATTACTTTCAACTTCCAGCAAATGGCAAATACGAAACTCTCACTTCCACTGGATTCTCATTTTGTTGAAACAAACTTTTATAGACTTGACTCTACCTCCTGCTTCTTAAAGCCAACATACACTGCTAACTAAAGTTTGAAAATCCTGATTCTATGGTATAAGCCACAAGCCTCCTTTAAAAGAAACAAGTTTTCTCACCTCATAGAGCCAAAAACCATAGAATATAACAATTATATTTATACCAAATTAACAGCTTGTACCTCAAGGAAAATCTTTAAACACCCCACTTCATACTCCAGCGCCACATGAGTCCAAATAATCTGGTCGCTTGTGTAGATAACCTCTTAAGTTCACAAGAGATACAAGGGATTAAGGCATGGATGCAATGCTAAAAATAAACAGGGCCTATACTGAATCAACCGGTATAGGCCCCCAACTGGTACAGTACCTTTAGCTAATCAACCCACACCAAGCTAATCATTATTCCGCAAGCAGTGGAAGATATAATCTGATGTCATCAATGTACAGATCACCTGCACCACCGGGCTGTGTGTTGGCTCTATCGCCGACACCAATGGTCATCTTCTTGATAGCCTGTGGATTCACGCCGGTAAAGTCGGCAAAAGGAATATTCCACTCTGCCCAGCTTGGTGTAGCTGATGCATTCGGATCCGGATGTGTAATAACCGCACTATTGCCGGTGCTATCCTCAAGAACTACATACATCGGCTCAGGAACATTACTTTCTATTCCAACGTCTTGTGACTGCCAATCTTCTGTAGTTGTGCCGGTTATAGTAACGTCAGAGAATTCAGCCACGCACGTGGCACTACTGTCGTGGCTGCAAACGATTAAGCCAACATAGACATCCACAAGCATAGGCATTGTATCTGACCCCAGTTTTACCCAGTTTGTTCCGTCCATTGAGGTTTGACCTGTAAACGTGTTTCCGCTGCGGGTCAATCTCACCCAGATGGGAGTTCCGACATCAATTTGTGCATCAACATCACTTATCTCGCCCTGCGAAATACGGCGCAGGAACTGAGCTTCATACATAGGCTGTATGTCCACCATCGCATGTGCAGAGTCGGGTTCCAGCGTCTGTCGAATCATCACTCCTGCCTTGGCTGATTCGTGGGTGTCAGTCATGCTGACTACCCGTGCAGTTATGCTTCCAGCACCAGAGAGCCGCTTGTAGGCATAATGGAAGCTGTCAGACCTATTCCAGATATCTGCACCGGCGCCGGTCATCGTGTAGGCTGCTTGCCCCTCAGGGGTGAAGCTGCCAACAGATGCCGATAAGCCTCGCAGCCACAACGTTAAGGACTCAGCACCATCTACAGTCCAATCCTGCGGAGCTTCCCACGTTCGTTGAGCCTCAGAATAAAGTAGTGTCCCAGCCTGTTCCAGGTCTGTCCCCTCGTTTACAGTACCATCGTTGTCGTAATGCATGTACATGGATTGAGAGCCACTGCGAACTATTTTTTGCTCCGCGAACGGTGGATCAAAGTGCCCTACTGTCATGCCGGTATTGTTCACATAGTAGTCTTTCCATGTGTCGTATATCCTATTACTAGTGTCGTTATAGTCTTCAAAGTCGTCCACTACCGTAAAGTTGGCTACCGTAAAGCTCCAAACGTCGCCTTTCCACGGACTATTCGGGTCCATATCATTGACCTCATCGACCCGCCAGTAATAGGTCTGGCCGAATTCGAGAAGGCCGGGAAGATCACAACTGGTAGCGTCCTGGTTTCGACTCGCCAGAACGCTGCACGTATCGTTGTCTCTGCTGGCTTCGTTGACATCGTTTAAATCTGCTCCGAAGTACACATCATGCTTAACAGCATATTTTCCTTCGGTCCAGCGCAGGATAGCATCGCGGGGCACGTCTATCCGCCCATCTGTCGGGTTAGGATTACCTGCCTCCTTATCGGCCCCGAGTACAAGCAAAGCGGTTCCCCACAGACTGGGATTGTGGGGGGGAGTGGTCTCTATATACCAACTCACCTGTGTGTCCCGACCACCACCGTCGTCATCGTCGTCAATCACTACGTCAATCCCGATTAACTGACCAAGTTGCGGTGGCCCGCCTATCATAGTCAACCACGGCAGCTTGATTTCAAAGAGATACCCAGAATCGGTTGTGGCCACTGCATATTCCAAACCCTCCAGCGCGTTCTCCGTACTGTTTCGAAAATACCATTCGACAGGTGTTTCTACCTCTCCGTTGTTCCACCTAAAGCAGTACTGATAGTCATTCTTATCATCAGTAGAAGTACCTTTGCTGTTGTCCCCGTCGATAAAAAACTCAATACGGTCATCATCCCAACCTGAGCCTGCGTCTGAATCTTGCACCAAAGCCTCATCATTGACATCGATTAGTACGTACAGATATTCCGAGTCCCAAAGCGCCCTCCAACTACCGGAGCAATCGTCGGGCGAGGAGGGGTCACTTCCCTCCAGGGTTATGGTTAGGAACTGTTCTGTCGAAAGGAACCATACATTGTCTACAACACCGTCGAGAATCGGCTGTTGAGATCCCGCGGCCGGAATCTTAACGCCCTCTTCATCTGCGGACACATAACCGGCCAAGCCCAGCACCAAAACAAAAAGAGTCAGATAAATCGTTCTTCTACACATGTCATACCTCCCTCAGAAAAGATTATAGTAATTACGCGTTGGCCACATACTAAAACATAAATTATTTTCAGCTTCCAGCAAATGGCAGATATAAAACTCTTATTTCCACTGGATTTTCATTTTGTTGAAACAAACTTTTATAGACTTGACTCTACCTCCTGCTTCTTGAAGCCAACATAAACTGCTAACCAAAGTGTGAAAATCCTGATTCTATGGTATAAGCCACAAGCCTCCCTTAAAAGACATGAATTTTCTCACCTCATAGAGCCAAAAACCATAGAATACAACGATTATATTTATACCAAATTAATCCTGTATATATCAAGGAAAATCTGTAATTGATTATCCTGCGTCTTGGGTCTTGAGTTTTGCTATCGGAATCAAGTACAATTGTTCCGGCAATTGTTCAACGTTCGAAGAAAACCAGAGGTATTAAGAGTTTTGATCAAGAGACAAAAAATACTTATAACAGGACGCGTTCAGGGCGTCGGCTTTCGGCCGGCTGTCTATAGAATTGCGCAGGCACTCGGCCTTACCGGCCTCGTGTATAATGACACCAAAGGTGTTACAATCGAATTGCAGGGACAAAAAGAAAGAATTGCCGATTTTTTAGCGCATCTTCAGTCTCAGGATAAACCGCCATTAGCTGATCTAAAGACCTGTACAGCCATAAATTTACCTATCATCGACGGAGAAGATAAATTTATTATCAAGACAAGTGACACGCAAGGTTCCGCTTTATCGCAGGTTACTGCGGATATCGCTACCTGCCGGGACTGCCTTGCCGAACTGGCTGATAAAGAAAACTTCCGGTATGGCTATCCTTTCATAAACTGCACTAATTGCGGGCCGAGGTATTCCATCGTCAAAAACATTCCATACGACAGGCCAAATACAACGATGTCGGTATTTAATATGTGCGACAGATGCGCTGCTCAATATACCGATGTCACTGACCGGCGTTTCCACGCTCAGCCGGTTGCCTGCAGCACGTGCGGGCCAGAAATCTGGCTGACCAATAGCAAAGGCAAAACAATAAAAACAGGAGCTGAAAAAACTATAGCTGAAGCCGCCCGATTGCTTCGCGCCGGCAAGATTGCCGCCATAAAAGGAATCGGTGGATTTCACCTTGCCGTCGATGCGCTTAATGAAAAAGCGGTCAGGAGACTTCGACAGCGCAAAAAGCGAGACCATAAGCCCTTTGCTGTAATGGCCGATTCAATCGAAAAAATAAAAAAATACGCCGTCGTGAGCAAATCGGCTGAGAGGCTTTTAAAAAGTCCGCAAGCCCCGATAGTTTTACTGCCCAAAAGGGGAAATTCGGCTATAGCCCCATCGATCGCCGAGGGCGTTGATACCTTAGGCTTTATGCTGTGTTATGCACCGCTTCATTATCTGCTCTTTGCGCAGGGGATAGAGGTTTTAGTAATGACCAGCGGCAATATATCCGACGAGCCGTTAATTTGTAAAAACCAAATTGCTCTGGAGCGGCTCGGCTGCATCGCCGATGCCTTTTTGTTGCACGACAGAGAAATCCACCGGCAGGTTGATGATTCGGTGGTGCATTTTATAGACGATAAGCCGGTGCCGTTGAGAAGGGCCAGAGGCTATGTCCCGACGCCGATTTTTATGGAGATAAATTCTCCAAAGGATATATTCGCAGCGGGGTCGGATATGAAAAATACCTTTTGTTTTGTAAAACAGAATCAGCTCATCTGCAGCGAACATATCGGCGATCTCGAAGATGCGGAGGTCTATCACCATTACATCGATTCAATCGAGCACCTGCGAAGGCTGTTTGAAGTCGAGCCGAAGGTCGTTGTTTGCGACCTTCATCCGGGTTATTTATCCACGCAATATGCCAAATCACTATCTGGTACGCAGCTTATTCAGGTTCAGCATCACTGGGCGCACATTGCATCAGTTTTGGTCGAGCACGGCCTTTCCGGCCCGGTCATCGGCATCGAATGTGACGGCACCGGCTACGGCACCGATGGAGCCATCTGGGGCTGTGAGTGTATGATAGCGTCGTTAGAGAAATTTGAACGATTCGGCCACTTGGCTTACTACGACTTAGCCGGCGCTGATAAGGCGAGCAAAGAAGCTATAAGACCATTGCTGGCGCTTTTAAAAAAAACCTACGGTAGTGATTTTAAATTAGATGAATTTATGTGGTTGCTTGAGCGAATAAAGACTACCTCGAATAATAATTCAAAACTCAAAACTCAAAACTTAAAACTAATTTCAGAGCAGCTTGTCAAAGGCGTTAACTGCGTAAAGACGTCCAGCCTTGGCAGAGTTTTCGACGCAGTTGCTGCAATGTTAGGCTTAGGCAACTACAATCATTTTGATGCACAACTACCGATGGCTCTGGAGGCAATCGCCGCCGATGGAATCGAGGAATATTACGACTATGAATTTATAAAAGAATCTGGGGGGCCGATGCAGCTTGATTTGTCTATGATGTTTAGACAGTTGGTTGATGATGTTAAGAAAGGCCATGATGCAACTGTTTCTTCAGCTAAGTTTCACAATACGCTTTCCATCGCCTTTCTGGCGATGGCTAAACAAGCAAGAGAGAGTACAAAGCTCGATACAGTTGCTCTTAGTGGCGGCGTATTTTGTAATCGGTATTTGACGAATCGTTTAATAAGGCAGTTGAGGGAAAGCGATTTTCGCGTATTGTTTAATCGAGAAGTTCCTGCCAACGACGGCGGCTTATCCATCGGCCAGGCTGCAATAGCCGCGTATCTCGTCGCTCGTGACTCGTTGCTCACCTGACCTGCGTAACCGAAGGCGAAACACAGGTGATTCGTGATTTGTGGTTTGTGGTTTGTGGTTGGTTAAGCGTGAAACTTTATTGATATTTATGCCTCCTTGTCACTCCCGCGCAGGTGGGAATCCATACATTCTAAAAGTTTGAAGAATATCCAAATTTATTTGTAATCGCATATAAAGTCACCCATTCAAAACAACGATAGATAAATGGGAGATTTTCACTTTGTAAAAGTAATCCATAACTTTTTATATATTAGGTGGGTAAATATGAATTGTTCAAGAAAAATTGTTATTTTATGTGAGATATTAAAAGCAGAGATTGAATACATCGAGCGGTTCTTTAAAGGCATAAATGAATGGAATGAGTCGGTCGTGGAAAAACTCGATGTTTGGGAGTCTGACTTGGAGAAGAAAGACGACGCCTCTGAATATGATCGGGAAGCTTTAGGAGATGAGCACTACATGGTAAGTAAAACAAGGAGAGTCGCGTATGCAACCGTAGGCATTCCACTATTTGCAGTTATCGAGAGCTTCCTCCGTTCTTTATGCGTAATCATAGGGATTAAAATAGTGAATAAAGAAGGAAATCCGACTGACCGGCCAAACTATGGCGACTTCAGGAGCCTGATCGAAAAAAATGCCAGGATTAAATTTGACGACATTCCATGTTTTGAAAGTGTTGACCGTACCAGAATATTATGCAACTGTCTCAAACATTCCAATGGAGTTGTAAGCGAGGAATTTGCTAAGAATTTTAGTCTGATCGAAGGTGATGAAATTAGGTATGAAAAGGAAGACTGGAAAAAGTTAATTGAGGACTGTAGTACCTTTGTAACAAGTCTTGCCGAAAAAATACAGAATCATGTATAGGCAGCTCTCTCAAATTCGGTTTAGTTTTCAAAGACCGCACGGGCTAAAGCCCGTCATACAAACTCTACCCTCTTATTCTTACCTTATCTTCTTCAACAATCCAGAGATGTCCTTCAATCTTTTCTTTGGAAAACAGGCGTATTGCGCGTCTAAAAACCTCAAGCACATGGTGCTTATCTTGTTGGTTCAATCGCATTACAATAATGCCGGAAAATTCCGCAGGCCGATACGTTCTAATATCAGCAAAATCAGTGTCCAGTGTTATCAAGACACGTTTTTCTTTTCGGCAAACCTTGGCAAGATTGCTATCGGAAGTTCCGATGAGGTCTTGCCCGGATACGGTTATAGCATCGTATCCGGCCTGCTTAAGTAACTCTGCCACTTCTACCGGCATATTTTCATCAATTTTGAAATTCATAGGCAATTTTACACCGGCATGGATACAATACGTTCACGTGCAAGGTCCGCTGCATAGGAAACAGCCGCAAGAATCGATTCTCGCTTGAGCGAGGAGTAGCTACGTAAAATTTCCTCTATAGAAAGACCTGCTGCTAAGTTGTCAAGGACAACTGAAACCATGATACGTGTGTTCTTAATGCAGGCATTACCGTGGCAGACTTTCGGATCAACAGTAATATATTCGTGCCAGCTCACAATCATTCTCCAGCACTTTCAATATTTTTGTATTGTGGATCACTATATGTTATTAAGGATAGCTTTTATATGTTTCTGTGTCAAGCGATTTCTGCGGAATACCATTTCATGCAGATAGCTGGATTCATCGCCATTTGAGATGGATTTAAACTCTTTCAAACCAAAGATTGACCGGGAACGTATCAAACAATAGAATGTATGAAAAATTTATAACACTGTTTTAATATTGAATCGAGCGACCCATGCTTCGCCTTTGGCTACGCAGGGCAGGCGAGCGACGAGATACGAAAATGTGTTTGGCGATACCGGCAAGAATAGTTGAACTGGAGAAAGATAACGCGGTTGTTGATGCGATGGGCAACCGCTGGCGGGCTAAGACTACACTGCTGCCGGAAGCAAAGCTCGGTGATTTAGTGCTTATACATGCCGGCTTTGCTATTTCGCTGGTTGATGAAGAAGAAGCAAAAGAAACCTGGGAGCTTCTCGCGCAAATCAGTAACTTCGAGGAAACACCGAATAAAATCTCAGGATAAAAACAAACAATTTTCGCATTTTACGCAATACGAGATACGCTTAACGAGATACGAAACCATGTCACGTGAGATGATAGCTATTCTGGATTTTGGCAGTCAATACTGTCAGTTGATAGCCAGGCGTGTTCGCGAGCATAATGTCTTTTCCCGTATTTATCCTGCCGGTATAAAGGCTGAAGAGCTGTCAAAGCAGCCGGTCAAGGGTTTGATACTGTCCGGCGGGCCGGCAAGCGTTTATAACAAAAACGCTCCGAAATGCGATGAGAAAATCTTCGAGCTGGATGTGCCGATTTTGGGCATCTGCTACGGAATGCAGCTTGGCTGTAATATTTTAGGGGCCCAGGTCAGCCCTGCCCAGAAGCACGAATACGGCAGGACAAACCTGTCGATTTTAGATAAAAGCGATTTGTTTGCAAACATGCCGGACTCAACTTTAGTCTGGGCCAGCCACGGCGACCAAATCGGACAATTAAACAGAGACTTTATCAAACTGGCAGAGACAAAAACCTGTCCATTTGCTGCGGTAAGGCACAAAAAGAAAAAATTCTTCGGCGTCCAATTCCATCCGGAAGTCACGCACACACCCAAAGGCTCGTTAATCTTGAGAAATTTTCTTTATGATATTTGCCGCTGCAACGGCGAATGGAAGATGAGCGACTTTGTCAGCGAAACAGTAAAGGCTGTTCGTAAAAAGGTCGGCAGCTCCAAGGTGATATGCGGCCTGAGCGGCGGCGTCGATTCATCGGTTGTGGCTTCATTGGTCCATAAGGCTATAGGGGATAACCTTATCTGCATCTTCGTCGATAATGGTTTGTTGCGAAAGAACGAGGCTGAAAATGTTGTATCAACCTTCCGTGATCATTTTCATATAAACTTGCATATTGTAGATTGGTCAAAGCAGTTTTTAACCGCTCTTACCGGCGTGACAGACCCACAAAAGAAGCGAAAAATAATCGGCGCAGAATTTATCAAGGCCTTCAAATCGGAGGCCGACAAGATTTCCGACGCAAAATTTCTTGCCCAGGGAACACTTTATCCAGACGTCATCGAGTCCGGCTCAAAAGACGGCAACCTCGCAGCGAATATAAAACTGCATCACAACGTAGGCGGCCTGCCGGCTGAGCTGGATTTCGAGCTTATTGAGCCGTTGCGGGAGCTATTTAAGGATGAGGTTCGGCTGGTCGGCGAATACCTCGGCCTGCCGGAGGACGTCGTCTGGCGACATCCCTTCCCCGGCCCAGGCCTGGCGGTCAGAATTATCGGTGAGGTCACTACCAAAAGACTGGAAATCCTGCGAGCAGCGGATGAGATTCTGATTGATGAAATTCAATCAGCAGGGCTGTACAGAAAAATATCTCAGGCCTTAGCGGTGCTTTTGCCCGTCTCAACGGTCGGCGTAATGGGCGATGAGCGAAGCTATGAAAATGTTATTGCAATCCGGGCGGTTGAAACTTCTGATTTTATGACTGCTGATTTCTCGCAGATACCTCACGAAGTGCTTGGCATTATGTCAAGCAGGATTATAAATGAGGTTCGCGGCGTCAATCGTGTTGTATATGACATATCGAGCAAGCCACCGGCGACAATCGAATGGGAGTAGTTTTTGTACCAGGCAGTAGGCATCAGTTCATCAGGATATCAAAAGGCAATATCCGTTTGTTTTTCCTGGTATCCTGATTTGCTGATAATCTTCACACCGATGTCCTAATATCCTGATCTTATTTCATCACTGCTTATCAGAACATCAGACGAATATATACACACCACCGAACTACTCTTGAATTTGCTTTTTACGATACTGAATATAGGCTTGACGCATCGCCACGTAAGGGTCAATTGCAGCGGATTTAAAATCCTCGTACTCTCCGATATGAAATGAGCCTTCGTTGGTGACCTTTACGCCGGAGATACCAATAGAGACCTCCAAGGGTTCCACATAACGCGCCGGATTGAGAAACTGGTCGCCCACAAAGCCTACCGTGTCCCGTAGCGTCGATGGCCCCAGCAGCGGCAATACAATATATAAGCCGTTTCCAAATCCATGTACGGCTAAAGTCTGGCCCAGATCTTCCTCGACAGGCTCCAGCCCCATTTTGTCTCTTGCCGGGTCGCCAAAACCCAGGATGCCGGATGTTGTATTGATAAGGAACCGCTCCAACTCTCTGTCAGCGGATTTGACTTTTCCCTGGAGATGGCAGTTGACGAAACGAATAGGTGTAGTCAAATTGTTGAAGAAATTACGGATGCCGATACGAATCGGCTGCGGTGCCACATCTCTGTACACCTGAGCGATAGGCTTGGCCACCCAGAAGTAGAGTATGTCATTGATACCATACATCATTCGATTCAGAGGCTCCAGCGGGTCCGCCACTTCAACCATCCGCTTGGTAAGCTCCTCGTCCAACAAGTCAAATTCGTCATCTGCAAGTCCCTTGTCAGGTTCATCTGAAGCCGACGAGACACTGTTGGCATCGGTAAGCGGTTGTTGTTCGTTCGATGAAGCTTCCACAACAAGGCCGGAAGACGGAGTTTTTTCAGAAACCGCGCATCCCACAGATGCCACGGCCAAAATGACCAAAACCACGTTTAGTAGTCCCACATTATCCTTATTGGTGATCATGTCCAGTCCTTTTAATGCCATTTGATCGTCCTCATTCTAATTTCTCAACTCTCTTTACCAAATGGTTGGACTAAAATCAATAGTTGTGGCAAAAGGGTAAGGGCGGCAAGCAGCGCAATAAACATAGCTAAACTGGTCAGCAGACCAAAATAAACAGTAGGGATGAAACTGGATAAAGCCAGGATGGAAAAACCTATGATAATAGTTACCGATGTATAGTACATAGCATGGCCAATACTTCCATGGCATCGATGCATCGTAGGCAGGTACTTGTGGTCTTTCTGAAATTCATCTTTGAATCTATGGATATAGTGAATCGTGTCATCGACGGCAATTCCCAAGCCGATAGCCGCGATGGTTATCGTCATCATGTCGAGAGGAATGTTCAGCCAGCCCATTACGCCGAGCACGACTAAGATGGGAAGCACATTCGCAAGCATTGCAATCAGAGCTATTCTCAACGACCTAAATAATATCAGAAACATCCCCGTCAACACCAGCACAGTAATGCCTAATGTTAGAATCTGGGAACCAAACAGGTTTTGAAGCATGTTATTGTACAGTACCAATAGGCCGGCCAGATGAACACGTCTCTCGTCAATATCCAATTTGCCGGTTAGATCTGCCTTGATTTTCTTCAGCAGCTCGTTGCGTCTCAAAGACTTCTCGGAATCTCTTACCCGCAGCCAAAAGCGGACCTGATTGTGCTCCACCGAGACGTAAGGCTTAACCAGCATAGTCTTGAATTTGTCCGGCGTTTCACTATAAAGCAGTGCGAGGTCAAAACTATCTAAAGCCTTGCCGTCGTTTAGTTTCTCAGCGACGCTTAACATATTGGCCAATGATAACACCTTGCCGGTTTCCGGCAGACTATCAAGATAACGGTGCACAGCCTTGACGCGGTCCATTTTTTCAGCGGTAAACCAGTATTTCTCGTCCGTCGCGGCCTCGTCAAATTCATCAAACTCATCGAATATGTCGCTGCTTTCCGCTTCATTCTGCCCACGCGGACCAGCAAGTGGTAGTGCGTTAGGCTCCTCAAAATCTACAATGATATCAAGAGGAGTAGTTCCGCCTAAATGTTGGTCGATTACTTTCATGCCCTGGTGAATCTCAGTGTTTTTCTCGAAGTAATCGATAAAACAGTTTTCTACATCAAGCCTTGATATGCCAACAAGGCTGAAGATAAAGATAAGGCCGCTGATAATCATGATCGGTATGCCGTGTGCTTCGGTCAATTTGGCTGTGACGGATGTGACGGAAAATTGCCACTCTCGTTTAACGGGGGGCTTATCTTTGGGCATCAGAATCAGCACAGCTGGAAAAATTAGAAAGGTCACAATCAGCGATACAAACAGACCGACAATCATCATCCAGCCGAACGTGATGACCGGTAAGATGTCACAAAACACTAAAGACCCAAAACCGGCAACCGTAGTTAGCACCGCATACACACAAGGCTTCAGCTTCAATCGGACGGTATCAAGAATTAACCGGCGATTAGGCTCCTGGGGACTCTGGGCGAGCAGCTCTCGATATCGCACGATTAAATGAATAGAAATAGCCATGGTGATGATCAGTTGCAAAGAAATAAAATTGGAGGATATGACCGTTACCTCCCAGCCTAACCATCCCAACAGACCAAACATGCAGATTGCGGAAAGCACACAGCAGAGCAATGGCAGGAGCACCCAGCGTTTTCTCCTGAAGATAATGCCCAGCGTAATAACCAGAAAGAGCAAGACTCCAAGACCAAACACCTTCAGGTCATTTTTAATGAAGGCAATCATATCGGTCGCGATCATACTGACGCCGCCAAGAAACAGCTCGGCATCGCTGCGATATTTGTCCATTATCGATCGTATTGCTGTGATATCCTCACGACGCTGCCGCCTCATTGTGTCTCTGTGTTGTTGAAATTGTTCGAGAACGCGCTTCAGCTCGGCACGCTCATCCGGGGTTAGTAAGCCGGCGGCTTTTCTCTGCTGCAACCGGTTGCGCTGCTCAAACAAATCGTGATAGACATCGTCGTCCGGGAAATTAATAAGTAGTGCCGTGGTATTTAAATCCGGACTGAGCAGCAGATTTTGATAAAGGGGACTATCGCGAAATTCTATCCTGGCCAGCTCTTTGTCAACTGTCGGCGATTCGAGGGTGGCAAGATCTGCGGTAAGGTCCTTGAGTGAGACGTGGCAACTTTCCAGCAGAGGGACGTCCAGAATGGAAACCACCGATAGGACATTTTCTATAGACCTCAAATCATCTCGCATTTGAGCCAAAGTGGCCAGCGCATCTGGCGAAAACAGGTCTCCTCTGGGAGTATATGTCAGTACCAGAAAGTCATGCTGTCCGTAGCGGGAGTCTATCAAACGTGAGTAACGCAGGTCCTCATCATGCTGAAGAACCAGCGTCTCTGCGGAAGCATCCAGTCTGAAACGTAGAGCCTGAAAGGAAAAAACAACAGCAACTGCGAGCATACAGAGAATAACTATCCGGGGATGCTGGAGGAGCACTCGGTCGAAAAATAATGGCGTCACAGAGAAGTATTTCTTCATATACCGGTCCGATTAAGCAGCTTTGTGGGTCAAGACTCTGGCGGTTTTCCCAATTGAGAAAGGAGGTCCTTAATGGTGCCGTTGCGAAGGATGTCATCAAATTGCGCCCGATAAGTCAAGAGGATGCTGACGCCCTGTATTTCTACATCATAAGTCTTCCAGTCCCCCTTTGGCGGCCCCGTCTTGCGAAGCTTATACAGCATGTTTATCTTTTTGTCCTTTGATACCAACTCTACGGGGATGTAGATAATGCGTTCCTTCTTCGGTACTGCGTTTTTGAATAGAATTGTTTCATTCGTGTAGAGCATGACCTTTCTCGTATATGAATGTACCAGCCGTTCGGCAAAAAGCTCTGTGAATTGCTCACGCTGTGACGGGGTAAATTTTGGCCAATGTGTCCTGCCCAATGCGAGCTGTGCCATTACTTGGAAATCAAAGATTGGACTCACGATTTTTGTGACTTCTTCCTCTTTCGCTTGCTGGTCTGTATCTTTTTTCTTTATAACCGAAAGTATGGCATCCCACTTGGCCTGCAACAGCTCTTTCGGACCATTCGGATCGTTAGGCTCGTTAGGACCCTTAACATCTGCATTAACACACTGAGCTGCAAGCAATAAAATTAAAATGGGATACCATATACATCTCATTGTTCACTCCTTTTTACTCTGCGAAGCATCCGTAATAGACGGGTTTGTGTCTCTGCGCTAATCACAATTGTACCGAAAGGCTGGGAGAATTCAAATAGAAATATGCTATACATTCATCCCCAAGACTTTGGCCAATTTAGTAAAACCGCTTGTATTCTCCTTCATGGCAGGCCAACTCTTATAATACGCCTGCATGTTCTGCCGATTACCTGATGACTCGAATAAAGACAGGTGACAGCTTCAAGCCCGCCACAAGAAAAGTCGAAGGGCTCAGCTCGGAAGCAGGCTTATAGAGACAGGAATTCATAATTTTTGCCTGAATTATATGCTTTTTCGTCATCTCTGAGAATACGATACGCTTTAAAGCATCCCACCCCCACGTCTTCTTGTCCCGCTGCCCCGCCTTGCGTCGGGAGATGCAGGGGTAGTCGAAGACAAGAGTGGGGAGGCAATCAGATGTAAAAAGAGGTGTCCTATAAAAAGTTTTCTTGACAAATCTGCTAAATTTTGGTTAATTATAATAAATACGATTAGAGCATTATCACGCGGAGGAAAGTGTAATGCGTCTGCTTTTAAAACAAAAAGAGGCCACGGCCAAGGAGTTTTTATTCACCGAAGGCCCTATTTCCATCGGCAGAGGGTTAAACAGCCACGTTTTATTACCTGACAGAACGGTCTCGAAACAGCACGCCGTAATATCTGTTACCGACGACGGGAAATGGATAGTAACAGATATGGATTCAGCTAACAAAACATATCTAAATGGCAAGCCAATCCACAAAGCCGAAATCAAAACCGGAGATAGTCTTCACATAACGGATTTTACTATTGAAATCAATCTCGAAGACAAACCAGAAGTCAACCAGCAGAGTCAACTGGAAGACACACTTAATCTGGAAGCATCGCTGGCAATACCAGTTCACGAAACCGTTGTAAGAAAACCGGATGCCGGTCATGCGCCGGCTATGAGACTGCCGGCCAAAAGACTAAACGATTTTTCGCAGGCTACCGAGGCCATCTGTGAAACTAAAACGCTTGAAGAATTACTGCTGACCTTATTGAATATCACGCTAAAACAATTTAGTGCATTTCATACATGGTGTGCATTGAGAGAACAACCCAACGGCCCTATGACCTATCATGCAGGTAAAAGACGGGACGGCAAAGTGGTGGAGCTAAGCAGCCTAAAACTTGGTGAAAAAATTAATCATGCGGTCGAAAGGGGTCAGTCTATGGTCATGCCGCGAGTTGCGGCTGATGTAGAGGAAAAGGCAAGAATACGCTCGGCAATGATAGCAACAATTAGGCGGTCCGCCGGCTGTTACGGCGTCTTGTATGTTGACAATGCTATGGTGCATGAACACTACAGCCTAAGCGATTTGGATTATCTGATGCTGCTGGCAATGCACACAGCCGCAGTACTACAAAACCTCTTGAAGGAATGAACAGAAAGCGCTAAACAGCCGGGCAGAAATGTGCTATATGCCATATATTCGGCGGCAATGCTGGCAGTTCTGTTAATAAGCCACTTTATTTTTTCGCTGAAGGATGGAAGTTTTTTCTCTGGTGAATTTTATTCCTCTGCCTGTCACTATCTGGTTTTGTTCTCTGACGAACTCAATGTATTGCAGTAGCGCCCAGGCACTGTTATCCCACCTCATTTGATAACCTCTCTGGTGGGCCTGCCTTTCCATAATAAGTCTCCTGCCCTTGTGAAACACGACATAATCAAGCGCTTGGGCTATCTGTTCGACAGAAGGCTCATCAGGGTCAACCAATATACCTCTTGCATACCTGCCCCTTACAACACCCGGTGGACATCGTTTATTCGAATGAATCAACTCCCTGGCGTACCGAAACTTTGTTGCAATAGCAACTCTACCTGCCCCCAGAGTATCGGCTAATATGCCGCTCGATATCTGCTCCATATTAAGATATGGCAGCACCACCACGTTTGTCGCACCGTAAAGCTTCAGCAAAGCAGCCTCATCGAGAAAAGTATCGAGAAAGACAACATCACATTTATCACAGTCCACTGTCTTGAGGTCATGCGCCTTACACCATCGCAATTTACAATCTTCAAGAGCCTGATTTATTACCGCTTGACATTCTCGGTAGGGCTGGCCACCATCAGCCCTAACAAATTCGGGGTGAAACTGTCCTGCTATCAAATAGACTATATTTTTTCTCTGACTTTCCGTACAGGACTCTTTCAGAAACCTGCCGTAAGCTCGTATGCCATATTGGATCCCTTTGTCCGGAGAAAGAAGTCCAAGCGTCGTGATGAGAAAACGATTCTCCAAACCAAGCTCCTTTTTTATCGCCAATCGGTCGTATTGAGAAGGATGCTGCATTCTGATCCCGTGGTCAATATGCTTTAGTTTTGAATGGTCGATTCCGTAAGCCTCGGATTCAAGTATGTCAATAGCACTTTCCGTGGTGACAATAAGTCCTTCACTAAAACTAGCAAGCTCTTGCACGATCCTTTTTTTATGAGGACCCGGCTCATTGAGGACCGTATGCAAATAAACTAACGTTGTCAGCTCCTGCTCGCCAAATTCTTTTGCCATTTCAACAAAGTTTGTACCCTGACCATCATTTCCATCCTTGTCCGGGTCAAGTCCATATTCGTGTTGTAATATAATAACGGTAGGATTAGCACTTTCGCGTGCACGAGTTATTATATTAGTCCTTGTATCAACCCAGGATTGTAGATTATATTGGTCTATGATAAGGTCCACAGGAATGTCATATCGACCATTATTATTATCTATAGCCGCCACTCTTATATGGCCGACTTCGGCTGTTAAGTGCTCCAAGGCGGTGGCTAAATCACGTGAAAACGTCCCTATACCGCATCTCCGTGGCGGGTAGGTGCTTACTATCCTAATGTTATACGGCATCGCGAATCCTGGGTTTAAGCTTGCTTCTTGTTGATCAAAATTTTACGGATTTATACGCAGAAATCAAGGATTTTCTATTTGTTCACAAACACAAAATCCCGATACATAAACCCCCCAATAAATTGGGGGGCTAAATATTTTTGTCCTGTTGCTATGTGATTTGCTTTGTGCTTTACTATTGTCTTATGGAAAGTAGCCCTTTTGATTTATCGGGCAAAACTGCTTTAGTTACCGGCGGCAGCAGAGGTATCGGCTTAGCCGTGGCAAAAGGCTTAGCTCAACATGGAGCAAACATTGCAATTATCGCCCGCACGGAAAAACAGCTTAAGCACGCCCAAAAGCAAATCCAAGCTGAAACAGAAAAACACGTCTGGACCTATCCATTTGACCTGGCTAATACAAATGCAATAAGTGCACCTTGGCAGGATGTACTAAAAGAAACAAAAGGCGTTGACATCTTGGTTAATTGCGCAGGGATAACCCACCGAGCACCGGCTGAGGATGTTGAATTGAAGGACTGGAACCAGGTCATTGATGTAAATCTGACCGCCGTATTTGCACTTTCGCAGGTTTTTTGTCAGCATCGAAAACAAATTGGAGCTGGCGGCAAGATTATCAATATTGGCTCGCTGATGTGTCATGGGGCTCGGCCTACAAACACGGCTTACGCATGTAGTAAAGGCGGCGTGATGATGCTGACAAAGTCATTGGCTGTGGAGTGGGCAAAATATAATATTAACGTCAATGCGATCGGGCCGGGCTATATCACCACCGACCTCACCGCTGGCCTACAGACCGATCCGAATCTAAACAAATGGGTCATCTCAAAAACTCCACTCGGCAGATGGGGTCAGCCGAACGACCTTGTCGGAACGGCTGTTTTCTTAGCCTCAAGCGCCAGTGACTTCATCACCGGCCAAATTATATACGTTGACGGCGGCTGGCTGGCCTTGCTATAAAGACAACCCCGCAATTTATTGCGGGGTTTCTTCTGCCGCGAGGTTAAATACATCAAATGGCGGGCCATACTGGCGTATGTAGTATAGAGAATAAGAACGCTCGAAAACAAACACGGGCAAAAGTATAACAGTACCAATATAAGGTATCAACAAAAGCATACTTACACAGCAAAGGCAGCAGCCGATACAAAAACCGAGAGCAATAATCACACCAATAGTAATCGCTATTACAATTCTAAAGAGGGCGTAAAGCGCAAAGCGAGCTTTGTTAGCAGAAAGCAGGTTGAGAAATTCCCGCCAGGCGGTTACACAACGCGTTGTTCGTAAAAACATAATCGGCAGCACAAAATCCGTCGTGAATCTTTTCACCAGCCAAAAAACAATCGCCAGCACAATAAAGACAAGCCCTGCCGCAACAAGACCCGGTACAGCCCAGACAAACGTCGGCTCGGACAATATTGCAAACAAAGAAAATGCGGCCATAAGACAAGGCAGGCCAAATGTTACAAAAGCCACCAGTCCCACTACAATTCTAAAAAGAAACAGACTGCCGGCGTGTTCACGGAATTTCGTCCATGGTACTTTGACTTCAGCCTTGTTTTGAGCTACGCAGTGCAGGAACATAAATCGTCCTCGGCTGCTAAGCCAGGTGAACAGAACCCATAGAACAACTATGACCAACAGGACCATGACGCCCACAGGAATAATCCAGAACAGGTTTTCTAAGACAAACTCTTTTGCCTCTTCGGCTGCTTGTCCGAAATCTTTATCCATATGCCACTGAGCCCTGTTACCACCACCTCCGCCGCCTCCGGTGCCGAGATAAGCCAGCCACGCGCAAAAGCCTATAACGAACCATTTGCCCAGATCGAACGGCTTGAAAAGGATTGTTTTCACTCTCTCAAATGCCGGGCCGAGAGGGTCAATTACACTTATTCTTGTTATCTGCTCGGCAGTCATAATAGACCTCCAAGATTAAAAACGCTCAACAGGTACAGCTAATATACATCGATTCTATTTGTTGATTGTGACTTACGCTTTGGATTTTTCTAACTGTTGTTTTAGTTTACGAAGCTCCTTACAAACCGGCCAGTCGGCAAAAGCCAGGAAAAAGGCCATAATTATGTTCGCTATTGGCACAAGCATCAATAAACCGAGTGCCCAACTATAACCAGCCTTGGAGAAGATTTTGCAGAAGATCAGTACCTTGATGGCGATCGCCACCAGGCTTACGAAAACGATGAACATGATTAACAGCACTATGAACATCGGGGCCATCTCCGGACAATGACGAGAGATGCAAATAGGTTCAACCATATAATTTCCCTTTCAATTGGTTTAGAAATTAACTTAATCAGTGATACTGCTCTGAACGTTGGGTCTTTAATATAAGGAATCAGCACCTTCTTACAAGGAAAATTTGATTATGCTTTGTCGAAAAACCGGCAGTCTGCCTTTTCGAGCTCACAAAAATTTTTTGAAAATTTTCATTTTTTTTTGTTGCATGAAGCTTTTGTGATGGATATAGTGTATTATATAAGTAATACAGTAATACAGAATAGGGGTAAAACGAAATGCTACTGGAAATTGACCACCGCAGCGGACAACCAATTTATCGACAGGTAATCGAGCAGATACGCCAGCAAATTATGGCAGGGCAGTTGGTTGAAGGAGAACAGTTAATATCAGTGCGCGACCTTGCGGCTCAACTTAACGTTAATCCGATGACAATAAGCAAGGCGTACGCCCTGCTTGAGGTTGAAGGGCTGCTGGAAAGACGGCGAGGAATTGGGCTGTTTGTAGCAGAGCTGCGTAAGGGACAGAAGGAGCGGGTCAAGGCCAGGCTGCTGGAAGAGATTCTGAGAAAGGCGGCATTGACAGCAGTACAATTTGAAATATCTGAGGAAAAGGTAAGCCAAATGCTCGCTAACTTATATAGCAAATATAACTCAAGAACAAGGAGTTACTCTAATGAGTAGTAAAGACCCAATAGTTCAGATGCGCAGGGTCTGCAAAAGATTCGGAAAGACAAAGGCTCTTGACGAGGTTGACCTGCAGATTTATCGAGGCAGAATCATAGGATTACTGGGGGCCAATGGAGCCGGCAAGAGCACACTGCTTCGACATATCATTGGATTGTACCTGCCGGATGAAGGACATTGTACTACTTTCGGCTGTGAAGCTGGAAAATTAGGGCCGATGCAGTTGGCGCGGATCGGATATGTTCACCAGGAAGGCGAGCTTCTCGACTGGATGATGGTCAAGCAGCTAGTCCGCTATGTCAGCACATATTATCCCAATTGGAACAATGAGCTGGAGGAAAGGTATATCGACGACTTCGAAATTTCAACCAAAGCACGTGTCGGGTCCTTATCGCCGGGGCAGCGACAAAGGTTAGCGATACTGCTGGCAATAGGTTTTGAGCCGGAGCTGCTTATACTGGATGAGCCGGCCTCGACTCTGGACCCGATAGCACGGGCACAATTTCTTGATCTACTGCTGAAAATTATCCAGGACGAGAACCGCGCTATTATCATTTCGTCGCATATTCTAAGCGATGTAGAGAAGGTTATCGATCATGCAGTAATTATGAAGGAAGGGCGTATTCTCGTAGATTGCAGCTTTGACCAATTGCAGGAGCGATTCAGCCGGGTGCGTATAAGCTCTTTGAGCGGAGAGCTGCCGGCTGAGCTGCCATTTAAAAACGTGGTTAAGTGTCAGCGAAGCAATGGAGAGGCGATACTGACAGTGAAGGATTATTCGCAGGAGCAAATTGAGCAGGCAGCACAAAGTTTGGATTGTCAAATCGAAATACAGCCATTGTCGCTGGAAGAGATATACAAAATTGTCGTCAGTTAAAAAGGTTGTAAAAGATGAATATTTTAACTGCTAATTTGAGGCATCTTTATCAACGCCGGGGTCTTTGGCTGTTTTATGCATTCCTGGGATTACTCGTGCTTTTAAGTATCATGGCGGCTTTGGGCAATCCCAGAGCAGGTAAAGGACAATTCATATGGTTTATTGCGATAGCATTTCTAATTGGGTTTATCACAGTGGCGTTGGCAATAGATGTCCTGACTAAGCCTTTTTCTTATTGTTTGCCTGGTCACCGAAAAACCGTAAGAAGACTTATATTCTGGATAGGGATAGTGATTAGCTTCTTAGGGTCGCTTCCTTTTCTTGCTTATCCTGGTCTGCTCTCGTGGGAACCGTTTCTGATGCTTTGCTCAGCATTTTGTGCAAATTTGATTTTCTATTGGCTAGGGGTAGGGCTTGCTTTTATCAACAGAAACGCGGCTGCTGCCATAGGATACTTATGCTTTGCCGGGTTTGCAGGCATATTCTTTGACCTGCATATAACCTCGGAAAGTGCCATTGTACTATGTCCTGTAGCAGTTATCTGCGTCGGGCTTTTGACCAGTATTGTTGCATGGTTTCGGTTGGGCTATGAAGGGCTGGCCCGGCGATATTGTGATGTGCTGTGGGTCAGTTTATTCGATGCCTGGAATCGCGACAAATTACAAAGATATCGTAAGACAAGGGCAGCCATTAAATGGGACAAAAAACTCAAAACACATCCGAATCCGTGGGTGGAGAGATTCTTTCTGGGCCGTATGCAAAAATATGAATTCTTTCGGACAGGACGATATATATGGGGCGGATTATACACCACATTTGGAGTTGCGATATCGCAGTGGAAGGGAGCTTTGTCAGGTGTGTTTGTGGCTTTACCGGTGGTTTGCTTTTTGGGTTATATGGGGCCTGGGGCAGTAGTTGTGTTCTACATTGTGCCTGTCTCTATGGTAGCGTATGTACGGTTACCTGTTTACTCAAGCATGCTGGTCTGGGGTGGACGAAATGAAAGATTCTTTACGGTAATGATACTGGCCGCTACGACTTCGGTCCTGATTACCGCGCTGGTAACCATCATAGCAGCTTTTTCTTTGCCATTAGCAGCAATTATGCCGGATATTACATTGCGTGGCGGCACATTTACCTTTCATGCTATATATATAAAACTTTGTTTTGTTCCTTTGCTTATGATACCAATTGTTTTTACTATTCAGTTGTTCTTTTTCAAAAAGCCATATTTTGTGATAGTAACAATTATGTTGCTATTCATGCTGCTCTTTACAGGAGGTTCCCTGCTAAAAGCATTAAGTACGATGATTGACCCAATTTATCTTGTAGTAGGTCTGCTGGTTTTGAGCTGGATTATCTTCGTGGCGGTTTTGTATTACATCTGTAAACGACGGTGCCTGGTTTAGTGTTATCATTGTTCTAAAACGGACCTTTACTCAGGCACTTCATTTAAGATTAGTTCTATAACTTTTGGCACTATCTTTGCCATCTTTTCGGTAAGCTCGGTTCCACAGTTTATATCTTCGGGCTTTACGCCAAATATAACAACTTCCTCGGGGGCACAGTTAAGCTGTTTTGCCATTAAGAGCGTTTCGATGAGCCCAAACTCGTGCAGGGAAATGCCCTGATGAAGGTTCTTAGTCAAATCTGCTGCGGTCATGCGTAAGATTGAACCCGGCTCCACATCAGCTTGAACTGCATCTATAACAATTACTTTTTGGCGGTCGCATATAAAATCGATAAGGTCGGCCCCCGCCGTGCCGCCATCCAGCAGCTCAAGAAAGCTCGGCAGCTCTATCTTTTGGAGTTCCTTAATCACGTGTGGCCCAAAGCCTTCATCCCGCAGCAGGATATTGCCAATCCCCAAAACCAGCACTGGACAACGTTTTCGTTGAGATGCCTTAGTCATCTTTGTATCTTAACCCGCGCTCGGTTGAATTTCAACCACCAACGGGTCGGCCTTACAGCCGCGTAGTACCATGTGCACCGAGCAGACCATTTGAATAACGGCTTAAAAAGTCTCGCTGTCGAGAGTGTGAGGTAGTTTTTCGAGTGGGCAGCCGGTGCATCGTGCCCTCGGCCTACAAAATTCTTTGCCGACTTTTACCAGTAGTGCATGGTACTCATTGAAATGTTGGATATTCTCGGGAAGATTTGACTGAAAAACTTCTCGCAATTGCTCGTAATCAGCACCCGGCTCGATTAGTCCGTGCCGAATGGCGACTCTCGCGGTGTATGCGTCCACAACAAAGATAGGTCTATCAAAAGCATAAAGCAGGATCGAGTCGGCGGTTTCACGACCGACGCCTTTTATTCCTAAAAGCTCGGCTCGTAATCGTTCGGTATCAAGGTTTTGAAGATTTGACAACCTGCCGTCATAATTCTCAAAGAGCCAGTTTAAGAAACTTTTGAGCCGTTTTGCTTTTATATTGTAATAGCCGGCTGGTCGGATAAGCTCAGCGAGCCGCGGCAGGTCCAAGTGATATAGTTTTTCGGGGATTAGACAGCCAGCGGATTTTAGGTTCGCTATTGCTTTTTCAACATTAGTCCAGTTAGTATTCTGGGTCAGGATGGCTCCGACGATTATCTCAAATTGAGTCTCGCCGGGCCACCAATGCTGAGGACCAAATCGTTCAAAAAGTAATTGGTAAATCTCGTTCAGTGTCTTTTCTCTCACATCTGTCTTATCGGCACATCCCGAGCCGGACTAACTCGTGCTACGTAGCGAAGGAGCTTCGCTACTAAGGGGCAAGCCGCCCTACTGCCTAACTGCTTACCGCTCTCACGGTCGCGGCTCTGTTACGTTCGCCGGTAACATCGAATCTATGGCGTTATCTTTTCCAGCTTGACCGTTGGCGGCTCAGCGTAGTCGTGCCATAAGCGTTCGGCATCATCAACTTCGATTGTGCCTTCGTGCACGTAAAGCCGATACTGGAAAATAAAATCTTTGCCCGGATCCATCTCCCAATCGCCCGCCGGAGAAGGCGTAAAACTAAAGAAAACATTACTCTCGAAATCAGGCCAAATACGCATAGGTTCGGGGTGCCGGAAGTTCTGCGGGTGACTGAAATGCGTGATACCGGCCCACTTGCCTTTTATGGCTCCGGCAGTATCACACCAGCGCGCCCGTGTACCGTTGCCGTCCTTGCGAGTTTTTCCTTCACTGGTCAGATACTTGGCGTTTTCGCCTTTCCACTCACGGGCGGCGCGATAGCCGAATCCGCCATATCGATATTGCTCTTGAATCAGAGGCTTATCAGCAACGCAGCGTTGAGTGGACTTGAAATCAATCAGCCAATATCCCTTCTCAGGTCCACCAACATTATACACACGAACATCCCAGACCTCCCTAAGTATTACTTTTTCTCCCGCCGAAGTCTTACGGGCAATGTGCTCGTGCTCAGCGGAAAAGCCTCCGTAAACAGGTCCCTCAGTCGTCGAAAGATACTTTGTAAACTGCACCGTCCCCGTACCGTCGCCAAGGTTCCAGAAATCAACGTGCTTACCTTCATACAGCGTGCGCGTCCAGGGCATCCAAATCCCCATGTGATGTAGATGGTCCGGCGGATGGATATCGGTCAGCACCGCACCGGCTGGTGACCAGAGTGGATGAATGAAGCCGCTACGGTCATATAAGGGCCTGCATACTTCCGGCACTTTTCCCATGTCTTTCGGAGCCGGCACAATACCATGATTATATTGCAGGATTTTTGCGTCACCTTGCTGGAGCACCAGCGTCTTATCATTCTTTACCGCTTTGATAAGGGATGCTTCTTCCGGCTCAGCCTTGACAAGCTCATAAATACGCTTGTCCCCTTTATCTGTCGTGCCGGAAAGAACCCACCAAAGTTTTGCAGGCTCCGGCTCAACTTGTGCAGGGACAATTACACGCTCGGAACTCTTGACCTCTATCAGCATTAGCCGGCTCTGAGCAGGGTCTTGAACTATTCCCTCGAGTGCTACCGATACCGGTATATCGATTCGGCTGTATTCTCCTGCCTCGACAGTGATTTTCGCCAGCGGTTCGACAGGGCTAACAGCTTCAGTAACTATAGCAGCGCCGAAAACGAGGATAAATGTCATAATAATAAGGCTTGTTTTACAACTTTTCATTTTAGGCTCCCTTTCAAATTAAACTATTCTGAATAAGTGAGCTAAACTTTGGTCCATTCTCCGTAGTACTCCGAAGGATGAAAGTTCCTAAAGTGCTGCCGTAAGGCATCCTGTGGACTAAAATTATAACTTTACACTTTAGGCACTTTAGCTCACTTTAGACACTCATGGATTGCTTATCCCTTAACACAGATCAGAGGCTCAAGTTTAGCAACTTTCTTGGCAAGCTCAGCTTTGTCGGTGGCGTCAACAACATCGTTTACATCCTTATAAGCGCCCGGGGCCTCTTCGGCAATACCACGATTAGATGCACCTCGAACGATAATACCTTTTTGGGCAAGCTCTCTTAAAACATCCTTGCCAAGCCATCTTTTTGTCGCCTGTTTTCGGCTCATAGCTCTGCCGGCACCGTGACAGCAGGAACCAAAGGAAAGTGACATACCTTTCTCCGTACCAGTCAGTATATAAGATGCGGTGCCCATAGTACCGCCTATAAGAACAGGTTGGCCCGCTTTTTTAAGGTCAGCCGGCAGTGACGGATGACCCGGTCCAAAAGCACGAGTGGCCCCTTTGCGGTGCACATATAACTTTTTTGATTTCCCGTTCACTGTGTGCTCTTCAATCTTGCAGGTATTGTGAGATACATCATAAAGCAGACGCAGATTACTCTTTGGAAAAACATCGCTGAAAACCTGCCTGACTAAATGCGTTAGAACCTGACGATTCGCCACAGCACAGTTAATACCGCATCTCATCGCTCCCAAATACTGCTGGCCGACTTCGGAATTAATCGGTGCGCAGGCCAGGTCTTTCTCCGGCAATTCTATTCCCATTTTCTGAGCCGTCTTGACCATCCTCGGAAGAAAATCGGTCGCTATCTGATGGCCGAGTCCTCTGGAGCCGCAATGGATGCTTACAATAATATCATTTAGACGCAGACCAAAAACTTCGGCGCAATTGGTATTATAGATTTCAGTGACTTTTTGTACTTCCAGATAATGGTTGCCGGAGCCGAGTGTCCCGACCTCGTCTTCCTGACGTTTCTTGGCATGATCCGAAACGTATCTTGGTTCAGCGCCTGTCATTCGTCCATTTTCTTCGGTACGCTGGAGGTCATCTTTTGTTCCATAGCCATGCTCAACAGCCCATTGTCCCCCTTCTCGGAGCATTTCGTCCATTTCCCTTCCGGAGAGACGAAGCTTGCCTCTGCTGCCTAAGCCGGCTGGTATGCGTCGAGCCAACAGATCTGCGAGCTTGTTTCTTAAAGGCTCAATATCATCAAATGTAAGGCCGGTACATAGCGAGCGGATACCACAGGATATGTCGAAGCCCACACCTCCTGCGGAGATGATGCCGCCCTTGTCTGCGTCAAAACCAGCCACCCCCCCTATCGGAAAGCCATAGCCCCAGTGCGCATCAGGCATTGCGTATGAAGCCCTAACTATACCGGGCAGTTTAGCGACGTTCGACGCCTGCTCAAGAACCTTTTCGTCCATATCTTTTATGAGCTTTTCATCGGCAAAGATAATAACCGGCACCTGCATTTTACCTTCGGGTTCTATGTACCACTGGTAATCAGAACGTCTTTTTAATTTCTCGATATTCAATTCGCACCTGAAACAGAAGTCAGACGTCAGAAGTCTGCTTTCTGTAATCTGTTTTCTTTCTTCTGTCTTCTGTTTTCTGTCTTCTGAATTCTTTTAGTAAAATTATACATCTACGATACACTGTACCAGCCAGTTTCCGCTTTTATCCTGCTGCACCTTCAAATCCGCGTATGTTGCAGCTTTGACTTCCACAGCAGGACTATGTTTTTTCAAGTCTATCTGTTCGCCCCAGGCTTTAGCCTGAAGGCGCTGGTCTTTAATACTGATATTGAATTTGCCGAACAGCATGTGTCGGGTCGCTATCTCGTAGATCAAAGCATTTAACCAGCTTATAAAGAGCAATTCATCGTCCTGCTCATGGCAGTTAATCTCGACCATTTCTTTTGGTTCCACCGTTTTCAAATCAGTGATAACCGCTGTCAAAGCCATAGCAGCCTGACTGAAAGCCTCTTCTTTGGTTGGCCCAAAACCGCGAATGCCCATATCAGCCGGATGTGAATAATGTTCCCAGTACGTTCTGCTCATAAGATTAACAAATGAGTTGATTGGCGGATTAATTGATTGGTAACTAATTCGTCAATTTACTAATTCGCTTCTCTGTTGCCTGCATTATTGTCGGGTCAGGGACAATTGGAATATCTAAAGACTGCCGTTTTATTTGCTGAAGGGCCTTGCTGCACCGAGAATTCAAATTATCCAGCACATTCATAAAATTGATGTACGCTTCATAAGGCGAATTAAAAGGATTGAAATATTTATGCACATCACCATCGGAAAACCATTTTGTGCACATGTAATAGAAATGGTCGGATATCTGCAGCTTTCTCCAGTCAGAGATTATTTCTTTGTCGTTTGTACTTTTGACCTTACTTTCCAGTTTATAAAGCTCACTAAGGGCGTTTTGTTGCATATGGTTGCCCAGCCAGGCGGAAAGATCTCTCTCAATATCAGCCCAGCTTATAGTGTAGGGAACGTCAATTACACCAACCGCGTCGTAGGCGGCGACCACCTCAGAAGGCGTCTTGAAGTCGTTGTGCGGGTGCTTTAGAATTTCGTCCGGCAGATGCCGCATAAAATTGAATATCCCTGTATCGGCCCATTGATGTTCGCCAAAGGTTTCGTAATCCATAAAAAGGTTCACCGTATAGCCGTTACCGTTGACGGCGTTGACCCAGGTAGCAAATCTGTCAGCATTAAGAGGCCATTGGCTCCAGGCTCTATTGGAAAACCTGAAAGCTATATCATCACTAAGACGGTAGTTTTTCAGCAGCAACTTCAGTCTGCTATCACTAACCGGACGGTACACGAAGTCGGGGCTTCTATAGCCCATGATATGGTCCGCACCTTCGGTCAGTATTGCATCGAAGCTATCCATCTTACCAATAAGCTCAGCTAAAGCATTGTTATAGATAAGCTCAGTGTTTCTGAAGACACGAGGTGTCTGGCCGAAGAAATGCTGTATAGCCTGTCTATGAGACTTAATCTGCTCGATAAATTCATCCTGCGAGTACAAAAAGCTTAAGCTGTGGAAATAAGTTTCCGTGAGGAACTCCACACAGCCGGTGCCGGCTAATTCCTGAAAACTGGCCAGAACATGCGGAGCATACAATTGTAACTGCTCCAGCAATACGCCGGTTATACTAAACGATATTTTAAATCTGCCTTGGTGCTTTTTGATCAGCTCAAGCAACAGCAAATTTGTCGGCAAGTAGCACTTGTTTGCGACCTTTTTACATATCTCGGAGTTCTTTACATTGTCGAAATACTTGCTGTCACTGTCGAAAACGGTATAGCGTCTCAGCCTATAAGGCTGATGTACCTGAAAATAAAAACACACCGACGCCATAATACGTACTCCTTTTTGTATTAGGCACCCCCCTGCTTTCTTGCAAAAGCAAGAAGTGGGGTTTACAGCCTGTACAGAGAAACCAGATTTGGCTACCTGCGAAAATTATACTCAACTGAAAGGCGCTCTGCAACTTCAAAAATATATGCGTAGTCTCAAATCCGCCAGTGGCGGATAAGGCAGTGAAACGTTTACCTATGTATCATGCTGCTACCGCCGAGGAAATTAGAATATATCCAAATATGTTTCAATCTCCCAATTAGTAACCTGCTTTTTAAATTCATCCCATTCCTTTGTCTTTACATCAATATATCTTTCAAACAGATGTTCGCCGAGGGCCTGCGGCAGAATTTTGTCATTTTTCAGTGCATCCATAGCTTCGGCCAGTGATGTCGGCAAAAGGCCGATATTTTTCTTAACCAGACTTTCGCCGTCGAGCTGATAGATATTTTCTTCGACCGGCTCGGGCGGGGCCAGGTCATCTTTGATTCCATCCAGTCCAGCCTTTAGCATAACCGCAAATGCCAGGTAAGGATTACAGCTTGGGTCGGGACATCGCAGCTCTATTCTGGCAGCTTCCTGTTTTTGCCCGAACCACTTGGGCACCCTCAATAATGCTGAACGATTCATAGCAGCCCAGGTAATATACACCGGGGCCTCGAAGCCGGATACCAATCTTTTATAGGAGTTGACGGTGGGACATAAAATTGCACACATTGCATTGATGTGCTTTATCTGTCCAGCAATAAAATTACATGCGATTTTAGACAGATTATATTGGTGCTCTTTGTTGTAAAAGGCATTTGTTTTCGTCTTGATGTCAAACAAACTCTGATGAACGTGCATTCCGGAGCCGGGTTTATCCATTATTGGCTTCGGCATAAACGTGGCGTGTAAATTGTACATTTGAGCAATCTTCTTGGCTGTGTATTTTAATGTCACAACCTTGTCTGCTATATCCAGACAGTGTCCATAGTGAAAATCTATTTCATATTGTCCGAAGCCGACCTCGTGATGAGATGCTTCAACGTCAATTGCGAAATTCTCCAGAGCTGCGATTATTCTTTTTATGACCTTGTACCCTTCGTGAGAAGAAAGGTCAAAATAGCTGCCGTAGTCTATGGGCGTAGTCCTTTTTGGACCATCGACTCTAAATAAATAGAATTCCGGCTCCGGCCCAACGTTATATTTATAGCCTTGGTTTTCTGCTTCGGCAGCCGCTTGTTTAAGGATAAATCTTGGGTCGCCGCCGAATGGTTTGCCGTCTGACCGGTAGATATCACATATCAATCTTGCTGTTTTACCATCTTCGGTCAGCCAGGGTACAACGGCGTAAGTTGCCGTATCGGGCACAAGATATAGGTCGCTCTCCTGTATCCTGGCGAAGCCTTCGATGGAAGAGCCGTCAAACCAAACCCCATCGGTTAGGGCATCTCTTAATTCTTCAACCGGTATGATAACTTCCTTTATAACGCCCAACAAATCAGTGAATTGAAGGGTGATAAATTTTATTTCATCCTTTTTCACCTGCTCTAAGACCGTTTGAATGTCCATTTAGATTTCCTTCTTGCAGATAGTTTCGCTTATATCATATTTCGATTGAGCTATTCTGGCCTCTGTGGGAAAAACTGCAAGAGAAATTTCGAAGATTCAATCTATTCAGTGGGAAAATGGTATGCACAACAAACTCTCCATTAGTAAATAGGCGATGCAGAAAATTCCTACAAAAAGCACAGAAAGATCAAATCTTTTTTAATCGGAACTGGACTTTTTAAATGTGAAATTATGGGTGTTAGAGATGATTCTTATTGTTTTAATCTTCTCGAAAAGGAATATAACAATAGGGGGGTTGGTTTGAGCTTTTGCGTTGTTGGATCGACTTCAAATCCCATAACTTCCAAGACTACCACACCAAGTAATACTTTATCTATAAAATCAGATATCCAAACATCAAAGGGTGACTCTTTGCCTTTGAGCTTTATCCATGCTCTGCCTCTCGATATTTTTATGGTTCCTGCCCCAGTCTTAACTTTTTCTTCCGTAAAAGGTTTGATTCCCAGCGCATCGGCAAGTTTTTTAGGCAAAGTAGTCAAACTTGCTCCGGTATCTACTAGCGCCTTTACTTTCTTGGAATGTTTTTTCTCTAAATCACTAACCTCAATATTAATCCACGAGTGTCCCATTTTATACAACCCTATGATAAATATTTAAGCCTTTATTACTCGAATTTACAAAAAAAGATCAACAAAGTCAATCTTTTTTAATCCATGTTTATTTTTTGTTAAAAGTGAATCTATGCTAATTGGCGTCGATTATTATGGTGTCGCCTTTAATAAATTCCCTGGGGGTTCATTACAAAGTTTCTCTAACTCACGGATGGCAAATTCGTGTTGATCATGTGTCTGTTCAATTCGGATATAACAAGTCTTAAGCCTGTTTTATTTGTCACAAGCCGTAAAAAATAGGTAAGCGTTCACGGGAAAACCGCATTTTTGTCATTGCGAGCGAAGCGAAGCAATCTAAAATCGTACGTTTTTGAGATTGCTTCGGCCTAAAGGCCTCGCAATGACACAAAAACGCCTTATTTTCTGTGTGAACGGTTACGTGAATAGTAGCTCCAGTCATTCCCATGGACTATTTTATGTCGTGTTTCATCAAACTGTACAAGCCTTTCCCTTTCATAAGAATAACCCATGCTAATCCATTTATCCCCTTTCGGTGGAGCTATTTTGTGCAATAGATCCAACTTGTAAAGCAATGACTCCCGTTCTACTTTAGATTTCAATAAGTCCTGAATTTCGGCATTGAGGAGGTCTTTATATGATTGTGTTTTATAAGCTCGAAGTTCGATCTTTTTCCTTTCAACGTAACACTCCCAAGACCACGGGGAAGATAGCGACGTGACAGTTAAATAACCATAGACGCACGCATCTAATATACTGTGAGCGAATACTATGCATGCAGCGTCAACCGAACTCTGGGCTGTGTTTAAAGTATTCTGCAGAAGTTCAGGCAGCTTTTGCTTAACAATGTTGATGTATTCATCAACCTTATCGGGCTCTTTTAAAAAACCGGACAGTTCCCCCGATTGGTACATCTGAACAAATATTTGCCAGTTTGCTTCCATCTGCCTTTTAGCTCCGGCATGTAGCCCACTAGTAGCCACGGTATAAAAAGTCGACAACCTGCCCAAAAGGGAAACGGTGGTGGCAAATACACGGCAGAGTTCCTTTGTTGCTGGATCAATGTCCATTTTGACTCACCTCTTTAAATTTATATTTTATCGAATTCGAATTTGTGTTGGTTGGCATCGACTTTTACGGTGTCGCCTTCGGCGAATTTGCCGGCTAAAAGCTCGGCGGCAAGAGAATTCTCCAATCGCTGCTGAATCGTCCGCTTCAAAGGCCTTGCACCATATACAGGGTCATGGCCTTCGTCCATAATCTGCTGGCGAGCATTATCAGTAAACCGGAGCTTTATCTTCTGGCTGTTAAGACGCTCAGTTAAATAGCTCAATTGAATATCGACAATCTTTTTTAAGTTGTCTTTTGTGAGCATATGGAAGACGATTATTTCATCGATGCGATTTAGAAATTCGGGTTTGAAGACCTGCCTGAGAACATCTTTAACATGGGCCTCGATTTCCCAGTCGGCGCCGGCCTCTTCGGTCAGCTTTTGAATCTGCTGGCTGGCAATATTGCTGGTCATAATGATAACAGTGTTCTTGAAATCTACGGTTCTAC
>Ga0315547_1000237_pt1 | contig 60839 bp, 59 predicted proteins | sample SalMarSW160240MG_2_FD_202542 | JGI IMG/M metagenome (GOLD analysis project Ga0315547, IMG submission 202542) | Salt marsh sediment microbial communities from the Plum Island Ecosystem LTER, Massachusetts, United States - Salt Marsh Sediment SW1601-240 ...
TGCCTGAGAAGAAGGAGAAAGCCCCAACAGGAGGGTATCCATCAGAATACTGAGCTGGATGAAAACTATTCAGCATCACTGAGGAGACCTTTGACAAATCTATTTTGGATCCTTGAGGAGAGTGCAATAAATCTCACAATAAGAATTTCCTGATAGGAGGTGAGTCAATTATGGCAAAGAAAGAGGAAAAGAAAAAGGAAAAGAAAAAGGAAAAGAAAAAGGAAAAGAAAGACTGGCGTAAGTAACACAGCCTGAGATGTCGACTGGGGACTAATATGTTAGGTCCCCGGTCGATTTTTGGGAGTTAGTTATGATAAGGACTTTTGAAGAAAAGGCAAATCTAAGGATTCATCCCTTAACATATTATAAATATCCTATTGATCACCCATGTTCAATAATAGGCGACGATACAAATGGAGTCTTAGATGATTTAGCTGTCATGATCGGAGCGGAACGCTGTCGAACAAATTAGGGTACCCTCGGGAAAATTGAAAGATTTCGAGGGCTAACATTGGCTAAAGAGAACTTTAATTGATTAAATTCTCCATAGATGATTTATTACGTAAAAGTGGGATAGAAAGTAAATTCGAACTCATTCATTTGGCCATTCGAAGAATTAGACAACTTATTAGAGAAAAGGACAAAATGCTCGAGGAGACTCCTGAGAAACTCTGTACTCGGGTTTTAAGGGAGATTGCGGAGGGTAGATTAAAACCGGAGAGTCTTAAGGAAGAATCCCAGGAGAAAGAAACTCCCGTCTTCACCACTGAAAAATAGTGATTATTTTGTGGCCCGAGTTAATAGACTAATGGTGAGAATATTCAGGCTGGAGGTAAGGACGGCCAATGAAAGAAAGAGATTATGAAATAATGGAGTTGGGGAAGAACCCAACACAGGACTTTAGGCAGGGTAAGTTATGAAGGTAGGACTTCTCACTTCAGAAGAAATAAAATCATTTGGATCACTTGTCGCATCTCTAAATAATTACCTTCTAACCAAGGGTATGAGTTCTCAAATAATTAGCCTTGTGACTAATCCTGATATTTCTTCACTAAGAGACTATGATGTTCTGATAGTAAAAATCCGTGAGCGCGAGTATCTCTGGTTAGCCCAATACCTTGAGGAGATAGGAACTAAGGTGATAAACTCCTACAAGGCCTTATCTTTGAGCAGTAATAAGTTAATTTCCGATGAGATAATGAAACAATCAGGTTTGAAGATACCAAGGACGGTATTTGCTTTAAAGGAAAAAATTTTAGAAAATGTGGATGGTTCTATGTTTCCAGCTCTGGTAAAGCCTTTATATGGGCGTTCAAGGGGAATAGTATATGTAAAATCGGTAGAGAGTCTAAAGAATCTGCGGAAAAAATGGATATATCTACAAAAATTTATTCTCAATAACGACGGTGTAACCAGAATCTATAAGATAGGAAAGGTGGTTAAAAGTTTTTTCCATCCCAATGAGGGTAAGGCCTGGCAGGTATCTGTTCCGGATGAGACAATGAAAGGGGCTTTACGCTGCTTTGACAGGATGGAAATGGAGATAGGAGGAATGGATTTGATAGAGGGTGCAGATGGTTACTATGCCCTGGAAGTAAATGATTTTCCGGCAGGGGTAAAGCGCATAGAAAATTGGCAAGAGATAATAGCTGATTACTTAGTTGAAACTATATGTGCGATAGGTCAAGAGGAGATAATCTCGTATGATTCCAAAAAAGGAATGGAATTTACTCAAAAAGTCTCATAAGCATAAAGAAACAGCATTTGTTTCCACCTATATTAATAGCCCCTGTTATCACCTAATTACCCGATTTCTAATTGACAAAAATATTACTCCCAACCAGGTAAGCATTTCCACTATCTTTTTAGCAATTGGAGCTGCCCTTGCCTACATTTATGGAAATTTTATTGTCGGGGGTATATTAGTCCAGGTCATCAATATTGTGGATGGTGTTGATGGGGAAATCGCCAGAATTAAGCATCTCGGCTCTCCCTTTGGAGAAATCCTTGACTCTGTCTCGGATCGGGTAGCAGAAATAGTTTTATGTCTGAGTATAGGATACGGCGTCTGGAGTGCCAGGGGGTCAATTTTAGGATGGGTATTTAGCCTAATTGGCATAATAGGCTTTTTAGGAGGTAACTATCTTACCGAGCTAGTAGGAGCCAGAGGAAGAAAGGAAATTTTGAAAAAATCCTGGCAGGACTCAAAGAGACTTATGAAATTAAGATTAAACCACAGAAGCAACCAATTGTTTATTATTTTCTTATTATCCTTACTGGCAAGGCCAGAATTAGCACTTCTTCTTGTAGGCATAATATCAGTTTTTTATTCGGCCCTAAGATTTTACAAAATGCTCCCATACCTTAAAAAACTTCCCAGTGATAGTGGCTAGACACACATGAGAATATGTATGTTACCTTGCTATTTTTATCCGGTGATAGGCGGAGCCGAGACTCATGTATTTCATTTATCAAAGAACCTGGTAAAGCGAGGTCATGAAGTCTTTGTATTAACTTCGAATTGCACGCCCACAAATAATTACCCTGGATTTGCAAGCTCAGAGGAGATCAACGGAATACATATTGGAAGGTTCAAAACTTTTAATCTTGGAGCAGGGCTTCGCATCTGGCGAGGCTTAGCAGGAGAAATTATTCAACTTCGGCCAGACATAATTCACGTTCATAGCATTGGTTTTCCTCATAGTGATGTATGCGCTTTGCTCAGCAAGATAAAGAAAATTCCCAGTATTGTCACCACGCACGGGGCTTTGGGGATTGGTGACCCGGTTCATAAAGAAAATATAAGGAGAAGAATCTGGGCGAGTATTGTAACAAGACAGACCTTGAGATTTTTTGACAGAGTTATTGTAATTTCTCCTGCCGAGAAACCGTATGTGCTTAAGGTAGTCCGTCCGGAAAAAATCTGTATCATTCCCAACGGAGTTCCTGCAGAAATTTTTGATAATAATATTGACCCGTTGCCCTTCAGGAAAAAATATGGATTGGAAGGCATCCCGGTAATTCTATATCTGGGCAGGCTGATTGGGAAAAAAGGCGTGAAGTACCTATTAATGGCAGCGCCGTCAATTCTCAAAAAACACAGGGTGAAGGTTCTCATGGTCGGGCCAGACGGAGGCAAAAAGAGGATGCTGATGGAGCTATCCCAAAATCTTCGTTTGGACAAAGATGTGATTTTCACTGGCGAGCTCTCTGAACAGGATAAACTACAGGCTATAGCCTGTAGCGACATGCTCATTTTACCCAGCAGAAAAGAAGCACAGGGGATAGTTATTTTAGAGGCGCAGGCGATGGAAAAGCCAGTTATAGCTACAAGACAGGGAGGAATTCCCTATTTTATCAAAGATGGTGAAAATGGGATTTTAATTGACTATGGCAGGCCAGACCAGATTGCTAATGCAGTAGAAAAATTATTATTTGACAGAGACTTTCGGGAAAAAATAGGCAAAGAGGGAAAGGAAACAGCCCGGATGTTTACCTGGGATGTAATTACCCAAAAGGTTTTAGACATTTATGAGTTAGTCATTGAGGATTACAGGAATAGAATCTCTAAAGCGTCTCGGGCCAAGAGACCCTTAATATCCCCAAATTACCCAAAGGTAAAGATATCCTAGTTGTCTCCGGAGAACGCCATCAGAAAGCTTTTGAACAAGTGGCAGGTTTGTGCGTGTTTTGCTCCTCTCCCTCCAAAGTCTGCTCACGCAGAACTTCTTTTACACCGATACCATTATCTGCTATATTTATCGACAGGAGGTGAATCATAATGCCCAGATTCATTAAGAAAAGGTCAAAAAAGGTTGGTCTTCCTCCGGGGACCCTTGTTCATATAGGAGAGAAAAAGATCGGGAAGGTAAGGATTACCGTCATTGACTATGATGAAGCTCAATTTGAAGAGAAGGAAATAAAAACGATTGAGGAATGTTTTCAATTTAAGGATAAAACAACGGTGACATGGATTAACATCGATGGGATTCACGATATAGAGATTATCGAAAAAATCGGAAAACACTTTGACCTACATCCGCTAATTCTGGAAGACATCGTAAATACCGAGCAGCGTCCAAAAATAGAGGATTTTGGGGATTACATCTTCATCGTTTTAAAAATGTTTTATCACGATGAAAAAGAGGATGGAATTCAGGCGGAGCAAGTGAGTCTGATTGTGGGCTCAAATTTTGTGATTTCTTTCCAGGAAAGGAAAGGGGATATTTTTAATCCCATCAGAGAAAGAATTAAAAATGGGAAGGGTCGCATAAGAAAAATGGGAGCCGACTATCTTGCCTACGCTTTGCTGGATACCATCGTTGATGGCTATTTTGTGATTCCGGAGAAATTAGGAGAGAAGATAGAATCTTTAGAAGAGGAATTAGTTGCTAATCCAACTCCAGAAATCCTCGCAATAATGAACGATCTGAAAAGAAACCTTATCATGCTTCGTAAATCAATCTGGCCCTTAAGAGAGGTTGTTAGTGGTCTCCAAAGAGTGGAATCTCCCCTTATCCAGAAATCGACAGGTATCTACTTAAGAGACGTTTACGATCATACTATCCAGGTGATTGACACCATTGAAACCTCACGAGATATCCTTTCCGGGATGCTCGATATTTATCTCTCCAGTATAAGCAACAGAATGAACCAGGTGATGAAGGTCCTGACCATTATCGCAACCATATTCATTCCCTTGACTTTTATCGCGGGTATCTATGGTATGAACTTTAAATATTTCCCCGAACTTGGGTGGAAATGGAGCTATCCTTTGGTGTTGTTAGGAATGGTTTTTATAGGGGTCTCAATGCTTGTTTATTTTAGGAGAAAGAAGTGGTTTTAAAAAGAACGAAGATGGAACATTTCCCATAGGTGTATGTTCAGAAAAGATCCTTATCAACTTCAGGAGGTCCAAAAATGGGTGGAATCGTCCTTATTATTGTGGTGGTGTTTGTCAGCGTTGTAATAAGGAAAGTGGCTGCGGTAGCTCTTCAATTGACCGGCCTTGATAAACCAACAGCAAACTTCCAGGCTCTTTCGGCCCTCACCGGTACCGGCTTTACTACCCGAGAAGCAGAACTAGTCACCAACAACCCCATGAGGCGCAAGATAATTTCTGTGCTGATGATCACCGGAAATGCAGGAATGGTAGTAGTTGTCGCTGGACTGGTCTCTTCATTCCTTGCCGTAACCTCGTTTTGGGCGATACTCTGGTTCGTTGCTCTAATATTGGCTTTATACGTGATATTCAGAATAGCAACTCAAACCAGGATTGCCCGCTTGCTCTCTAAGAAGATCGAAGAGAAACTTCGTGAAAGGTTCAAGCTGCAAAAAAGGGCTATCGGAAGAGTACTCGATCTAGGGGAAGACTTCGGTATAGCTGAGATTACCTTACATGGGGGCTCCCCGTCTGTGGGAAAGACTTTGGCTACCTCGGATTTTGGTCAGAAGAAGATCCTGGTTTTGGCCATCGAACGTGAGGAAGAAAAGATTTTAGTAGCTCGGGGAAATCATAAACTCCACGCAGGGGATAACCTCATTTGCTATGGAAGCTTTACCGAAATGAATACCATAAGCTAGAGGAACCAGGATGAAATTCTTTCCCAAAGAGACCTTAAGCGAAGAGGAGATTCGATCCGGGCTGAGGACCGTAATTAAGGATGGCCTAACCTCGCAGGCCATGGTCACCCTAACTATGGGTGTCTTCCTGGTTGCCTTTGCTCTCCAACTGGGAGCTTCCAATGCAGTGGTAGGACTACTAGCTGCCATTCCTTTTTTGGCGCAACTCGTTCAAATACCCGCCATATATTTGGTTGAAAAGGTACGCAATCGCAAGCTCATCTCCGTTTATTCCCTGACCGTAGCACGACTGTTCTGGCTCCTCATTGGCTTGATCCCTTTTCTTTTCTCGGTGAAAGTTGGGCTAAGCGCTCTTACTATCGCCCTTTTGGCTCGTTCATCTCTGGTAGCTATTGGAAGTACTAGCTGGAATTCCTGGATGCGAGATCTAGTTCCCAAGAGCCAACTGGGGTCCTTTTTTTCAAAGAGAATGAGTTTGGCAACAGCACTGGGGATTCCCCTTTCCTTGGTCGCTGCCTTTTATCTTGACTATTGGAAGAAGGTTTTCCCTGCTTCTGAGCTTTACGGCTATTCCATTCTTTTCTTCTCTGGCTGCCTGATCGGGCTTGTTGGTATTCGCTACATAGCAATGATCCCCGAACCACGCATGGTACAAACAAATGAAAAAACCAGGTTTGCAAGACTACTGCTTCAACCATTTAAAAACGAAAACTTTAAAAACCTTATTATCTTTCTAGGGTCCTGGAATTTTGCCGTAAATCTTGCGGTTCCTTTCTTTACAGTCTATATGCTCAAAAGGCTTAAGTTGGAGATGTCTGTTATTATTACCCTTTCGGTAATTAGTCAGATCATGAGTGTTGCCTTTTTTCGGGTGTGGGGAAGATTCTCTGACCGTTTCACCAATAAGTCAGTTCTTCGGGTGAGCGGTCCTCTATTCATCGGATGCATTCTGGCCTGGACTTTCACCACAATGCCGGAAAGGTACTCTTTTACTATGCCATTATTGGTGACAATACACATCCTCACCGGTATTTCTGCGGCGGGAGTAGCCCTTGCTTCGGGAAATATCGGGCTTAAACTGGCACCCAGGGGACAGGCAACCGCATTTCTCTCTACCATAAGCCTTATTAATTCGCTCGCAGCTGGTATTGGATCTATCTTGGGAGGTAAGTTCGCTGACTTCTTTGCTGAACGGGAGCTCTCCTGGACTATGAGGTGGATCGGACCAGGAAGAGAATTCGCTTTTCAAACTCTCAACCTTCAACAGTGGGATTTTTTCTTCCTTCTAGCATTCTTAATAGGTCTCTATTCCATTCATCGCCTTGTTTTAGTGAAGGAAGTCGGTGAGGTCAAGGAACGAGTTATTATCCAGGAGCTTTTTTCAGAAATAGGGAGAACTACCCGAAATCTCTCTACCATATGGGGACTTCGATATGTAATCCGTCTTCCCTTATCATTTACAAAAAAGACTTTTCGGAGGAAGAAGTGACGCGCTTGCTCTCACTCAGGAGAGAGTTAATCTTATCTTTAATCCAGAACTACCGGGAACAAGGACCTTAGCGAAGGGTCTAAATTCAAAGGGAAAACAAGGGAGTAGGAGGAAAAAGATGAGCTTTAAGGGAGTGTTAATTGCTATTGGAATCGTAGTTCTAGCTGTTCTTATTACCTTTGGAGTTGAAGAACTGAGATTCATGGCCAGGACGCAAGATCTTAAAGCGGAGATTAGAATCCTGGAGAGAAAAAATCAGGAACTTAAGACTGAGTTACAAAAAAAATGAATAAATAAAGAAAGTTTTGCAGTAATGACCTTTTTGTCGAGAGACCCTGGTAGGCAGATACTGCTAAATATTGATTTTTCTCAAAAACAACAATAATTCTTGTTGGACAAATATAATTAAAGGATAGTATTTGAGTAAAGGTTAAAACTCTTAGAGGAGACTGAATTTGGGAAAAACCAAATCGCAGAGCAAAAGACATATGAAAGATTGGATTCTTGCAAAGAAAATCTTAACTCTTGCGAAAACAGACGGTTCATGAGAAAGTCGAACAAATACGAATTGAACTTACTTCCCCATGATGCTAAAATTGTCCCGAACACGAAGTAATGGATAAAAAAGGATTTGTCCGAGGCGTTTTTATTGACAAGGGTTAGTTTTGTGATAGAATGAAAATGAGAAATACCGAAGGACAACTCTCACTGTATATCGTTGCTAGTTGCTCGTTGCTCGTAAGAAAAAATCTTAAAATCTACAAAGCAATACGATTTACACACTTCTTTCTTTTCCTTTCGAGAAGAGAGAACACAAGCGACTAGCAACCAGTAACGAGCAACGGATTTTAAGGAATGTCCTTCGGTAAGCATGTAAATCATTTCTATTAAAGGAATAAGAGATGAGCGTAGGTGTAATTATGGCTGGAGGGCTAGGGAAAAGGTTGTGGCCTGAAAGCAGGGTGAACTGTCCCAAGCAATTTATCAACCTGGAGAATAGGGAGAGTTTTCTTCAAGCGGCTTACAGAAGAGCCTCTGATATTTTTGGTGCTGAAAATGTTTTTTTAGTAATAAGAGAGGACTTGAAGGATGCAGTGGTAAGTCAGCTTCCTAAGGTCCATCCGGAGAATATTATTGCCGAGCCACAGGGAAAAGACACCGCTCCTTGCATTGGTTTTGCCAGTGTATGGATAAAAGAAAAGAGAGGGGATGAGTCTATGGCGGTGCTTCCGGCTGACCATCTCATAAAAAATGAAAGAAGATTTGCCAAGATTATTTTAGCTGCGCTTGAACAGGCAGAGAAGGATTTCTTGGTGACTATTGGTATTAAACCTACCCGGGCGGAGACCGAATATGGTTATCTCCAGGTAGGAGAAAAATTAGAAGATTTAAATGGGATTTCTCTTTTGAAGGTAGAGAGGTTTACTGAGAAGCCTTCTCATAAAAAAGCTAAGGAGTTTTTTGAACAGGGCAATTTTCTCTGGAATGCAGGAATTTTTGCCTGGAAACCTACCGTTATCCTGAATGAGATGAAAATACATCTTCCAGGGCTTTATAAGGGCTTAATGAAGATTGGGAAAGCTTTGGGAACGGATAAAGAAAAAGAAATAATCAAAGAAGTCTATGCATCTTTTCCTAAAATTTCTATTGATTATGGAGTTATGGAAAAAACTTCTTCAGTAGTAGCTATTGCGGGAGATTTCTTTTGGGATGATATAGGCAATTGGAAGGCTTTAGAAAGAATCCTGAATAGAGATGAAGAAGGAAATATCATAAGAGGGTTAGTAGAAGAGATGGGGAGCAGCGATTGCATATTGATAAATAGAGAAAATAAAATCCTGGGGGTTATTGGTCTTTCTCATTTGATTATTGTCAATACGAAAAATGGCGTTCTTGTAATGGAGAAAGAAAGAGCTCATAAGGTAAAAAATTTGGTAAATAGACTCTTGGGAGACGATAAATTAAAAGATTATCTGGAATAAATCAAGAACCGTTGCTAGTTGCTCGTTGCTCGAGTCTTGTTTCCTCTCCCCTCGGGGGAGAGGATTAAGGTGAGGGGAAAAGAGAAGGAGAAGAGATGAAACCAAAACGAGCGTCAAGCATCAAGGATCGGGTGGCTGTTCTTCGTCAAAAGATTAAAGAGGAGAAAATAGAAGCATTTCTCATTAAGGGAACAGAAAATGTTTCTTATCTCAGTCATTACTGGATAGAAGGGGAAATATTACTCAGCAGTAGAGATAAGTTTTTTATCACTACTTCCCTTTTTGCTGAAGAGGCAAAGTCCAGATTAAATGGTTGGCAGATAGTTATTCAGAAAGATAGTTTTGAAAAAACCATTTCTGAGATTTGTAAGAAACTAAGAGGTAAAAGGGTGGGCTTTGAGGCTTCCCACTTTTCTTTTGCCGAATACGAAAGACTAAGGAAAATTAAGGAAGTTGAATGGCTTCCTTTTTCTGGTTTAATAGAAAATCAAAGAGCGATTAAGGATATAGGGGAGCTGACCTGTATAGAGGAAGCTCTTAAAGTGACTAGAGCTGCTTTTGCCTATCTGGAAAATGAATTAGAGACAGGAGTAACAGAAAAGGACATCAGTAGAAAAGCTATCTATTTTCTGAGGGAAAATGCAGACGAAGAGGCTTTTCCTCCCATTGTTCTTTTTGGAGAAAGGACTTCCCTGCCCCATGGAAAGCCTAGTCAAAAGAAGTTGGAAAAAGGTGAGTTAGTTCTTCTTGATTTAGGTGCTAGAGTAGGAGGGTATTGTTCTGATTTAACCAGGACTATTTTCTTAGCCGGAATAAAAGAGAAGTGGCGCCAGATTCATCATTTAATCGTCAAAGCGCAGAAAGAAGTCATTAAGACGCTCAAGCCGGGAATCAGTTGTTCTGATATAGATAGAATGATAAGAGAGAAGATAGAGGGGGCTGGTTACGGTAAGAACTTCATACATGGTAGTGGTCACGGAGTAGGCCTGGCGGTCCACGAATTGCCCAGCATAGCTAGTAGATCAAAAGATATTTTAAAAGCAGGAATGGTTTTTACTCTGGAGCCAGGGATATACCTGGAAGGAGAAGGAGGAGTAAGAGTAGAAGAAATGATAGTTGTTAGTGAGGAGGGAGGTAGAGTTCTCAATGGTTAACGCAAACGACCTGCGGGTTGGAATGACTATAGAGCTCGAGGGAGAGCTCTGGACGCTTGAGGGGTTTCAACATGCGAAGCGGGGTAGAGGCGGTGCTTTTGTTCGAGTTACGCTAAAGAATCTTCATGGCCAACAGAACATAAAAAAGGTCTTTTCGCCTGAACAGAAGATAAAGGATGCTTTCATTACGGAAAGAAAAGCCCAATATCTTTATAGAGAAAAGGAAGATTTTCATTTCATGGATTTAGAAACTTTTGAGGATAAAATTATTCCTGGCACAAACCTGGGTGAGAAAACAAATTTTCTTAAGGAGAACATGGAAGTTACTATGCAATTATACGAAGACAAAGTAATAGGAATAGAAATTCCTATTTTTGTAGAGCTCAAGGTAAAAAAAGCTCCTCCCGGAGCTAGAGGGGATACGGTAGGTTCAGCTAGCAAATCGGTGATTTTGGAATCCGGTTATGACCTATCAGTTCCTCTTTTTATAAAAGAGGGAGATACAGTCCTTATAGATACAAGGTCAAAAGAGTATGCAGGAAAAGCGTAAAAACAGCGTATAGTGTTTAGCGGATAGCGTATAGTGAAAAGCGTAAAACGAAAAACGTAAAGCTATAGTGGTAAATATCAGTGAGTGGATTGCCAGGCGAAGCCGAAGCAATCTCAGAAACAAGGGTTTACCTGAGAGAAAAGGGGTTAGGCGATGGACCTTAAGCAGCTGAAGAAAGTCATCAAAATTTTCGAATCCTCTTCTCTTTCTGAGTTAGAAATAGAGGAGGGGAAGACTAGATTCAGATTAACTAAAGGGAGAAAAGAAAAAGGCGTCATTGCTGAGAGAAGGAGTGTCTCTATCATTGAAGATGAGAGAATAGAAGAGAAGGAAAGGAAAAGGAAGAAAGAGAAGGAAAGGAAAAAACTCTTTTCTGTGAATTCGCCTCTGGTGGGAACTTTTTATAGAAGCCCTTCTCCAGAGGAAGAACCTTTTGCAGAGGTAGGGGACAGGGTGGAAGTGGGAGATACTCTCTGTATCATCGAGGCTATGAAAGTGATGAACGAGATAACCTCGGATGTTGAGGGTAAAATCAAAGAAATTATGGTAAAGAATGGACATCCTGTGGAATATGACCAGGAGTTGTTTTTGATAGAAGAAGGAGAATAGGTGTTTAGTAGAATTCTTGTTGCTAATCGAGGGGAGATCGCTCTTCGTATAATAAGAGCTTGTAAGGAGCTGGGAGTAGAAACAGTGGCGGTTTTCTCTAAAGAAGATGAACACTCCCTTCCAGTAAAGTTTGCTGATGAGGCTATTTGTGTTGGTCCGCGGGAACCAGCGGAGAGCTATCTTAATGTTCCTCGTATAATCAGTGCGGCTGAAATAGCGGGAGCAGAAGCTATCCATCCCGGATATGGTTTTTTGGCCGAAAATGAACAATTTGCTGAGATCTGTCGTTCTTCAGGTATAGTGTTTATTGGACCTACTCCGGAAGTAATCAGGAAATTGGGAAATAAAGTAGAGGCTCGTAATACTTTAGCTAAAAAGGGTATTTCTGTAATTCCTGGCCTGGAGGAAATAGTAAAAAATAAATCTCAGGCTTCTAGATTGGCTGCCCGCATTGGCTACCCCATAATTCTAAAAGCTGTTTCAGGAGGGGGAGGCAGAGGCATGCGCATAGTTCGGGAAAAAAAGGATATGGATGTTCTCTTTGATTTGGCTCAGCAGGAGGCGAAAACTTCCTTCGGGAAGTCAGGCCTATACATGGAGAAATACCTGGATAAAGCAAGGCATATTGAATTCCAGGTATTAGTTGATGGCTCTGGCAAAGCTCTTCACTTTGGAGAGAGAGATTGTTCCATCCAGAGAAGGTATCAGAAGCTAATAGAGGAGTCTCCCTCTGTTGTCCTGGATGAATCTTTGCGAAAAGAGATGGGAGAAATTGCCGTCCGAGTAACTAAAGAGCTGGGTTATAGAGGAGCAGGAACAGTAGAATTTCTGATAGACGAAAAAAAGAGATTCTATTTTATGGAGATGAACACTCGGCTTCAGGTAGAACATCCGGTAACGGAGATGGTTACTGGCAGAGACATAGTTAAGGATCAAATCAGAATCGCCAGCGGAGAGAACCTTCCTTATAATCAGAAAGATATAAAGATGGAAGGGGTTTCCCTGGAGTGTCGTATTAATGCAGAGGACCCAGCAAGGAATTTTATCTCTTGTCCAGGAAAGATTAGTTCTTTCCATCTTCCTGGTGGTCCGGGCATCAGGATAGATACTCATATTTTTTCCGGTTATCGTATTCCCTCCTTTTATGATTCTTTACTGGCCAAGCTTATTACCTGGGGGAGAGATAGAGAAGAGGCAATAGTTCGAATGAAACGGGCTTTAGAGGAATTTGTTATTGAAGGAGTAAAAACGACCATTCCCTTTCATCAATATGTATTAGAAAATGAATATTTTAGAAAGGGTGATTTCTATACTAATTTTGTGGAAGAAAAAATAATGAAAGAGGTCTTGCATGACTAGCTGGAAAAAGGAGAGCCAAAATAAGCAAGAGGGTTATGAAGTTGATAGGAAAGTAATCAGCGGACTCATCAAGAAAGCCCTCAATGAGGTGGAAGGAATTTATGCTGTCAAGAGAGGTTTGTGGGGAGAGAGGATTAAGATAGAATTTTTAGAGGAAGGAATAGGGATTTTCCTCGAGTTAGTTATTAAAGAAGGAAATGCTATCCCTCAGTTGGTAGAGGAAACTCAGAAAAAAGTGAAGCAAGAAGTGCAAAGAGTTCTCGATAAACCAGTGGCTAAAATTAACATAAAAATAAAAGGAATAAAACATACTTCATAAATAAGGAGGGTAAAATGATAATCTTTAAAAGGATATTATGGGGAATAATTGTGGTCGCTCTGGCTCTTTTGTCTCTGGCAGGATTCTTCATTTCGCTGGAGATAATCCCCAGGTTTGCTATTCTGGGAGCTCTTACTGCTCTTGAACAGCAATTATTAACCAAAGGAATTTTTATTTGCCTGTTCGGGTTTCTATTTGTTTTGAGTATCGCCTTGCCTTTGCTTGCTAGAGAAAAAAGAGGGGGTGCGGTTGTTTCTTTAAAAAATCCTCTGGGTGAAATGGAAATTTCTCAGAAGGCAATTTGCGGATTTATCCAACGGATAGGCAAAGGAGTAGAAGGAGTTGAGGACATCAAGGCAGATATTAAATTGGCGGAGGAAGGGGTAGATGTTTATCTGACCCTTTCTGCCCAGGGTCAAGGAGAGATTCCTCGCTTAATAGATGAACTCCAGACAGTGGTAAAGAATTATCTTAATAATACTGTAGGAATTGAAAATGTGAGGGAGGTAAAGGTTAAAGTTGCCAAGATTCTTTAGAGAGAGCAGGATTGAAAAAAGACTTCATTGGAAAAGGTAGGGTAATAGCTCTTTTTTTTCTTTTTATATTTCTAGCCAGAGTTAATTCCTTTTCTTTTGCTTTTGACCATCCCGAGCTTTACTGGAAAGTAATCCAGACCCCTTATTTTCTTATTTACTATCATCAGCAGGAAGAGACTTTCGCTCAACAGGTAGCCAGGGTTGCCGAAGAAATATACCCCTCTGTTACATCTGATTTGGGGTACCAGCCACGAGAAAAAACTCCTATTATTGTGGAAAATTATAGCGATAATACAGGAGGTTATACCTCCATTTTGCCTGCTAAAATCGTTATTCGGGCTCGATGGCATCCTGAGGCAACCAGTGGAAATCTGTCCTGGGTAAGACAGGTTGTTGCTCATGAGTTTACTCATGTAGTTACTTTTGCTGCCATTGAGGAATCTCTTTTTCCCCTGCGGCGATTAATGGCTAATCTAACTTTGCCTATGTGGTTTATAGAAGGATTAGCTCAATACGAGGCAGAGCAGTGGCATTCTTTGAAAGAGATGGTACTGAGGGATGAGGCGCAGAGAGAAAAGATTATGTCTGAGGGCAGCCTGGGGGCTTTCTATTTCTTTGAGGGATGGGGAAGAACCTCTGGCTACTACCAATCAGATAGTTTTGTCCGCTATATTTTTGATTATTATGGAAAGGATAAAATAGCCAGGATATTAGCCCATCTTCGTCGTCAACCTCTTTTTCAATTTAGCACAGAGTTTGCTCTTGCCTCAGACGAGTTGGCCTTTTATCCTACTTCTTACTTTTTGAGTTTTAATAAGACTTTAGAAGAAATCCTGGGTAAAGACTCTTTTCTTCTTTACTCTGAATGGCGGGAATGGATAAGAGAAAGATATAAGGGAAAAGAGGATTTCTATGATGATTCTCTTAAGGAGGGAGAGCCTTTAACTTATCAGGGCAGACGAAATCAACATCCTGTTTTCTCGCCTTCAGGAGACATGCTCGCCTTTGCCTCCAATCGGGGGTATGATTATGCTATTTTCGACCTTTATCTTATGGATATTAATAGTAAAGAGGTGAAAAGGTTAAAGAGAGGGATTAATCCTTTTGTTTCTTTTTCTCCTGATGGGAAAAAGATTCTCTATTCTAAGACAAAATTTTATTCTCCCAAAGGCACCTTTTTGTCAGATTTATATCTATTTGATATTGAGAAGAATAAGGAAGAACGTTTAACCTATGGTTTAAGGGCAGACCAGGCATCTTTCTCTCCCGATGGGGAAAAAATAGTGTTTGTAAAGCAGCAAGGGGGAAACTCCAATCTCTATCTTCTGGATATCCATAGCAATGAAGTCTCTCCTTTAACCTATGATGATGATGGATTAGTGCAAAACTTCTCTCCTTCTTTCTCTCCCGATGGGGAAAGAATAGTGTTTGTCTCTTTTCGAAAAGGAAAAAGAGATATCTATCTTTTGCAATTAAAGGATAAAACTTTTACTTGTCTTACTCTGGATGAAGCAGATGATCGCTGTCCTATCTTCTCTCCTCAAGGAGAGAAGATTTATTTCATCTCCAATGGCAAAGATGGTGTATTTAATCTTTATTCACTCCACCCAAAAAAGAAAGAATTAAGGCAGTATACCGAGGTAAAGGGGGGAGTCTTTGAGCCAGCTATATCTCTTGATGGAAAAAAAGTTGTTCTCTCTGCTTACAAGGAAGGAAGGTTTTCTCTTTATCTTTTTTCTCTGGGAGCTTTGCCAGGAAGATTGCTGAGTGTTCCGGAAAAAGAATTGACTTTTGCCCCGTCAGAGAAAGATTCTCTAACGGGGTTTATCAGTAAAAAGGAGGTAGCTTACCCTTCTTTTCCTTACCAGCCTCAGTTTAGACTGGATTATATTTTTCCCTGGTTTTCTTTTGCTGAGCAGGGGTTCTTCTTTTCCCTGGAAGGGTCTGCCTCAGATGTTTTGGAAAGACATAATCTTTACTTCTCTACTCTTATAGGCAAAGAATTCCAGTATGATATAGTCTATCTCAACCGAAGTTTTCTTCCCACTTTTTGGCTTAATTTGTACCGTGAGAAATACTATAGTCTCTCCCGGGGAGAATTACATCAAGTGGAGCTGGAAGGCCAGAGTCTTGGTCTAGTCTATCAGATAGATGATAGACAGGGATTAGGGGTGAGCTATTCTAATCAATGGGTGGACACCCCCTTTCTTGCTTCATCGGGTGGGCTCGAAACCTGGCAGGGGAAGATAGACAACATAAGCGCTGTTTGGGAGTTTGCTGATTTAGTTCCCGTGTGTGACCCGGACCTTAGTCAAGAAGGCATGAGAGTAGAGGCAGGGGTTGAGCATTCTAGCAGAGGACTGGGTAGTGATTTAGAATATACTGCCTTTAATATAGATGGAAGAGGATATACAAAATTTTCCAATGGCAATAGTCTAGCTCTGAGAATTTTAGCTAAAAGGGTGGACAATAGGTTGAGTTTCCCCAAAGTTTTGTTCTCTTTAGGAGGAGTTTCTGATCTGCGGGGATATCCCACTAATTCTCAAATAGGAGAAAACCTTATTTTCACCTCCCTTGAGTACAGGTTCTTGTGGCTGAAGATGCTGGGAGGCTCTCCCCTTCTCTATATTGACCGTCTGGGAGGCGCTCTATTCTTTGATGCAGGATGTATCTGGGAAGAGGGTATTGAAGGTAAAGAGAAAGAAGAGATAAAGCTAAAACAAGATATAGGAGCGGAATTGCGCCTGAGAATTATTCCCTTTGGTAAATATTCTTTAGTCCTAAGGTTGGGTTTAGCCTGGCCTTTGGATGGAGAGGAAAGAGAAGCTAAGCTTTTCTTCACCATAGGGGACATATTTTGAAGTATCGGAATTTGAATAATTCCTTTGGGTTAAACAGGGGGGAGCAGGCCCGACTTGCTCGAGCCAAGCGAGAGTCGGCTTTGCCGATCGGGCCGTTGAGGGGGGATGTTTCCCCTCTCAATATGTTCATGGACAGTCGAGGAAAAGAGGGTTTTACCCTGATAGAGCTCTTAATAGTAGTAGCCATAATTGCTATTTTATCCAGTTTAGCAGTGGTTAATTTCCTTCAAGCTACAGAGAAATCAAAAAGAGCAACAGCAAAGTCTTTCATTGCTCAACTAGAGACAGCTATAAGTATGTATAAAATTGATCATGGTTCCTATCCTCCTGACAAGAACGGTTCGGCTTCTCTAAGAGAGGCTTTATCTTCAGCTCCAGCTAGCTATACTGACCATGATTCCAAGAAAAAAGGTCCCTATATGGAATTCAATGACAACCAGGTGAATAGCTATGGTGAACTATTGGATCCCTGGCATAAAGGAAAGGACGATCGTATTCATGTCTATTCTTATAGGGCTAACCTCGACAAAAATCCTCTTACCACCCCTCCTTTCCATAATAAAAATAGTTATGACATTTATTGTAAGGGTCGAGACGGAAAGACGGGCAGCGATGATATCTCAGGAAATGAATTTATTGATGGGTATTATTGTCAGAATGAGACAGATGACGATGGAGATGGGTTTATAGATGAACTCGATCTTAATGGGCCTGGTTCATCTAACGGCTACCTGGAAGATGATATCAATAACTGGTAGTTTAGTGCGCAGTTTCATAAATACTGTAACGTAACTGTTGCATGTCATTTCGAGGAATCTCCCTGAAGGTTTTCAGGACTCCTCCATTAGACTATATAAGTGTAGAAAATGTTGTATAATGAGACAACTGAAATAGATAAAAAACCAAGAAAAAGCTATTCAAAGGAGAATTAGCGTGAAACCAGAGTTAATTGCCGATTATCAATGTGCTATAGGAGAGAATCCATTGTGGCATCCGATCGAAAAGCGACTTTACTGGACTGATATCCCTACCGGCCGTATGTTTCGCTATGATCCCACCACCGGCGAGCATGAGCAGTTTTACCAGGGCCAGATTGTAGGTGGATTCACTATTCAGGCTGAGGGAACTTTGTTGCTGTTTATGGCTAAGGGTGCTGTCAAGGTCTGGCGCAATGGTGAATTGATTGATGTGCTCGAGGAAATTCCTGGTGAGAGAGATTCTCGCTTCAACGATGTGATTGCCGACCCTGAAGGACGCGTCTTTTGCGGTACAATGCCAACTAAGGATAGATTGGGTTGTTTGTATCAGCTTCAGGCAGACGGTGAGTTAATCAAACTATTGGACAGAATCGGTATTTCAAATGGGATGGGCTTTACGCCGGACCGTAAGCGTATGTACTATACTGATACTGCCAAACGTGCAATTTATGTGTTTGACTACGACCAGAATAGCGGGATTATCAGCAATCAAAATACGTTCATTGTTGTTCCAGAAGGAGAAGGGGCCCCGGACGGGATGACGGTAGATGCGGAGGGTTATCTGTGGTCTGCCCGTTGGGGCGGCGGTTGCCTGGTCCGTTACTCACCCGATGGTAGTGAGGAACGACGCATCCATTTTCCGGTAAAGAAGATCTCAAGTGTGACCTTTGGCGGGAAGGATTACACTGATATATACGTCACAACGGCGGGTGGCAATAATAGGAGGGAAGAAGGAGCTAGTGCGGGAGCCCTGTTTCGCATCAACTTAGGCATCAAAGGTGTTCCGGAGTTCTTCTCCAGAGTCTTTTGTTGAGAGGCAAAAGAGAGAAAAAAAGGAGGGGGAGATATGGATTTTGGAAGAGAAAGATTCCTGTAAATAGTAGTAAATAGGGACAGCGCCCTATTATCCAGAAGAATAAGAGAGGAATGGCAAATATATCAACAACTGGTGATTACATAAGTAGATTTGGATTTACTCTAATAGAATTGATTATAGTTCTGGCTATTATAGGGACAGTTATCTCTATATCTGTTCCTTTTGTGAGCAATTTTCTTTTCAGGACTAGCCTGGAGTCTTCAGCAGAGGATATTGTCTCTACCTTAAGGTGGGCCCGACGCTTGGCTATAACCAAAAGAAAAGAGTATAGGGTTATTTTCAATCCACAAAGAGGCAAGTATTGGCTGGAGGATAAAGAGGGCAATATAACAGGAGAAAGACGATCTCTTCAGGAAAATATAGTTTTTGCCGATCCTGAGCTTAATAAGATGCAGGAAGAAGACGGGATAGTGGAGTTCGATAATCCGGATGATTCTGGTTTTTCTTTCTATCCTCAGGGAACAGGAGAGTCTGGCTCTATTTATCTTAAGGAAAAAGAGGGTGAGAGGTGGCGTACCATTACTATAACTGCCAGTACTGGCTATGCTCGAATATATCCAGAAAAACATTGACTTTATGCTTACAAGAAGTAAAAAAGAACTTTCAAGTATTGAAAATGGTATTAAGTTAAAGAAGATTAGCCAGAAGGCAAATTAGTGAAACAAAGATTAAAAAAGAATAGGGGAGGAGAATAATGTTAGATGATTTAGTAATCTCTGAGGCAATTGTGAAGAGTTTTCTGGAAGATTTTGTCGACTCCATTAAACTCGATGTAGCTATAGTTGGCGCTGGTCCGGCAGGGCTCATGGCCGGATACTGTCTTGCCAAAAAAGGGAGAAAAGTAGTTATATTTGAAAGAAAGCTTTCTATTGGCGGTGGTATGTGGGGTGGCGGTATGATGTTTAATAAAATCGTCATTCAAAAGGAGAGTAAGAGAATATTAGATGAATTAGGAGTGAAGGTAAAAGAATATAAAGAAGGTTATTATTTAGCAAATTCTATTGAGGCTGTTACTGGCCTGACTTTTCAGGCTGTAAAAAGGGGATTAAAGATATTTAACCTGATTAGCGTAGAAGATGTGATGCTCCGAAAGGAAAGAGTTACTGGTATAGTAATAAATTGGTCATCTGTGCAGCTTGCTAATCTGCATGTTGACCCTTTGAGTATCGGCTCTAAGGTAGTAGTTGATGCTACTGGTCATAGCTGTGAGCTGGCAAGGCTCATTGAGAAGAAAGTAGGCTCTTACTTGAAGACTGAGAGCGGGGGTGTTATGGGAGAGAAACCTATGTGGGCTGAAGTTGGCGAGAAAACAATTGTGGATAATACAAAGGAAATCTATGCCGGTCTTTACGTTGCCGGGATGGCAGCAAATGCGGTTTTTGGTGGACCGAGAATGGGACCGATTTTTGGTGGTATGTTGCTGTCCGGAGAAAAAGTTGCCAGGATGATTTCAGAGAGATTAGAAAAAGGCGATTTAGATTGACTGGTCAACAGTTCTATATATCTAGACAGCACAAAAAACGAAAATATATGGATTTACTTATTCAGGCTAAAGAAAAAGGTTTCACTTTTTTCGAGGTGATTTTTATTACGGTCATTCTCTCGCTGGGGCTTCTGACCATAATTGAGATTTTTCCTTTAGGTTTTAAAGCAAAAGAAGCAGCGGAGCAATATTCCATAACTGCTCTTTTAGGTCAGAAGATAATAGAGGAGACAAAGAGAGAAGGCTATGAGAGCTTGAGTGGTCTATCTTTATCTGAGAGTGAGAATTGTGGAGTAAGAGAGGGTGAATTTGAGGATTATCAGGGATACAGATATCGGTTAGAATGGTGCGACAGTGAAACTCCTTATCTGCGTAAATTGAAGGTTACAATCTTACTTAATAATTCGGAGATAAAGAGCGAAGAAAGAGAGGGGAACGCTAAAAATCACCTGAATAATGAGGATAATTCCTGGCAATGTTTGGATTTGGTTACTTATCTAGCTAAAAAAGATTAGGGAATGCCGAAGGACAATTTATTCCGTCACTGTATATCGTTGCTAGTTGCTCGTTGCTAGTTGCTCGTAAGAAAAAACCTTAAAATCTATAAGGCAATACTATTGACGCACTTTTTTTTCCTTTCAGAAAGAGGGAACACAAGCGACAAGCAACGAGCAACTAGCAACGGATTTAAAGGGATGTCCTTCGGCAAATATATAAGTAAATCTCAGGGGGTGCTTATAAGTTTGAAGATATTAAGGCGGGATAAAAGAGCTTTCACTTTGGTAGAGATTATTATAGCTACCTCCATTTTGGCTTTTTTAATGGTTACCCTCCATCGTGTTTTCTTGGTGAGTTCTTCTGCCTGGAAAAAGGGGGATGCGCGTATTAAAATGTATCAGAATGGGCGTGTATGTCTGGATGTGATGAGTCGAGAGATAAGATGCGCTCTGATTAGCCCGGGTAACTCTCAACTAGTATTCAATGGGGATGAGGATGCCTTAAGTTATGTTTCCACTTTTCATAAGCCTGATGAATCGGGTGAGTTTGACCTGTTTGAAGTAGGTTATAGTTTGTCTTCTCAGGGTCAGGTATTGAGGCGGATAAAAACCCATCTTGATTCTTCCTCTGCCAGAGGCGGAGCTACATCTGTGTTAGCCAACAATATTTTGGAGTTGAGTTTCTCGTATAATAATGAGAGTGTCTGGCAGGATAGATGGGATTCTAGCCTGGGAACAACGGATAATACCAAAGATGATTACCTACCCCAGGCGGTGCAGATTAATATTATCGTCCAGGATGAGCAACTACTGGAGTCTCCTTTGCTTTTATCTACCTCAGTAACTATTCCTACCGGGGGCAAGTAATATTTTGCTTTACAATCTAATTAAAATATGGTAATATAAGCAATAGTGAGGTAAATATTCAGCGAAATACATTCCTTCCTGTTATTGCGAGGAGTTCTGAAAGCCTCCAGGGAGATTCCTCGCTTTACTGAGAACAGGCTCTAGCAATCTCTGATAAAGAATAAGATTGCTTCACTTGCGCTCGCAATGACAGACAGGGGTTTCAGGGGGGTAGAGCCCCTGACTATCTAATAGTAATAGGTGAGGTAAAAATGAGTATTGATAAAGTGAAAAAGAAAGAGTTGAGAGAAAAATTCGGCTATCATTCTACTGATAGTGGTTCTTCTGAGGTGCAGATAGCCGTACTTACTGAACGAATTAAGAATTTGACCGGTCATCTGTCTAAGTATAAAAAAGACCAGAGTTCTAAAAAGGGGCTTCTTCAATTGGTTATGCAGCGACGCAAGCTCCTTGATTATCTTAAGAATGAAAATATAGAAAAATATAGAAAAATAATAAAAGCTTTAGGGCTAAGAAGGTAATTGAATGGAAAAAGGTAATGTGATTAGGATAGAAAAAAAAATAGGGGATGAAGGCCTGATTTTAGAAACAGGCAAGGTAGCGAAGAAGAGTGACGGTGCTGTATGGGTAGAGTATGGAGAAACCATTGTTTTAGTGACGGCGGTTATTTCGTCTGCCGTTGAGGAAGGAGGGGGATTTATTCCTTTAATAGTAGATTATCGCGAAAGAGCTTATGCGGCGGGAAAAATTCCTGGAGGTTTTTTCAAAAGAGAAGGAGCGCCCTCCGGTGATGAGATTTTGGCTTGTCGGCTAATAGATAGATCTATTCGCCCTCTTTTTCCAAAAGGATTCAGGAATAAAGTTCAAATAGTGGCTACTGTTTTATCAGCTAGTGAGTCTAACCATCCGGCCATTCTATCTATTATGGGGGCTTACCTGGCTTTGTCTATATCAAATTTTTCCTCAATTGAGCCCATAGCAGGGGTAAGGATAGGTAGAATAGATGGTAGGTTTGTTATTAACCCTTCTGACAAAGAGTTGAGTGAAAGTGAGTTAAATCTAGTAATAGTAGGGAATAAAGAAGGATTGATTATGGTGGAAGGGGATGCTGGTAAGCTAAAAGAGGAAGTCATATTAGAAGCTTTTCGAGAAGCACACTCCTGGATCAGGAGAATAATTGATATGGAGGAAGAATTCATTTCTGTTGCTAAGAAAGAGAAGAAAGAATTTTCCCTTCATCAAATTGATGCAGAGATGAAGAAAAAAGTTTTAGCTTTTGCTTATGATAAAGTCAAAGCTATTGAGAAGAACTGGAGTAAGGAAGAAAAAAATGCTCATACGGAAAGAATAAAAGAAGAGACTCTGGAAGAGTTTCTAACTGAATATCCTGATGAAGAAAATGATATTCTGGATATACTAAATGAATTAAAAAAAGAGAGAATGAGAGAGCTCATTATTAAAGAGGGGAAAAGGTGGGATCTTCGAGATTTAGATGAAATTCGGCCTATTAGCTGCGAAGTAGGGATACTACCACGTGTTCATGGCTCAGGGCTTTTTACTAGAGGGGGGACTCAATCCCTGGTAGTAGTTACTTTAGGAACTTCTGCTGATGAACAGAGAATTGATGGTTTGCACAAAGAGGAAATCTCCAAGGCTTTTATGTTTCATTATAATTTTCCTCCTTATTCTACCGGAGAAGTACGTTTTCTACGTGGGCCAGGAAGGAGGGAAATCGGACATGGTTCTCTGGCAGAAAAAGCTCTTTTGTCGATTTTACCTGATAATGGTTCTTTTCCTTATACCATTAGATTAGTGTCAGATATTTTGGAGTCTAATGGCTCCTCTTCTATGGCTTCTGTATGCGGGGGAACGCTTGCTTTGATGGATGCCGGCGTTCCCATATCCGAGCCAGTAGCTGGGGTGGGGATAGGTTTAATTAAAGAAGAGGATAAAACTGTTGTCTTAACTGATATTCAAGGAATGGAAGACTATTTGGGAGATATGGATTTCAAGGTTACCGGAACGAAAGAGGCTATAACAGCTATACAGCTAGACATTAAGATTTCCGGGGTTAGCATTAAAATATTAGAGGAAGCTTTAAGTAAAGCTAAAGAGGCTCGTGTCTTCATATTGGAGCAGATGAGAATGGTGATAAAAGAGCCGCGACCCCGACTTTCCAGTCACGCCCCCAGAATTACTACTCTTCCTATTCCTGCTGATAAAATTGGTGATTTAATTGGTCCGGGTGGAAGGGTTATTAAAGGGATAATTAAAGAGACGGGAGCAGGAATTGATATAGATGATTTGGAAGGGAAGGTTACCGTCTCTTCTTTTGATGACGAAGAAGGAGCAGAGAGAGCTTTGGATATAATTAAGAGTATAATCAGAGGGCCAGAAGTAGGAAGAATCTATTCGGGAAAAGTGAAACGAGTAACTGATTTCGGAGCTTTTGTAGAAATTGCACCTGGCAAAGAAGGATTGGTTCATATTTCCCAGTTAAGCGATAAGTTTGTCAAGAATGTTTCCGACGTAGTGAAGGTGGGAGACGAAATCAAGGTGAAACTTACTGGTATTGATGAACTGGGGAGATTGAATCTCAGCGGAAAAGGAATATCTTAAAAGACAGCGCATAGCGTTTAGCGGGTAGCGTATAGTGAAAAACAAAAAACGCAAAACTATAGGGAATAGTTCATTGATAAAAAAACAACGAACGAATGGTGAACCAGTTGGCTAACGGGCTAGCAGGTCAACGAACTACAAATAAGATGGTGAATTATCGTTTTTAGCTTTAATGATTTATCCTATACGCTAAACGCTACCCGCTATACGCTAGAAAGAAATTGTCCTGAGGTGTTCCCTTGACTTATTGTAAATATGTGACTATAATGATAACTATGAAGGAGGTGGAGGAGTTTGGTTACAATTAAGGTAGATGATTATAACTCCTTTTCTCAAGCCTTAAAGTATTTTAAGACAAAATGTCAACAATCTGGTTTGAGTTCTGACGTTAAACGACATCAGGAGTACGAAAAACCCACGGAGAGAAAAAGAAAGAAAAGACTTAGAGCTATTCGAAGACAGAGAAGGAATATGTTGAAGTTGCAGAGAAAGCAGCTCCGCAATTATTGATCCCTGTCCTCGCTAATAGGAAGAAAACTTTGAGCTAACACAGTATATATGGGAATCTAAGTTCAGATACGTAATGCAGGTCTCCAGGGGAAGAGAAGCATGAAATATCTGAGAGGATACCCCCCTGAGATTCTGACTCAAGGCTTTTTTCTGAGCGCAAGGGCAGGGATTGAAATAGAATAATAAGAAGGGTCGTTAGTGCGTATTCTTTTTATGGCAACACCCGCTTTTGCCTGTCCCTCCCTGGAGCTTTTGAGCCGAAAAGAGAGGTTGGTTGGAGTAGTTACACAGCCTTCTCGTCCCTCTGGAAGAGGGGGGGGAATAAATCCTTCCCCAGTAGAGAGATTAGCTAAAAGAAAAAACATACCGTTTTATCAAAGCAGAAATGTAAATAGTCCCTCTTTTATTACTAGAATAGAGCAAATTGCTCCGGATATTGTAGTAGTAGTAGCTTTTGGGCAGATTCTTTCTCCTGATTTTCTATCTATCCCTGGAATATGTTCCTTAAATTTCCATCCTTCCCTCTTGCCGCGTTATAGAGGTGCTGCTCCCATTCCCTGGGCAATAATACGAGGAGACAGGGAAACAGGGGTAACTGTTCAGAGAATAGAAGAAGGGGTAGATGAAGGCAGGATAATCGTCCAGGAAAAAGTGCCCATCAGCCTTGAGGATACAGCTGGAGATTTGGAAGATAGACTTTCTCTACTAGGAGCAGAACTTTTACTAAAAACAATAAAGATGATAAAGGAAGGCTCGGAGAAGTATACAATTCAGAATGAAAAGCAGGTTACCTATGCTCCCAAGATAAGGAAAAAAGATGGTTTAATTAGATGGGAGAAGTCCTCCTACGATATTCATAATCTTGTTAGAGGGTTAAATCCCTATCCGGGCGCCTTTACTTTTATCCGATTGAGAGAGAAGAAAGTCAGGGTCAAAATCTGGCAAACAGAATTAATGAAAGAGGAGCTCTTAAAAAAGAAAAAAGCCAGACCAGGTGAGGTTGTAGGGATAAAGAAAGGCAAAGGCCTATTGGTAAAAGCAGGAGAAGGTATTCTACTAATCAGGAAAGTTCAGCTAGCAGGGCGAAATCACATTTCCGGCTATGATTTCGTGAAAGGGTATCAAATCAAAGAAGGATTTATGCTGGGAAAAGATAGCGGGTAGCGTTTAGCTGATAGCAAAAGATTCAAGGTTCTATGTTTAGATAATAAAGAAAAATTTCTGCTTTCTCGATATATTCGAACAAGAAGTGACGAATTTTAACTCATTAATAGCTGGATGTGTAGTCGTGCTGCCGGTAAGGAGGGATTAATGGATCCGGATAATTTTCCATCCAGGTTAGCCAGGGAGGCTATAAGAGAGTATCTTCGTACTGGAAAGGTGATTTCTCTTCCTCCTCAAATTCCGAAAGAATTCCAAAAACAGGCAGGAGTTTTTGTCTCTTTACATGAGAGAGGGAAGCTAAGGGGATGCATTGGTACTTATCTTCCTCAGCAGAAGAATGTTGCCAGCGAGATTGTAAAAAACGCTATCAGTGCTGCTACTACAGATCCTCGATTCCCGGCGGTAAGAGGAAGTGAATTAGACGAACTGGAGATATCGGTTGATGTTCTAAGTCCGCCGGAGACTGTCCTTTCCAAAGAAGCGTTAGACCCAGATAAATATGGTGTGATTGTAAGTAAAGGATGGCAGAGAGGGCTGTTATTACCAAACTTAGAAGGGGTAAATACAATTGAAGAACAATTGACAATTGCCAAACAAAAGGCTGGCTTAAGTGGGATACCCGATGAGAAGGTGGAGATTCAACGCTTTACAGTTACTCGCTATAAACAGAATGATTAGCTTTTTTAGCAGTAGTGAGGCAAAGATTCCCTCTAGCCAGATTATTTTTTATTAGAGAGATAGGAATTATTCTTTCTTCTCACAAGTGCAATCATTGGCTGGCTTGCCGCATCCTTTGCAGACACCATTCACTATTTTTCTTCCGTAGTCACAAGGAGTGCACCCACAACTCTCACACATGCTGTTCACCTCCTTTTATTTCTACACTAAGAAACTTCTCTCCCTTCATCTTCCAAAAATGTCTGTCTTGGACCTGGAAAACTTCTCCCTCGCCCCTTCCTTCTCTCCCACAATCGCAGGGAGGACAGTCCTAACTCAATGGATTATCACCACCCTCAACCCCAGACACAGCAGGCCTCAGTCTCCTCTGAAATACTTCCACTATGGGCATAAGTATTATACATTTATCTATTAACTCTGACCAGTTACTTAAAATTCGAGGGCGACGATAAATACATAGACCACCAATTTTTTCCTATCTTACGAACTGTTCCCATAGGCGGCTTTTGGGCAATATATTTTGTTTACTCACCTAAATGCTTACTAATAGATTGTTTTAGAGGTAGGGTAGCGGTGCAGGGATTCGAACCCCGGACTCCACGGGTATGAGCCGTGTGCTCTAACCGACTGAGCTACACCGCCATGATGGTTGCGGGGGTCGGATTCGAACCGACGACCTCCGGGTTATGAGCCCGACGAGCTACCTGACTGCTCCACCCCGCTATATATTTGTGGTTCGTATTGCGTTAAAGTCTTTTGATTAGAAAAGAGCAGGCTGTTCTATGCTGGATAGAAAAGAAGTATCTACTGTTTCGTTTGCAAGATACGAGCCTAGCAACTAGCAAGGAATCATGGTGCCGGAGGCCGGACTTGAACCGGCACGGATAAAAATATCCAGTGGATTTTAAGTCCACTGCGTCTACCATTCCGCCACTCCGGCTTTCCGTTATACTCAGCCATTTACCTATAAAAGAGAGCAAGGTATTTATAGCATAGTTCCGTTATTTTGTCAAATTCTTTTTCCTCTTTTCCGACGCCATTTTTGCTCTCTTCTGTTACTATTTTTCCTCTGGTAAAATCTTGTATATTACTTCTCCTTTTTTGGCCAGGCCTAGTTTTTCTCGCGCTAATTTCTCCAGGTAAAAGGAATTTGCCAGGTTATCTATCTGGTCTTTTAATTCTCTATTTTCTAATTCCATCTGGGTCAATTTTTCTTCTGTCTTCTTCAACTTTTTCTGAGCCTGATGGATTGAATAATAGCTCTTTATTCCCCAGATAAAGAGAAATAGAGATTCAGCGATGAGTAGAATAAGGAATAATCTATTTGCTTTGTTTTTTTTCTTCATCATAATTTCTTTCAACAATAGATACAATTCAAATAAAAGTAAAGGAGCTTATCTCCCAGAAAGAGGGAAATCAAAGCTGCTCCTATCAGAAAAGGAGCAAAGGGAATTTTATCTTTCCTTTTTTTGAGATGAGTCAATAAAAGAATAATAACTATTACTGCCCCTAAGAGAAAAGAGATGAAGAAAGAAATTAATCCTATCTTCCACCCTAAAAATGCTCCTATGCCAGCAGCCAGTTTAATATCACCCATTCCCATAGCCTCTTCTTTTAAAAAGAAAGAGCCTAAAAGGCGAATAGACAAAAACAATCCCCCTCCTATCACTGCTCCTATTAAATTAGGCAAAAGAGAGCCAGTCAGACCACTGAATATAAGACCGGCTGCTATGATTATGTAGGATAGAGAATTAGGAATAATCTGATTTTCTAAGTCTATGAAAAAAATGGGAAGCAGAAGTGAGATAAAGATAAGGTGTTTTAAAAATAAGAGGAAAGATGAAAAGCTAAGACTGATTGGATGGTGAAGGAAAGATAGAAGAAAGAGAATTCCTGTAAGAATCTCAACTAAAGGATATCGGGCCGATATAGAAGTATGGCAGTTTCGGCACCTTCCCCGAAGCAAAAAATAACTCAATAGGGGGATATTATCATACCATTTGAGCGAGTTCTGACAATTGGGACAATGAGAGGAAGGGTGAAGAATAGACTGGTTGCGGGGCAGGCGATGAATACAGACATTTAGAAAAGAGCCAACACATAATCCGATTATAAATATGAAAAGATGAATCAATTTTTGCCTCGCCAGTAGTGGATAATTACCATTTTTCAGCGGGAAAGTCAAGAAGAACCTCAGGACAATTTCTTCCGTCGCTGTATAGTAGCTTCTTATTTTTTCTACTCAGCTTCTCGTTTCGGGAAAAATATAAACTCGTTGCTTTGCTCCTCAAACAGTATATTTTTCTTTATCCTCAACTCGAAGCTTCGTTAAGGTTGCTCCTATAAGGCTTCTTCAGAAAATGTCCTTCGGTAGATGCGTAAGGAAGAAAAGCCTCAGGGCAATTTCTCGTATGTCGTATGTCGTATGTCGTAAGAAGCTCTGAAGCACAGAACACAATACCATCCACGCATGACAGAGCTGGTGAATCGTATTTCGTGAATGGTTAATTAAATAGTATAGGAATTTCCTTTTTCCCCTCACCTCAATCCTCTCCCCATGGGGGAGAGGGAAGGGAGAGGGGGTAAGTTATTTCCTTGTTGGCGATTCACTATTCACTAACGACTATTCACTGCTTTTCCGGTTCATCAAGAAAGAGTCATTAAAAGGAATGTTTCTCTTTGGCAATGGGGAGAAATATATATAGAAAAAAGGGGGGATTTCTCCCCCCTTTTTTCTATTAGGTAATAAATAGAATCAATTCTATGGTCCACCTCTTCCTATGTCACCTTTGTCAGTTGCACTGGTAGCCTCGGACCAGCCGCCAACACCAGCACCAATACCGTAATAGGTGTCGTCTCCAGTCGGATTCACGCCATTAGGTCCTCCCAGTTCCCCGGCCACAGTGGTAAATGCGCTCCAATCAGCCTCGGCAGCAATTGTTATATCTTCTTCCAAATCCGGTCCATTAGAGACGATTAGCCACATGGTTGGTGTAGTAGCATCATTGACGTAGTATCTGTAGGGTCCATCGTCAGCATCGAACGGGTCTTTCGGTATACTGGTGATGTATTTTTTCAGGTCAGCTACATCTGCCAATGTTTCATCCGCACCAAGCACTGGATATTTATTCTTATCGGTAAAGTACATTTCCAGTCCATCAGCAATGGTTCTCATATCGGCGAATGCTCGAGTCACCCTGGCTGTTGTTCGAGCCCCCAGGAATCTAGGAATAGCAATGCCGGCTACTATGCCGATAATAGCTACTACGATAAGGAGTTCTATCAGGGTAAATCCTTTTTCTTTTTGCCATAATTTCTTCATACTTTTCTCACCTCCTTTCCTTTTTCGTTGCTTGTTGCTAGTCGCTCGTATCTAGTAGTTCGTTCCCAAAATAGTATTACATCTTGTCCTGTCATTGAGAGGAGCGATAGCGACGTGGCAATCAATTTGTAGCGGTCGGATTCATCCGACAATTGTGCCATAAATGGCACCGCTACATTTGCTTCAGGATTTCATCTCTCGCAATGACACAGGGTTTACTGAGCATTTACCTTTTTTTCCTGTTTTCGAGCAACGAGCAACTCGCGAAAATAGAACCGTCCCCTTTCTTTCCTTTCTTTCCGCTATGGGGTAGTTTCTTGTTTTCCCTATCCGCTGTACGCTATCCGCTAGACGCTAGTTTTTATCCTCCAATGTGCTCGAATACACTGAAGTAAGGTAGATACATAGCAACTACAGCTATACCTATAGTTACACCTAAGACACCCAGTAAGAGAGGTTCTATCAGGCTGGCTAGAGAGTCAACTGTTGTCTCTATCTCGTGGTCATAAAAATCAGAAATCTTATTGAGCATCTGATCCAGAGCTCCTGTTTTTTCTCCTACTGATATCATACTCACTACCATAGGAGGAAACATAGGGCAATTACTGAGTGGTTCAGCAATAGTCTCCCCTTCCTTCAAGGAAGATTTTGCTTCCGTTATTGCTTTTTCAATAACTTTATTTCCAGATGTCTTTGCAGTCATATCAAGGCTGTCCAGTATAGGGACTCCGCTGTTGAAGAGAATAGCTAAAGTTCTGGTAAATCTGGATAAGCAAATCCTGTGATAAAGCTTTCCAATTACAGGTATTTTCAGTTTTAACATATCCATCAGATAAGCTACTCTATCATATTTTTTAGCCAGATAATAATAAACAAAGCCTAAGGCCCCTATAATGAGGAGAACAAAGTAAAATCTTGTTCTTACGAAATCGGATAAGTCAAGTATAACTTGAGTGATAAAAGGGAGTTCGGCCTGGAAAGAATCCTGAAAAAGGCTTTGCATCTCAGGTAAAACAAAAAAGACGAGAGCACCAATCAGTCCAAAGGCCATCAGCATAACAAATACCGGATAGCGAAGAGCGTTTTTTACGCGTTGTGCTATATTTTCCATAGACTCTAGATAGCCAGTCAATCTGGTCAGGACGATATTAAGAACACCTCCTGCTTCTCCAGCTTTTACCATATTGTGAATGAAAGAAGAGAAGATTTTCGGATGCTTGGCCATAGCTTCCGATAGAGGCATTCCTGCTTCTACATCTTTTTTTACCTGGACAATCCCTTCTTTTAAAATAGGATGGTTAGTTTGACGTATCATAACATCTAATGCTTGTACTACAGGAATCCCGCCAATAATAAGGGTAGCAAATTGACGAAGGAAAATAATTATTTCTTTATTTTTTACCCGAAACGCAAAGAGCTTTCCAGCGTGCGTTGACTTTTCCCTTGAGAAACTGGACAGACCATGTTTCTTCTCAAGAGAAATAATCGTTAAACCTCTGGGTCTTAATTGAGCAAAAGCTTCTTTGGTGCTATTTGCTTCTATTATTCCCTTTATTTTTCTTCCTTCTCGGTTCAAAGCGAGGTAATGGTAGCTAATCATTTTTCTTTGCTTTCGTTCATAAACCACCGGTTAATCTAGCAAACTCTTCCAGGGTAGTTTCTCCTCGGAGCACTTTGGCCAGGGCGTTTTCTTTTAAGGGGACCATTCCCTTGGCAATAGCAACTTTTCTGATTTTATTGCTAGAAGCTTTCTCTAAAATCAACTCCCGGATGTCACTATCAACTTCTAGTGCTTCCATGACGGCCATTCTTCCCATATAGCCGGTATTGTTACAAATAGAACAACCTTCTGCTTTGAATAAGGGTGATTTTCTTTGGTCTTTATTTTCTATGCCTAGTTCCTTCAACAGAGCGGGAGAAGGTTTGTCTTTGACAGCGCAATGTCTGCATATTTTTCGCATCAATCTCTGTGCTCCTACGAAGGTGACGGCACCGGTAATAAGGAAAGGCTCTACTTCCATATTGATTAATCTGGCTATGGCACTAGGTGCATCATTGGTGTGTAGAGTAGTAAAGAGAAGATGTCCGGTTAAAGCAGCTTTAATTCCTATATCGGCTGTCTCCTTGTCTCTCATTTCTCCCAGCATTATTATATTTGGATCCTGGCGGAGAAAAGCACGCAAAACACGGGGAAAAGTTAACCCGATTCCTTCGTAGACTTGAACTTGATTGATTCCTTCTGCTTCATATTCTACCGGGTCTTCGATGGTCAGGATATTCTTGTCCTCACTATTGAGGGCTCCTATGGCTGCGTAGAGAGAAGTAGATTTCCCACAACTGGTAGGGCCGGTCATAATAATCATTCCGTATGGTTGAGTAATAGCCTTTTGGTATTTCTCAAGGACATTTTTTTCCAGTCCTAATTTGTCAATAGTCAGGCCCATAAGTTGAGCTTTGTCGAAGAGACGAAGCACCACTTTTTCTCCATAACTGGTAGGTATGGTGGAGACACGAAAATCTATATCTCTGCGATATGCTTTGACTCGGAATCTACCATCCTGGGGCAGTCGGCGCTCGGCAATGTTCATTTCGGAAAGAATTTTTATGCGCGAGACAATAGCGTTTTGCACTTTTTTGGGGAAGGAAGTCATAGGATAAAGAATACCATCAATTCTATATCTGACTCGTAGTTTTTTAGAAAAAGGCTCAATGTGGATATCGCTAGCCCTAGCCCTGATAGCTCGAGAAAGGATTAAGTTGACCATTCTGATGATAGGCGCTTCTTCAGCTTGTTTTACCAGTTTGTCCAGATTTATGGATTCTCTTTCAGTAACTACTTTTTCTATTTCTTTTGCTCCTGACTCTTTTGAATTATTAACTTCAGTAACCGAGTAATAATCTCCAATTACCTGCTCGATTTCAGAAGGTGTGCAGACAATAGTCTCAATATGATAACCGGTGGTAGCCTTTAAATCGTCAATCACTAAAACATCCAGAGGATTAGATGTAGCCACAGTGAGTGTTCTTCCGGATTTAGACAAGGGGACTACCTTGTTTCTTCTGATTATTTTCTCAGGAACGATTTCCATTATTTCAGGGTCTAGCTTATAATTGGTGAGCTTCATATGAGGTATTCCTAACTGCTTGGCTAGTCCTATTACTACCTGCTCTTCAGTAACTAATCCTAGTTTAACAAAAATTTCCGAGAAATTTCCTCCGTTTTCCTTCTGGTAGTGTTCAGCTTTTTCTATATCCTTTTCAGTAATGAATTTCTCTTTAAAAAGGACAGTCTCCAGACTTACTCTATTTATCTTTGCCATTCTTCTTACCTCAAGACGAAAAACGATTCTTCCCCCCGCCGAGGGAAGAATGGATTCTCTCTGATTTGATGCTCACATTATATGGACTGAAGTTAAACTTGTCAAAGAATTATTGAAGAGAATAATTCTTTCCCGTCCAAACTGGACAATATTGTTCATATCTCTCCTGCCTGGGTCATATGTGTTGACCTCCCCAGTAAAGGTTTGAAAGCAAGATCACCAGGGATATTCTGAAAGCTCAAAAGGTGATTTTAGCAAAAGATCACTAACTTATATAGATTATCAGCAAATTTTGTGCCGTATGTGTAAAAAGCAAGAAACGTTGCAAGAAGGGTTAACAGAAAAAGTTTTTAATTGCTCTGGGAACTTTCTATATAAGCAGATTGCACTCAATGTCTTCCCCTGGATTTAGATTGGGCTTTGCCACCGAAGAATAATGGCAGATTGAGTATCCTTTGTTCAGGATTGGACATTTTTGTCCAAACGAAAAGGAATTTTTCTTAATCTTTCACACTTCTTGACCGACGGGTTTTCCCCTGGTAGTCTTAAGGTATCCAATGAAAGGAAGTAAAGGTGAGACGGGACGATTTTGACTATTATTTACCTGGAGAGCTTATCGCTCAGAGACCTCTTATGCCCAGGGATAGTTCTCGCTTATTGGTATTGCATCGCCATAGAAAACAGATAGAGCACAGGAAATTCTATCAGATAATAGAGTTCTTAAAGAAAGGGGATTTATTGGTTTTGAATAATACCAGAGTAATTCCAGCAAGATTAAAAGGAAGAAAAAATCAAACCGGAGGAAAGGTAGAAATCTTTCTTTTGAAGAACAAAGGGAGGGGCATATGGGAGTGTTTATTAAAGCCAGGCAGAAGGATTAAAGAGGGCACTCAGATCCATTTCCCCCAAGCGGAGATAATAGGGGAGATCGTAAGTAAAACGCAGGGAGCAGAAGCTACGGTCAAATTTACTCCCCAGAGAAAAGCAGAAGAAGTTTTGACTAAAGTTGGCGAAATTCCCCTTCCTCCTTATATTAAAAGGAAAAGAGGCCCCACCCCTCAAGATAGAGAAAGATACCAGACCATCTATGCCAGTAAAGATGGTGCTGTGGCTGCTCCTACCGCTGGCCTTCACTTCACTTCCTCTTTACTAGAAAGAATAAAAAATAAAGGAGTAGGAATAGTTGAAATTACTCTACATACAGGATGGGCTAGCTTTAGATCATTGCCCGAAAGAGAAGTAGAAGACAATAGCATCCCAGAAGAGTATTTCATAATCAGGAAAGATGCTGCAACAGTTATCAATGAGGTTAAGCAAAGGGGAGGTAAGATAGTAACGGTGGGAACAACAACCACCCGGGTTTTAGAAACACAAGCCAATCAATGGGAAAAAGTTAGTCCAGGTCAAGGCTGGACAAATCTCTTTGTTTATCCCGGGTATGAATTCAAATTAACAGAAGCTCTTCTTACCAACTTTCATATGCCTAAGTCTTCTCTTATTCTTCTAGTATCCGCTTTTGTGGGAAAAGAACGGTTGTTAAGTGCTTATAAAGAAGCAATAAGGCAGAAGTACCGTTTTTTATCCTTTGGAGACGCCATGCTCATAATTTGACTTTCCCGCTGTATATGGTATGTTAAATAGCGTATAGCGTTTAGCGGATAGTGGAAAAAAGGTAGAAAACATATAGTATTACGTATATCGTATGTCGTGGTGGCAAGAATTCGATTTACGCACTTCTTTTTCGATATACGATATGCCACATACGAATTTCGATTCACTAAATACGATTCACGGGACACAGTGATTGCAATTTACTCTGCTTGATGAAGATGTTTCAACATCTGCCCGATGGGGAAAGATTTCTACAGCCCATGGTGCTTTTGATACTCCCACCTTTATGCCTGTGGGCACTCAAGGAGCTATCAAAGGTATCTCGCCGGAAGATTTGAGAGAGATGGGAATAGGAATTATTCTCTGTAATGCTTATCATCTCTATCTTCGTCCAGGTTATCAAACCATTGCCAAATTGGGAGGATTACATTCATTTATGAATTGGCAGGGAGCGATAATTACCGATAGTGGAGGGTATCAGATTTTTAGTATTTCTTCTTTGCAGAAATCAAGCGAGGAAGGAGTAAGATTCAAGTCACATATTGATGGCTCTGAGCATTTTTTGACTCCGGAAGATGTTCTCAAAATTCAGTTTGCCCTGGGAGCAGACTTGATAATGGTTCTTGATGAGTGTACTTCTTATCCAATTACACACTTACAGGCAGAGAAGTCTTTAGCCATAACCTTAAATTGGGCCAGAAGAACAAAACAAGCCCTGGTCAACTATAAGAACAGTAGCGGATTATTTGGTATAGTGCAGGGAAGTACTTTTAAAGACCTCAGAAAGAGATGTGCAGAAGAGCTAGTAGAGTTGGATTTTGATGGCTATGCTCTGGGAGGCTTGGGTGTGGGAGAGCCACCTTCTTTGAGAAAGGAGCTAATTGAGTTTACCACTGGCTGTCTTCCTTCCGGTAAGCCTCGTTATCTAATGGGAATTGGGACACCAGGAGAGCTTCTAGATAGTATTTCTCTGGGCATAGACATATTTGATTGCGCTCTTCCCACTAGAATAGCTAGAAATGGTGGAATTTTTACTAGAAAAGGGCAGATATCTCTCAGAAATGCTGAATACAAGGAGGATTCCAATCCTCTGGATGTGGAGTGTGATTGTTATACTTGTAGGAATTATTCGCGAGCCTATTTAAGGCATCTTCTCTGGGCAAGGGAAATTTTAGGTATGCGGCTTACCAGTTATCATAATATCTATTTTTTGGCTCGTTTGATGAAAGAAGCAGGTGAGGCTATAAAAAAGAATAGTTATGCAGAGTTCAAAAATGGGTTTCTCGAAGCATATAGGAACTCATAGCAGCACCGAAGGACATTCCTTAAAAGTGTAAAACCATAGCGTAAAAGTAAAAATATAAGACTAAAGCTTAAAATCTAAAACCAATTAAAAAGGAGGGGGACAAGTTTTAAATTTTGAATTATGGTTTTTAGCTTTGCGCTTTTAGTTTTTAGTTCAATCAAAGGGAGTTGTTGTGAGGTATTTCTTGATAGTAATCCAAAAGGATTCTTGAAATTTTGATACAAAAAAATGACAGGAGGTTTATATGTGGGCAGTAGCATTAGCTAGTAACGGAGAGGCAGCAGCACCGGCTGGGATGGGAGGTATATTTGGAGCTCTTATGCCCCTTATGCTGATTTTCGTAATCTTTTATTTTCTTCTTATTCTCCCTCAGAGAAAAAAACAGAAGGCACATACGGAGATGGTGAAGAATTTGAAGAATGGCGATAAGGTAATTACTACTGGTGGAGTTTACGGGACAATTAACAGAATCAAGGGAAACTACGTAGAAATAGAAATAGCCAGTCAGGTCAAGATAAGAGTCCAGAGAAGTTGTGTTTCTCAATTAAGGAGAGAAGAATAGGCTAGAGTTATCAACTATTTTTGCTTTTTCCCATATTTGTTGTAGCCAGAGATTGAGAGTTTGCTCTTTTCTTTGAGAGAGGTAATTCTCCTTGAATTCTTCTTTTTGCTCAGAGAAATTATCCAGAAGAAGCTCTCTTGTATTTAATTCTATTATGTAATATCCGAAGAGAAGGTCTAAGGGTTTGCTTATTTCTCCTTCTTTCAAGGGGAAAGCAGTCTCCATAAATTGCTGTCTATCTTCGGAACTCATTCCTTCTACCCGATCTGTACGCTTGAGAGATTCTAAGTTCTTATATTCCAGGTCTAGTTTTGTGCTCAAGATAGATAGGTCTTCTTCTTTTGCCTCTATTGCTATTTGGTTTGCTATATCCTCAGCGATTTCTTTACTCTTTTTCTCTATTAGTTTTTCCTCTGTCTTTTCAGCTACATCCTCCAGGAGGGGGATAAAAGAAGACTCTCTTTCTTTTAGTTTTAATAGACAATATCCTTCTGGAAGTTCTAGAACAGAACTAATTTCTTCTGCTTTAAGAGAAAAGGCTACTTGATTAAATTGAGGTAGCCATCCTAAACCTTCAATTTCTTTTCCATTAGCGAAAAAAGGTGTAGTATTACTTCTGTCTGGATGTTCCCTTATGTATTCTTCAAAACTAGTGCTTTTCTCTTCTATTTCTTTCCTGATATTATTTGCCTCTTCTTGAGTTAAAGCTTCGCTTTTCTCATCTTTCCACATTTGCTTGAGTCTTTCTTCTACCTCCTGAAGGGGTTTGACATAACTGGCCTTTATCCCAGTCAACTTAATTAAATGATAGCCAAAAGGAGTCTTTACTATTTCGCTCACCTCTCCTACTTCTTCCAGGGAGAAGACCGCCTCACTGAAAGAGGGAATCATCTCATAATAGGTGAAGAATTCTAAGTCTCCCCCTTTTTCGGCTGAAGCAGAATCTTCAGAATATTCCTTGGCCAACGTAGCAAAGTCAGCCCCTCCCTTTAGTTCTTTTTCTATTTCTTCTATTTTTTCTTTTGTTTTTTCATCATCTTCTGGATTGGTCCGATCAGCTATTTGAATCAGAATATGACTGGCTCTTCTTTCTTCCGGAACACTGAAGGACGATAGGTTTTCTTGGTAGTAATTTTCCAGCTCTTCTTTACTAGCTTCACTTATTTTGTCAGCGAAATCATCAGGCTTTATCAGGATATAATCCACCTTTACTTTCTCAGGGACTCTGAAATCTTCTTTGTATTCCTGGTAGTATTCTTGCAATTCCTCTTTTGTGACCTCTATTTCATCTTTATGTTTTTCAGGTTTTACAACAACATAGGAGACTCCTATTCTTTCGTTTTCTATTATCCAATGGTTTTTTAGCTCTTCCTCAGTTACTGCTGCACTATTCCTAATCGCCTGAGTAAGCTTGTTTATAGCGAGCTGTTTTTCGATGTCTTCTTCTACTTCAGAATAGAGAATGTGCCGATATTCAAGGAATCTCATAAAGGCTTCCTGGGAGCCAAAAGGCCTCATTGTTTCCCTAACTGCTTCGTTTACTTCCTCTTGACTGATCTTGATTTCTGCCTTTTTCGTCTCTTGCCAGAGAAGCTCGTTTTTTACCATCTCCACTAAAACCTGAGACTTTAGATATTGCTCCAATTGAGGAGAAATTTCTTCCTCAAGCTGCTCCCGATATCTTGCGTATACATCTTGATAGACTTGAAGGAAATCTTGATAGGAGATAGCAGCACCATTCACCTCAACTAGCGATTCTTGTCTTTCTCCTTGAAAGGCAGAGCGTCCATACATAAAAGCAATAGAGACTATGAATGCTACAGCGATTATCCATACTCCCGGCTTAATGAGATTTCTTAAGTCTTGCATTAACACAGAACTTCTCCCGTTTTACATATTTTGTTCTATTATTGTATTGGGTTACATTATACATTTTTCCCTAAATTTGGCAAATCTCTTCCGCATATAGAAAGCGTAGAACGTAAAGCGAAAAGCGCAAAACCATAACGTAAAACTAAAAATGTAAGATTAAAACTTAAAATTTAAGACCAACTAAAAAGAAAGAAGAATAAGTTTTGAATTTTGAATTATGGCTTTTAGCTTTGCGCTTTTAGTTTTTAGCTTCACGATATACCATATACGATATACGACATACGAGAAATTGCCTGTTGAGGCATTTTCTTGACTTTTATTTTCTGCCTTATTATAATGAGCCTATGTTTAAGGACATATTTAAGTTAAAAATATGGGGAGATAGCCTGGGGATAGATTTAGGTACAACCAATACCCTGATTTGGGCTAAGAAGAAGGGGATTATTCTGAATATGCCTTCTATATTAGCATTAACTCGTAAGGGGGGTAAAGTCCTGGGGATAGGAGAAGAAGCTAAAGATATGTTAGGAAAGACTCCCCAGAATATCGTTGTAGTTCGTCCTTTGGAAGGCGGAGTAATTGCTGATTTTGATATTACCCAGAAGATGGTTGAGTGTTTTATCTCTCGGGTTCAGTCTTACCGGCGTCTAATTGGCCCCAGGTTGGTAATTGGCGTTCCTTCCCAGGCTACCAAAGTAGAAAAGAAAGCTGTTGTGGATATAGGTACGCAGCTAGGAGCGCGTCGAGTTCATTTAGTAGCCGAACCAGTAGCAGCTGCTATTGGTTCGGGTCTTCCTGTATCTGAGCCAGTAGGGAATATGATAGTGGATATAGGAGGAGGAACTAGTGAAGCAGCAATAACGTCTCTTAGTGGAGTAGTACTGAGTAAGTCTATTCGTATAGCAGGAGATGAGATGGATCGGGTTATAATCCAATATATAAAAGAGGACCGCAATATACTAATAGGAGAACAGATGGCGGAACGAATAAAAATAAATATAGGTTGTATCGGCCCTCCTTCTGCTAAAGAGACGATGAAGGCAAGGGGGAAAAACCTTGTTACTGGTTTTCCTGTTGAGATAGAACTAAACTCGGAGGAGTTAAGTGCAGTTCTTTCTCCTGTGATAGACATAATCTGCAATATGATTGAAGCTACTCTGGAGGAGAGTCCGCCTGAGCTAGCCGCAGATATAATGAGGAGAGGAATATTTCTTGCGGGGGGAGGGGCATGCCTTAAAGGATTTGACAGGTATATTTCTGAAAGAACGCATCTTTCAGTTAATAAAACTGAAGATCCCCTTCTTTCTGTGGTGAAGGGCACAGGGATGTTGCTGGAAAATTCAAACCTATTATCTCTGGTAGAGATCACACCAGATTTTCAATGAGAATCCATTCTAAGTCTATATTTTTACTTAGTATCCTTCTTTTGTCTTTTGTCTTAATACTAATTTCTAGTCGTAGGGCTGATGTCTTACTTACTGTTAGAGAAAAAGCCTATGTAATAATTGGTACTCTACAAATGACCAGTTCTAATCTTAAAACAGGATTCACTGAGTTTATAGCTGATATGGGACGCTCAGAAAAGCTGAGGGAAGAGAATAGGGCGCTTAAAAATGAAATAGCTCAAATGCGTTTCAAGGAAGAAAATTACTATCAGGAAATTGTATCCTCTTACCAGAAGCTGGAGGAGATGCTTGAGTTTAAAGAGAAACACTCTTACGATCTTCTTCCTGCCCAGGTGATAGCTTATCCTTCCTATAATTATTTTAAGACGGTCTTTATTAATAGAGGCGAAAAGGAGGGGATAGAAAAAGATTTGGTAGTGGTTAATTCTCAGGGTTTGGTAGGGAGGATAGTTGAGGTTTATCCTCACCAGGCTAAGGTTTTGTTAATTCTCGATGAAAGAAGCAAAGTAGGGGTTCGTGATCAGGAAAGTAGAGACGTAGCTATCTTACAGGGCAAAGGAGAAAAGGGAGTATGTGAATTGAAGTATCTTTTGAATAAGGTATCGATTGAACTTGGAGATAGAGTAATAACATCAGGTCTGGGAGGAATTTTTCCTGAGGGAATTCTGGTAGGGAAAGTTTCCTATGTCAGGAAGAATCCTCGTCGGCTATTTCAGGAAGTAGAAGTAGTTCCCTCAGTAGATTTTGGGAAATTAGAGGAGCTGTTTATTATTAAAAAATGAAAAAGACAGTTATCTTTATTTTTTTGGTCATCCTCGTCCTTATTCTGCAGGGTGTTCTTATAGGCAGGATTCAATTGAGGTGGGGTAGACCAGATCTCCCTTTAATTCTGCTTATTTTTTGGGCCTGGTATAATAGCTGGAAACAGGGATTAATAGCTGGTTTTATTATTGGATTATTAATAGACATTCTCTTTTTCCCTTTATTGGGTCTAAATGCTTTTTCTCTGGCTTTAGTTGGTTTTCTGGTGGCCGAAATCAGGGAGAGAGTATATCAGGATAATGTAATTTTTTTTATTTTATTGATTGGGGCCGCTACTGTTTTAAACGGAATTATTCTCTCCTTCTGGCTGTTAGTTTTCAATATTTCCCCTTCTTTTCTAGAAAAGATTGTCTTTATTGTTTTCCCTACCTTATTATATAATTGTATTATTAGTTTCCCTATTTTTTTATTAAGAGAAATTTTCTGGCCAAAGAGCTTTCATTTAGAAAGAAAATAGTTAAGCTATTCTATTATCCTGGGCACTACAAATTGATTTCTTTTATTTTGTGGAGCATTGAGCAACGCTTTTTCAAGGGGAAGGGAATTCTTTTGCTTATCTTCTCGGAAAACATTTTTTAGAGGAAAAAGATGAGAGGTGGGAGGAACATTTTCTGTATCTACTTCTTTTAGTTTGTCTATATAAGTCAGAATTTCTCTTAATTGTCCGGTGAATCTTTCCTCTTCTTCTTTCTTTAGCTCTAGACGTGCTAGATGAGCGATATATCTTACTTCTTCCTGGCTAATTTCTTTTTTCATAATCATTCCCCCCTTAAATTCCGTTGCTAGTTGCTCGTTGCTAGTATCTCGTAAGAAAAGACCTTAAAATCCACAAAGTAATACTACTAACGGAATACGATTTGCGCACTTTTTTCTTTTCCCCTCGGAAAGAGGGAACGCAAGCAACTAGCAACGAGCAACTAGCAACGGAATCCGTCCTGAGCTATTGCTTGAGGTTCTCCTGATAGGGAGGTTCGCATATCCCCCTTTCTGTAATTATTCCCGTAATGTACTTAGCTTGAGTTATATCAAAAGCAGGGTTGTAGACGTCAACTCCTCTAGGGGCGGTTCTTTTCCCCAGGATTTCTTTTACTTCGGATACATCTCTCTGTTCAATGGGGATAGCCGTGCCATTAAGTAAGGATAGGTCAATACTAGAGAAAGGGCAGGCCACGTAAAAAGGAATCATATTTTCCTTTGCCAGAACGGCTAAGGAATAAGTGCCTATTTTATTAGCTACATCTCCATTGGCTGCTACCCTATCTGCTCCTACTATTACTTTATCAATTTTCCCCTGACGCATTACCTCTCCGGCCATATTGTCACAGATAAGCACAGTCTCAATCCCTTCCTGTAGTAGTTCCCAGGCAGTCAATCTTGCTCCTTGCAGAAGAGGACGTGTCTCGTCTGTATATACTTTAATTCTTTTTCCTTCTTTTTTGGCTGTATAGATGATTCCCAGGGCAGTCCCATAGTCAGCTGTAGCTAAGGCTCCTGCATTACAATGAGTAAGGATTGTTTCTCCATCTTTGATGAGGGAAGCTCCATTTTTTCCGATACGGCGGTTACAGATTCTATCCTCTTCTATGATTTTCAAAGCTTCTTCTTCTAAAACATCCTTAATCTCTTCTATTTTTTTTAGCTTATTCTTTTCTGCGCAATCAGCCATACGCTTTAAGGAGTGAAAGAGGTTGACTGCTGTGGGTCGAGAGGAAGCCAAAAGGTCTATTACTTTTTTCATTTCTTCTTTGAAAATGGGATAATCATCAGCAGAAGAGTTCTGGATTCCCAGGACTAATCCTAAGGCCGCAGCAATTCCTAATGCTGGTGCTCCCCTTACTTTTAAAGAACAAATGGCTTCTCTTAGAGTATTAATATCCTGGCAATAGATGTATTCTAATTCATCAGGAAGCTTCGTCTGGTCAATGATTTTGACTTTTTTGTCTATCCACTCTATAGTATTAATCAAAGTATGCCTCTAGCTAGTTCATAGCTCATAGTTCATAGTAAGTTCAAAACATAATTCAAACTAATTCTAGTTATACAATTCATTACTTATCTTAACGAATTCTTCCACTTTTAACTCTTCTGCTCTTTTCTGCCATTCTACCCCGGCTCTGGCCAATGTTTCTTTTACAATTTCTTTCTCCATCCCCAATCCTCTACTAAGTGTGTTACCTAGCATCTTACGCCGCGTAGAAAAAGCTGTTTTTACCAGCGTGAAGAATCTTTCTTCCTTTCTTGCCTGATGTTCTTTTTTCTTTTCTATCTTCACGACAGTGCTTCCTACCCTGGGTCTGGGAATAAAAACCTGCGGCGGAACATCTATTATTTTAGTAATCTCAGCATAATAGTTAATAAGCACGGTTAGTGCACCTCTCTTCTTGCTTCCAGGCTGAGAAGCAATTCTTTCTGCTACCTCTCTTTGTATCATTACCACCATAAATTCGAGCCGTTCACTCTTAACTAACTCCAAAAGAAGAGAAGAAGCGAGGTAATAGGGTAAATTTCCAACTATTTTGATTTTCTCTCGCTGGTTATTTAATCTATCCATAAGAGAAGCTTTAGTTATGTCCTCACAGATTATTTTCAGATTGGGATATTCCCCAACTTCCTTTTTTAGAATCTGGCACAATTTTTCATCAATCTCTACGGCAATTACTTTTTTAACTAATGGAATTAGTTTTTTTGTTAAGACACCTGTCCCTGCTCCTATTTCCAGGACTGTATCTTCTTTATTTAACTTAAGAGCTTTTATTATCCTATTAACAATGCCGGGGTCAATAAGAAAGTTTTGTCCCAATTTCTTTTGAGGAATAAAGCCGTACTTGTCCCACAGATACTCTGTTTTCTCTCTTAATTTCATCGATTTCGGAAAAGGGGACGGTTCTATTTTTCTTTTCACAGCACAGTAGAGTCACTTGGCTTGAAAAAATAGTCACTTTCTTTTACTTTTAAAAATAGAACCGTCCCCTTTTCTTCCCTTTTCTTACCCTTTTCTTAACCCTTTTCTTAATCCTCTCCCCTGTGGGGAGAGGGAAGGGGTGAGGGGGAAGACTACACGCTTTTTTTTTGAATTCGTGGAAAGAGTGGTGGCCCTTCTTTTACCTTTGTCCCCGGCTTCAATTGTCCCCATATTTTAGCCTTATCCACTATTTGGTCTTCTATACTCCCTTCAATCCCTAACTGCGTCCATATCTTTTGAGCTGAGTCAGGTATGAAAGGAAAAAGTATGAGGGCAAGGATACGTAGAGTTTCCAGGAGATTATAGAGAATATTATGGAGTTCTTTCTGTTTATTTTTTTCTTTTGCTAATTGCCAGGGAGCATTTTTATCTATGTAAAGGTTGGATAATTTCACTATTTTCCAGATACTTGACAGGGCCTGCGAGAAAGCAAGGACATTCATTGCTGAATCCAGTTCAGAGAAGACTTTCTCTGTCTTTTTTTTTAGTTCTCCCCCATCTTTGTAGAACGGAGGAACCTTTCCCTGGCAATATCTTATTACCAGCGGAATAGTTCGGTTAAGCAAATTCCCCAGATCATTGGCAAGGTCACTATTTACCCGCTTTACAAAAAGAGAAATGGAGAAATTGCCATCCTCTCCAAAAGGAACTTCTCGCAGGAGAAAATAACGCAGACAGTCTGCCCCATATTCGCTTACTATTTCTTCTGGGTCTATTACGATTCCTTTAGATTTAGACATCTTCTCTCCCTTAAGCTTCCACCAGCCATGGGCGAAGACCATCCGGGGAAGTTTTATTCCTAGAGCCATCAGGATAGCTGGCCAGATTACACCATGAAATCTTAGAATATCTTTACCGATTAGATGGACATCTGCCGGCCAGTAAGTAGAGAATCTCTCGCCGTTGAGAGTGTACCCCAGAGCAGAAATATAGTTAATAAGAGCATCAATCCATACATAGATGGAGTGCTTTTTTTCTACCGGGCAAGCAACACCCCAATCCAATCTTAATCTGGTAACACTTGTATCTTTTAACCCTCTCTTAATGAATTGGACCACCTCGTTTCTTCTGGTAGCAGGAAGGACAAAGGAGGGGTGAGATTCAAAGTGCTTCAGAAGGGGCTTCTCGTACTTGGACAGTCTGAAAAGGTAGCTTTCCTCTTCTATCCTTTGTACTTCTCGCTTGCATTCCGGGCATAGTCTTTCTTCTCTAAGCTGTGATTCCAGCCAGAAACTTTCGCAGGGAGTGCAATACCAGCCTTTATAGGTTCCCTTGTAAATATCATTTTGTTCATATAATCTTTTAAATATTTCACATACTACTTTAGTATGTCGGAGTTCGGTGGTTCGAATAAAATCGTCGTAGGAGATATTGAGATTCTTCGAGAGGGTCCTGAAACGGTCAGTCATTGTATCAACTAGTTCGGCAGGAGTTATTCCTTTTTTTTCAGCTGCCTGAGCAATCTTATTCCCATGCTCATCAGTTCCCGTTAAAAAAAATACATTATGTCCTTTCAGTCGGTTATATCGAGCCAGAACATCAGCGGCTATGGCTTCACAAGCATGTCCCAGGTGAGGGACATCATTAACATAGGAAATAGCGGTAGTTACATAGAATTTTTTCTTCAAAAGATGTTTCCTTTTATTCTTGCTATCAATCTTAATCTTTCGTTCTATCCTATCAAATGGGTAGTTGAGTGTCAAGAAATGTCGTTTCACGACATTTCTCGTATGTCGTATATCGTATGTCGTATATCGTAGAAGACCCTCAAACACACAACACAATACTATCCGCGCACTCTTCGTTTTCGATATACGATATACTATATCCTATATACGGCTAGGGAATATCCTTCGGTAGATATGAATTCCTCTAGTTCAAGGAATCCTCAGGACAATTTCTTCCGTCGCTGTTGTTGGTTAATTTGTTAATTGGTTAAATGGTTAATTCCCCTCACCCTATCCCTCTTCCCAAACGGGTGGGAGAGGGGCGCTACTCACCACTCACCAATTAACCACTCACCAATTAACCACTCACCATTTACTAACGACTGGTGATTTGACCAGGGAGATAAAATTCATATAATATGAGTATAGCAGAGAATTTCATCGTAGGGGGGGATAGGTGAAAATAAAGTTATCAGCCTCGGTTATGTGTGCGGACCTTTCTTGTCTAAAGAAAGACATCAAGTTACTAGAAGAGGGGGGAGTTGACTCTTTACATTTTGATATTATGGATGGACACTTTGTTCCCAACCTTACTCTTGGGTCAGGTATATTACGGTCATTAAGAGAGATAACTGAGCTGCCTTTTGACACCCATTTGATGATTGAAGAGCCTGCTAGGTATGTTCCTGTTTTTGCCAAAGCAGGTAGTAGCTTAATTTCAGTTCACGTGGAGGCCTGTTCTCATTTGAATAGAACGATTCAATTGATAAAGGAAAGTGGGGCGAGAGCAGGGGTAGCTCTGAACCCGGCAACGTCTCTTTGTCGGTTAGATTACATCTTAGAAGAGGTTTCTCAGGTACTGATAATGACGGTTAATCCAGGTTTTGCTGGTCAAAAGCTTGTTCCCATTACTATATCTAAGATTGAGAAATTGAGGGAGATAATTGATGAAAAAGGCCTCAGAATAGATATTGCTGTAGATGGGAATGTAAGTTTTGCTAATGCTCCGGTGATGGTTAAAGCAGGAGCTAACATTCTAATATGCGGCACCTCCAGTATTTTCCACCCTCATTTGGGGATTAAAAAAGGAATCGCAAAACTCAGAGAGGCTTTGAGAGATTCATTTCTTTGACTTTTAATTTCTGTATGTTATATTACAAAAGGCCTCAGGACAATCTCGTATTGCGTCGTGCGTGATGCGTATTGCGCAATACGATATACGACATACGCAATACGATATTGTTTTGCTTTTGGTAGGTTTTATTCGATAAGATAATGCGAGGGAGAGGTTGATGGAGCGAGTATTTATTTTTGATACAACTCTGCGAGATGGAGAGCAAGCCGCTGGAACACGACTGGGAGAAAGGGAAAAGTTAGTAATAGCTCAGCAGTTGGCTCGGCTGAGAGTGGATGTTATAGAGGCGGGTTTTCCCATCTCTTCGCCGGAGGACTTCAGGGCTGTGCAGCTGATATCAAAGGAGATCGAAGGTCCCATTATTTGTGCGCTATCCCGAGCTGTAGCTCGAGACATTGATGAGTGTGGTAAAGCACTAGCAAAAGCAAAATGCTCTCGCATCCATACAGGCATTGGCATTTCTGACATTCACATTGCTGGTAAATTCAGAGATGAGAAGTATGGGAAAACGATGGGTGAAAAAAAAGCCCGCATACTTCAAATGTCCATCGAGGCAGTTAAGCGTGCCAGGGATTATACCGACGACGTCGAGTTTTACGCTGAAGATGCTGGGCGCGCTGAGCCGTCTTACCTATTTGAGATAATTGAGGCTGTCATTGAAGCCGGAGCTACGGTAGTCAACATTCCGGATACGACTGGCTATACCATTCCTGAGCAGTTTGGTGCACTGATCCGGCATATCCGTACCCATGTCTCAAACATTAGCCAAGCGATTATCAGTGTCCACTGTCACGACGACCTGGGAATGGCTGTAGCGAATACTCTGGTGGGTGTGAAAGATGGAGCGCGGCAAGTAGAAGGCACTATCAACGGTATCGGCGAACGGGCAGGCAATGCAGCTATCGAAGAGGTAGTTATGGCTCTGCGCACTCGTCGCGACCATTTCGGAGTGGATACTGGAATTAAAAGCAAGGAGTTTTACCGCACTAGCCGTTTGGTGGCTAATATGTTAGGGATGAGGGTTCCGTCAAACAAAGCCATCGTAGGAAAAAATGCTTTTGCTCACAGCTCCGGAATTCATGTGGACGGGTTTTTGAAGAAACGAGAGACCTATGAAATTATGCAACCAGAAGATGTGGGTTTTCCCCGAAGTGAGGTTGTTCTTACGGCCCGCACGGGTCGTCACGGTCTAAGGCACCGCTTGGAAAAGATGGGATATACACTGTCCTCAGAGGAAGTGGAGAAAGTGTATAAGCGTTTTCTGATTATTGGGGATAAAAAACAGGAGGTCTTCGATGAGGACCTGGTAGCAATTATTCAGGATGAGATTCATCCAATTCCAGAGATTTATCATATCGAATATCTACATACTTCCAGTGGCACAGGCACAATCCCAACATCTACCGTGCGGGTCCGAATCGGCGAGGAGGTCAAACAGATGGCTGCTTGTGGAGATGGTCCCGTAGATGCAACTTATAAAGCTATTGAGGCAGTAGTGAACATCCCGGTCAAAATTACCCAATATGAAATTCGAGCAGTAACTAGCGGCACTGAAGCTCTGGGCGAGGTTACTGTACAACTTGAGGGGAAGGGTGTGGCGGTGATGGGCCGAGGTGCTTCCACTGATATCATTGAGGCTAGTGCCAAGGCTTATATCAATGCTATTAATAGATTAGTCTATCGGCAGAGGAATAGTAAATGAAAGAGGAGCTGGGAAAACTCAAAGATGAAGCAGAGAAGAAAATCAGACGAGCTAAAGATGAGAAAGAGTTAGATGGGGTACGGATTGAGTTTTTAGGAAGGAAACAGGGTAAAATTACTCACATTCTAAGAAATTTGAAAGATCTTCCTTCTGAAGATAAGCCTCTTATAGGCGGTCTAGTTAACAAACTAAAGCAATTTATTCAAAAAGAGATTGAGGAAAAAAAGAAGAAGATAGAAAAGAAAGAAATAGAAGGATATATTGATATAACTCTTCCTGGAAAAAAGCCTCTTCTGGGCAGATTACATCCTATTACCCAGACTGTCCGAGAGATTAAGAGAATCTTCATTGGATTAGGCTTTCGTGTAGTAAGTGGCCCAGAGATAGAGACAGAGTATTATAACTTCGAAGCCTTGAATATGCCTCGTTACCATCCAGCCAGAGATGAACAGGATTCATTCTATTTAGATGATAACTATCTTTTGCGTACCCAGACTTCGCCGGTGCAAATTAGAGTGATGCAGAAGGAGTCTCCTCCTATTCGTATAATCGCTCCAGGTAGGTGTTATCGACGTGATGCTGTTGATGCCTCCCATTTTCCTATGTTTCATCAAATAGAAGGGTTAGCGGTAGATAAGAAAATAACTTTTTCCGACTTAAAAGGCTCTCTTACTTATTTTATTCATCAAATGTTTGGCAGAGACACAAAACTTCGTTTTCGTCCCAGTTTTTTCCCTTTTACTGAGCCCAGCGCTGAGGTAGATATTAGTTGCATTATGTGTAAAGGTTCAGGGTGTAGAGTATGTTCGGGTAAGGGATGGCTAGAGATATTGGGAGCAGGCATGGTAGATCCGGAGGTATTCAAGAAGGTTGGCTACGATCCAGAAAAATACCAGGGGTTTGCCTTTGGTATGGGACCAGACCGGATTTGTATGTTAAAATACGGTATCGATGATATTCGTCTATTCTTTCAGAATGACCTTCGATTCTTAGAGCAATTTTAATATAGTTCATTGTTGATAGTTCATTGTTCATCGACAGAAAGAATGAATTAGTTCATAGTTATGAGTTTATAGTTCATTGAGAGAAAAGAACAATAAGATGTTAATTAGTGAGTGGTTAATTGGTGAGTTAAACTAGCTGATAGCTCATAGCTCATAGGAAAACCAAAACAAAGTTCATGGTTTAAATTAACTATTTAACCAATTAACTGATTAACTAACGGGCTAGCAGGTCAATGAACTATGAACAACGAGCTATGAACTAAGTTAGCTAAATGTGGGGCTTAAATGATAGAATTTGAGTCTGCTTCTTCCAAGTTTTCATCTATATCAGCCACAAAGCCCTCTTCTGTTCAAATAAAGGTTTTGGGAATAGGGGGAGCAGGTTGCAATATTTTATCTCGTATAAGTTCTTCTTTTCCGGCGCGGATGGAATCCATTGCTGTTAATACTGATCTGAGGTGCTTGGAAAAATGCAAAACAAAGAAGAGACTGCAGTTAGGAGCTACTATCACCGGGGGGTGGGGAGTTGGCGGTGATGCGGAAATGGGGAGGCGAATTGCTCTGGAAGAAAAAGAAAAAATCAAGCAAATACTGCAGGGAGCAAACCTTATTTGCCTTGTTTTTGGCTTGGGAAAAGGCACCGGTACAGGAGTTTCTCCTGTAATAGGTCAGTTAGCTAAAGAGCTCGGTAGTTTGACTATGGGGTTTGCCATTCTTCCCTTTGATTTTGAAGGAGAGAAAAGAGTTTCCTTAGCTAAGAAGAGTATTCAGGAGATGGAAAAGGCAGTAGACGCTTTGATGATTATTCCTAATGACGTTCTGCTGGGTAATCCGGAGAAAGATTTATCTTTGCAAGAAGGATTTGGGCGAGTAGATGGAATTATGGGGAAAGCTATCCATGTTCTGGACAATTTGCTTTTGCATCCCGGTTTAATAGACATAGATTTTGCCGATTTTAAAGCCTTTCTTCAGAAGAAAGGTCATGTTCAAATGGCCATAGGGAGAGCAAAAGGACAAGGAGCAGCTAAAGATGCAGCCAAACAGGCTATTTCTTCTCCTTTAATGGAAAGGATTTCCTTGAAGAAAGCTAAAGGAGTACTATTCAATATTCTAGGTGGGAAGAATTTGAGTTTATCTGAAGTGGAAAAGGCTGCCCTGGTTATAAAAGAAGCTGTCTCTCCTGGCAGCGAGATTGTCTTTGGTGTGACTATAGATGAGAATTTATCCAGTGAGGTGTCACTTGCTTTTATAGCAGTGGGAGAGGAGACTATTAGCGGAGCGGGCAGAAAAAGAGCAGAAGAGCCCTATCAGAGTGAGTTAGATTTAGGAGTTTATGAGGATAATTTAGACATTCCTACTTTCTTAAGAAAAAGAAAGAACTAAAAAGGAATTTCGATGTGGCGCTCTCTAAAACGGAATCGGGGCAAGATTATTGGTGGGCTAGGCGGTTTGGCAATAGCTTTACTTTTGATCTTTGCCTGGCCTTTAGTTTTAATATTTATTCTTGTGCTTCTAGGAATTTCTTTAGGAGGTATTTTTGATGCAGCAAGAAAAGTGGGAGTTTTTCTAGATCGCCTTTTTTCTTACAAAAAACCTCCCAAAGATGATTAACTTGATAATATAGGAATTTCCTTTTTCCCCTCACCTCAATCCTCTCCCCACGGGGGAGAGGGGGGTAACTGGTTCATCGTTCGTTGTTTCTTTATTCCTTATAATTTTTGAATTTTTTGTTTTTTACTATAGGCTATCCGCTAAACGCTATGCGCTATATTTGTTGAAAGGATAATTATGAGAAAAAATGGACGATTAGCTGATGAACTGCGGAAAGTAGTCATTCAAAAGGAGTACGTTAAGTACGCCCAGGGTTCTGCTCTGATAAGTCTAGGGAATACAAAGGTAATTTGTGCGGCTATGGTGGAGGAGAGGGTTCCTCCTTTTCTGCGAGGAGCAGGACAGGGGTGGCTCACCGCAGAGTATAGCCTTCTTCCTTATTCCAGCCCTAATCGGATTCTTCGGGAAAGGGAACAGAAGAGGGGTAGAACCTATGAGATTCAGAGGCTGATTGGCAGATCTTTACGAGCAGTAGTAGATTTGACTGAATTGGGAGAACGTACTATTTGGGTCGATTGCGATGTTATCCAGGCAGACGGAGGGACAAGATGTGCCTCCATTACCGGAGCCTTTGTTGCTTTAATGGGTGTAGATAGATGGCTCAGAAGGAAGGGAATAATAGAAGGGTCGATAATAGGGGATTTTCAGGCAGCTGTTAGTGTGGGAATCAGTGGGGGAGAGAAGTTATTAGACCTCTCCTTTCAGGAAGACTCTAAAGCTAGCGTGGATATGAATGTGGTGATGACAGAAAAGGGGGATTTGACAGAAGTTCAGGTTAGCGGGGAGGGCACTTCTTTTTCTCGGGATGATTTTAATGAATTTCTTGATTTAGCTGCCAAGGGAATAGAAAGGCTTATAAAACTTCAAAAGGAAGTGTTGGAGATTTAAGAGTGGACCTGGTTTTGGCTACAAAAAATTTGGACAAGATTAAAGAAATTAAGGATGCCTTAAAAAAGCTGAAATTGAGAATATTTATTTTTGGAGATTTCCCTAATTTCCCTGATGTTGAGGAAGATGAAGACACTCTTTATGGCAATGCTCTTAAAAAAGCCAGAACCATAGCTAAGTTTAGCGGGAAACTATCTTTGGCTGATGATTCTGGGCTGGAGGTAGAAGCTTTAGGAGGGGTACCAGGAGTTTTCTCTTCTCGTTTTGCTGGCCAAGAAGCCTCTTACCAAGATAATAATCTAAAGCTTCTTTCACTTCTGCAAGGAGTTCCGCTTGACAAACGCAAGGCAACTATCAGATGTGCCATAGCTATCAGTGAGGGCAATAAGGAAAGGGTAGTGGAGGGAGTTTGTAAAGGGATAATCCTTCCTGAGATGGTAGGTAGTAATGGTTTTGGTTATGACCCATTATTTGAACCTGAAGGCTCTGGCAGAAGCTTTGCTCAGATGAGCTTAAAAGAGAAAGAGAAAATCAGTCATCGAGGCAAGGCTTTAAGAAAAGCCAAAGAAATTTTAAAAGATTGGGAAAGCCGGCTAGTTCTTGGTCTTACCGGAAACATTGGTTCTGGTAAGAGTACTGTAGCCAGAATGTTTCAGGAGCTAGGAGCAGAGATTATTGATGCAGACAAAGTGGGACATAGTCTTCTTGAAAAAAAAGAAGTGGGGGAGAGTATTGTCAAGAATTTTGGCAGTTCCGTATTAGATAAAGAGGGAAAAATCGAAAGAAGAAAACTGGGGAAAATAGTTTTTCGGGATAAGAAGAGATTAGAGGAGCTCAACTCTATTATCCATCCTTTAATGTTCAGTGAAATAAAGAGAAAAATTACCTTTAGCCAGGCCCGCATAATTATAGTAGATGCGGCTATACTCCTGGAGGCAGGTTGGGATAGTCTGGTAGATAAAGTTCTTGTGGTTAATGCGTCCTATAAAACTCGAAGAAAAAGAATAGAAAAAAGTGGTCTGCTTAGTCCAGAGGAAATCAAGGGAATAATAAAGGCTCAGTTTTCTCAGGATGAGAAAATTCAGAGGGCTGATTTCCTTATTGAAAACGAGGAAGGTATTGAGGAGAGCAAAAGGCAGGTGGAGCGAATTTGGAGCAAATTCGCTGTTGGAATATGACTTTCCTATCTTTCCTATATGCCCCTTTTCCGCTTCCGGAAGGAAAAACGCGCTGTTAATATCTTGTCAGTGTTAAATATACGTACGCAAATATACATTGCTACCGCAGCGAATAGAGCCATATAAGCCATCCCTCCTATTACGGGAAGATAGTCATGAAAAATGAGGGCTTTGGCGGCGATAGTAGGATGGGAAAAGGGAATGAGATAGAGAATGACCTTGAGCACAAGGGGAAGGTTTTCTAAATCTTTGAACATCAAGACGAAGAAGGGAAACATTACCAGTAATACTATGGGCATGTTCATGGTTTGAGCACTTCTTGCATCCTGAGCAAATAACCCCAGAATCATAGCTAAGGAAAGAGCGGTGAGAATAGCTAAAAAGAGAGAGGTTCCTAAAAGTAAATAGCTCGCAGGAGTCATTACCAGACCCAATTCTTTCACGGCAGTCATCGCCGCTCCGGTTACTTCAGAAGTGAAGGAAGACATATAGTAGCTAAAGCCTATCATATAGACTCCGGCCATAATCAGAGCAACTATGGCTGCTCCTACCATTTTCCCCGCTACAATGGATGTTCTTTTTACGGGCAGGGTTAAGAGAGTTTCCAGAGTTTTATTCTCCTTTTCCATCCCCATTGAGGTTATCACCATTATTCCGGCATACATAATTGCCATCATCAAGATAACCGGAATCATAACCGATTGTGAGGTAGCAACACTCCTTATCATACCAGGGTCACCGGGAACAGTTTTATCTCCTACCACTACGAATTCCTTTGTTCTTATAGGATTGATTACATCTTTTGCTCTTTTGTCAGATGTGACTTCTTCAATGAAGTCAAGGGCCATTTTCCGATTTATGGTATTTATTATTTGTCCCAGGGTACCGCTGGATACTACTTCTCCTATGCTTAGTCCTTTTACTATTGAGTATATCTCTAATTCTACTCCTTTTATCTCTTCAATATCTTTACCGAATCCCTGTGGTACTACCAGAAGAGCCTTCCCCTCTCTTTCTTTTGTTTTCTCTATTGCTTTTTCTATACTATCTTCATTGATTATACTTATCCGAACATTTTCTGGTTGGGCCATATTCTCTATGAAATTGTGTGAAATTAAGGTTTTATCGAGGTCTAAAATTGCTATCTCTATCGGTTTTTTCTCCTCATCTGTCACTCCCCCGATAAATTTTCCCATCATTCCGAACATAACTACCATAAAAACGAGGGAAATTATCATTTGCCGGGTTATCAGTTCCTTCATCTCTTTTTTAACAAGATTATAGAAGTTATTCATTTTACTACCTCCATAAACACCTCTTCTATGTTCTGTGCCTGGTACTTATCTTTCAATTTCTGGGGAGAACCGGTTTCTAATATTACTCCTTTGTCTATTAAAGCAATCCTATCACAGAGAAATTCTACTTCCAGCATATTATGAGAGGATAATAGGACAGTGGTGCCATTTTTGGCAAAGCTTTTAATCAGTCTTCTGATTGCCTGAGAGTTTATTACGTCCAGACCTGAGGTGGGCTCATCTAGAATGGCCAATTTGGGGTTTGCCATCAGGGCTCGAGCCAGGAGCAGTTTTCTGGTCATTCCCTTGCTATAGGTACTCACTTTCTCTTTTATTCGCTCACTCAGTTGAGCTATCTCTACTCCTCTTTTTACTACGCTTTTCTTTTCCTGGCTATTCTCCGAGTAAAATTCTGCCATAAACTCCAGGTAATCTTGTCCAGAAAGGTTTTTATAAGCGCCGGCTTCTTCAGGAAGGTAGCTGATACACTCTCTTACCTTGTCAGGCTGTTTGGTAAGGTCATAGCCAAAAATCTTGACACTGCCCGAGGTTACCTGGAGCAAAGTGGAAATGATTCGTAAAGCCGTGGTTTTTCCGGCACCGTTCGGACCTATCAGTCCGAATATCTCCCCTTTATCCACCTGGAAAGAAATTTCCTTGATTGCCCTGAGATTTCCGTAATCTTTTATTAAATTACTGACCTCAATAGCTTTATCCATTTTTTCTATCCTTATCCTCCCGACCACTCTTACACTTTTTAGCTTTAACGACCTCTTCTGGCCATAACTATGAAAACTCTACTTATCATAGGTACTATCCACATAATGAGTAAGATAGAGAAAAAAGGCGAAATTGTCCAGGCTCTACTTTTTCCTTTTACCTGAGCAATTTCGCCCGTCGGTTCGACTTGGGGAGATAAATCCTCTATTCTTTCAATCTCATAAGCGAATGCTTTCTCTTGCATAGCCTTATCAGGGTACCATCCCAGAGGGTTATTTCTTCCCGTTGCTTCAACCCAAATCCAGCCTGACTCTTCATTAAATTTCAGGCTAACATTGGCTTTCTTATATCCAGGTAAATAGAGAAGAGTGGCAGCATGACCAGGAACCAGGACTATGGCTGTGCGGTATCCGGCTGCCTTATAGAGGGTAGCCAGAAAGACAGCGTAGTCCTCGCAATCTCCCCTTGCTCTCCCTTTTTCTATTTCTCTAGCAATTTCATCTGCATTCTGGGCAAATTCACGGTATCCAAATTGGTCAAGGTCCTGAGTATATCTGATTTGGTTGCGAGCAAACAGGTATATTTTTTCTGCTCGTTGGTAGAAATCGGAATATCTTTCTCGAAACTCCTGACCCAACTTATAGGCAATATTAGTATTACTAGCAAGACTTTCAAAAATTATTACGGGGCGGAATCCCTCTTCTGTAACCTGAAAGTATCCATCAATACCATCTGGTCTTGTGCGGCATATTTGCCAGGAATCGTAGATCTCTCCCTTTGTTTTATAGAAATTCTGGGCAGGAGCCTGCCAGGACAGTATCAGGAAAGCCAGACAGATTAAGGCAGATATAGCTATTCTTGTGTTCATCGATTATGTCTTTGACTGTACTTCGATATTCAATAAGTTAGTTTTTTTATCTGGTATTGCGTATATCGTATGTCGTATTGCGCAATACGCATCACGCACAACACAGCTGGTGAATCGTATTTCGTGAATCGTTAATTAAATAATATAGGAATTTCCTTTTTCCCCTCACCTCAATCCTCTCCCCATGGGGGAGAGGGAAGGAAGAGGGGGTAAGTTCTTTCCTTGTTTGCGATTCACTATACGCTATCCGCTAAGCGCTATACGCTCTCTTCTGAGGAATGTCCTTCGATGAATTATGAGCTAGATTGAGCTATCTTGAACTTTGTTTTGAATTTTGGTTTTGAACTTGCTATGAACTATGAGCTATGAGCTATTTCACAGGGACATAGTTAGGGCTGCGTGCAAAATTATTCCCAGAAAAACGAGATAGCTAAATACATATATTCCAACGGCCAGGGAGTTATCTTTGATGCTAATAAATGGGATTTTGGGAGTTACTTTATCAAGTATGTTAAACAGCGCTATACCTACCAGAAGACTCACCAAGAAATTGATACTTATTAGTCCTAATCTCCTAAGGTTCATCAGGCTTTCCAGGAGTGAGCCTCCAATGGCCATTGGTGCTGTGCAGGTGCCATGTATTACTAAACCTATGAAAATAGTGAATCCACCTATGAAGAGTCCCACCGAGATGGGATTCTCTCCTATCTTTTTCCTTTGATGAATCTTAGGAGTCAGGGCATCCAATATCCTTATTCCCAGCCAACATAGAAAGCTACAAAAAAAGACCATTACTACTACTCTGATCATCCAGAAGATAACCAGTAAATAAAAAGAACTTGTTGAACCTATCGGCATTTTCTCCTCCCTTGATTGATGAAATTTCTCTATTATTATAGCACATCCCTTCAAGCAATCAATAAGAGTTTTTTTTCGTTCAAAGAGGAGTATTGATGTTCCTAGGCGAGTAAATTGCTTGCTTGTGGATTTTTTGCTATTATGAGAAAAAAGAGGGGAAGATAACTGGAGAAGGCTAGAAAGACTATATCTTTTGATGTGGATGGTACTCTGGTTAAGCCAGAGTTTAATGACCTCATATGGCGTGAGGTTATACCGGAGCTTTATGCCCGGAAGAATGAAATAGAAATTAAAGAAGCGAAAGGATTTATAGAGGGGGAATATGATAAAATCGGTGAATATGACTTAAGGTGGTACAGTCTTGCTTTCTGGCTCGGCTATTTTCGACTTGATGTAAGAGAAAAGGAGATATTGGGGGAATACGCTGGGAAGGTTAGTCTATACCCTGATGTCTTATCCACCCTGGAGAAACTCAGCAAGAATTATCAATTGGTCATTGCCTCTTGCATGGGCAATGATTTTATTGATATAAAATTAAGAAAAAGAAATATCAAAAAGTACTTTAAGCGAGTTTTTTCTGCTGTGTCCATCGGGTTAATAAAGAAAGAAGAGAGTTTTTATCTGGCTCTCTGCTCAAGTCTTACCATCAAACCAGGTGAGCTTATTCATATTGGTGACCATTATGAGTTTGACTATCTTGTGCCCCGAGAGATTGGTATAAGGGCGTTTTATTTAGATAGAAATAGTGGCAAGCAGAAGGTGGGCTTAGATGGGGTGAGAAGTCTGCACGATTTTACCAGGTATCTATGCGGAGGAGAAGGAAATAGTGGCTAAAGTCTATTCCATTGCTCTTTTCGGAATCGAGACATATCCAGTAGAAGTAGAGATTAGCCTGCCTAGAGGACTTTCCCGTTTTAATAGTGTTGGCTTTGCTGATGTAGCAGTAAAAGAAGCCAGGGCAGGCTCAAGAATCATCCTTCTGGGGACTCTTTAGAAAATCCAAAACTTCTTTTGAGGGCCTATTTGAAATAGAAGCTACTATCTCTCCATTATGTCTGAATGTCGTCTTTGTGTCTTCTTTAACTTCACCTATAACCGTTCCAATACCTCCAACCTCTTTAATTTCGTCCAGTACACACTGAGCATTTTCAGGTGAAACCGTAAATGAGTACCTGGCTTGAGTTTCATTGAGAATTAATTCAGCCGGATTAAGTTGTTTCCCTTGTTTTTTAGGAACCTTTGAGAGTTCAATTTCAGCTCCCAATCCACCTGTTTTAGCTGCTTCGCATACAGCAGCTCCTATGCCTGCAGCTCCCAGGTCGGAAAGGGAGTGCATAAGACCTGTTCGTATAGCAGCCAGCACAGCTTCCATACTCGTTCTTTCTTCTCTAAATAATGGTTTTGCTGGTTTCATTTCCTTTGCCAATCCTGCTCGGAATATTGTGTCATTACCATCATCATCGGTTTCTCCGATAAGGATAATACTATCTCCAGAGTTCTTGAATGGTTTTGTTAGAGGTTTATCGGTAACAAGCTCTCCTACAACTGCCACCACTACCGCTGGCACTACACCATCAAGCGAGGTAGAAAGGCCACCACCCAAGAGGATAACACCCATAAGCTCGCATACGTCTCTCACCCCTTTGGTAATTAGATTTAATCTTGCCTGATTTGTCATCCATTGACACTTTCCGCATCTGCATTCACCTTTAAATCCGCAAGGGCCGACCAGGACTTTTTTATCCAAAGGTCCCAGGCCCACGAAATCCTCCAGGAATAAAGGTCTGGCTCCCATAGCAACGACATCTCGTATTGCACCGCCACCACCGGTAAAGGCTGAGCCCCAGGGATCAACCACACAGGGAGAACAGTGACTTTCCATTTTGCCTACTAATTTAGTATCCGTTCCAGGAATTTCTATAACTCCAGCATCATCCCCCGGACCAATCAACAATATGTCTGGATAAAACTCTTTTCGTATTTTTTGGTTTAGTTTATCGATCTCCTCAAAATCAATCACATTGTCGATATTATGATGCAAATGCACAAAGAGTGCATACATCAATGCTCTTTCTATTACATTCAGTTCTCTCATTTTTTCCCCCTTATTTTCCCTGCAGTAATGTCAAAAGTTCTTTAGTAATTTTCTCCTAAACCATTTATTATCAAGTGTTTTGGTGAAAGTGACTTGCCTCCCCCTTTACTCTATGCCAAGTGGGAAGTTCTTTCATAGTAAAACATTAGAGATTTTTTCATAACTTCCCCCTTCTTTTGCTTGTCTGGACGGGGCTCCTATAAAAGCCTAAGTCCAGACAGGCAAACAATTAGAGGAGACTTTACATTAGGCAATCTTTCATATTCATCATAAAACTTTTGACAGTACCTTCCCTGCTCTTTCCTGGTAAAAAATTTAACTACTCTCCAGGAGGAGATAGGGTTATGTTTTCAGGTTCGAAAATAACCTGTCTCTCACCCTCTTCTACTTGACCAATTTCAACCAGTTCATACCCTGCTTGTTGCCCTATTTGAATGGTTCGTTCCACCTCGTAATCTGGCACAAAGATATAATACCCTATTCCCCAGTTGAAGGTTGTGAGACAATCCTCCAAGCTCACACCGAGTTCTCTCATGAACCGGAAAAGCGGTGGCACCTCCACCCAGGTATGAATACGGTAAGTCAGTGGTCTCTTGTCAAAAGCGACTTTACTCACTCCGCTTCCAGTACCCGGCAAAAAAGTATGGATATGTACTTCTGCTTCCAGTAAAGCCTTTACCAAAGCTACATATGAACGAGTAGGAATAAGAGCTTCATCTCCTAGCGTATTACCATTTGGTAACTTGGTGAGGAATCTTTCTGGTAGCGCTAAAGCACGTTTAATCACAAGAGAAATTCCGTTTGCGTGCAATCCCGATGATGTTACACCGATGATGCGGTCTCCTACTTGTAGCTTTTGCCCAGTAATAAGACGGCTACTGGGAGCGATAATGCCAGTGACACAACCACTCAAAGAAGGAGCATTCTTAATGGGTGGTTCGGCTTTAATGAGATAACGAAGCGATGGTGATTCACCTGCTGGTAAAGCCATCCCGACCATCTTGCATACTGCATAAAATCCTTTGGCCAAATCCCTGGCTCTCTTTTCGTCCTGGAACCACTCACTATCGCCGACTGCTACCTCATCAGTATAAACTACTGGCATTGCTCCTTGGGCAATTACATCATTTACGGACATCAGTACAGTGTCGATGCCAATACTTTCGTAATAAGTTTTCCTCGTACCGGCAAACTGATACATCCATTCGGCAATCCAATTCTTGTTACCCAGACCCTCTTGGGTGTTACACCATAAATGGGCTAAACCACCCCGGTACTCAAACACAGCACCGTGAGCATGTAAAACATCACTCACAATAAAGACCATATGCCGATTAGGGAATGATAGTGTCTGTTTCCCCACTTCCACCATTACTTGCTTGAATGGCTCAATTTTACTGTAATCAACTCCCGCATCAGCATATTCACTTTTTTCCTTCACATCGTACCTCTCTTTTCTTGTAAGTATTTAGTAAAGTACATTCCTTCTCTTTACTTCTTTTTCCCCATAGAACTTAACTATCCAAATCCAATGTTTCCATTTTCCATAATTAATGGAATTAAGAATAATCGTTTTTTTGTGTCTTTGAGGATCTGGGGAAGAAAAATTATATCATTTTTCTCAGTTTTAGCAATAGAAATTGACTGCTCCTAAATTCTTTGCTATGATTTTCTCTGAAGTTAAAGGTCAGGAGTATGTAAAAAGACCAAGCCCAAGCCAAGCCACAAGCCCAAGCCATGGTAGGGGTATGACATTTTATTTTGCAAAAAGTATGACATATTTACTTTGCATTGACAGTTCGTTCGCAAATAATTGACAAAAAAGAAAAATATATTTATAATTTGTCAGCAATTAGTAATGAAATTGAATATCTGTAATGAAATCTAAAAATAAGGTAGAAGGGGTCGGGAAGTAAATAAGTTAATATTTGGAAAAAGGAAGTCTATCCAGGAAAACAAAGGAGAAGATGTTGAAAAAATTTCATAGAATATTTTTAGTACCAGGGATATTAATTATTTTTTTCTGTTTTAGTTCTGCCCTTTTAGGTGCAGAGTTTAGCGCTGATCTGAAAATCAAGCAGCCGGACAAAGAGTATGAATTTAAGTATTATGCTAAGGATAGTCTCTATAGACTGGAAAAACTAACTGGTGAGGATCGCATCCTAATCATTGCTGACCGCGAGCTGGACATTACCTGGGCTTTAAACCCTGAAGAAAAGGCCTATATTGAGCTAAAGGGCACAGATGCGGTTTTTTTTAATCCTGTCCGTGCATGGGAAGCAATAAGGGAAAATCAAAATGAAGAAAAGGTAGGAGATGAGACTATTCTGGGCTATCCCTGTGAAAAATATGCCTATACTTATCCAGAGCAAAAAGAGCCATCGGTAGAAGCATGGTATTCACCAAAATTAAACCAATTTATTCGACAGATAGTCTATTACGGTGGTGGTCAGGGAGATGGATTACTTGAAATGACCAATATTATAGAAGCACCCCAGGATGATTCTTTATTTAAAGTTCC
>Ga0315547_1000242_pt1 | contig 60058 bp, 33 predicted proteins | sample SalMarSW160240MG_2_FD_202542 | JGI IMG/M metagenome (GOLD analysis project Ga0315547, IMG submission 202542) | Salt marsh sediment microbial communities from the Plum Island Ecosystem LTER, Massachusetts, United States - Salt Marsh Sediment SW1601-240 ...
TATTCTTAACGTGTTCAACATAAAAACCAACTGGATGAATGAAGAATGGTGTTTCAGAGATGGTAAAGACAGAGACAATTATCTGGCTTCACTGCGGCTTCCCATGTATGATGATCCAAGGTATGATGTAGTACGTGAGCAAAATCCCGGTTTATATATTGCGGGAGACGACAAGCCCGGTGATATGCGTGAAGATAAACCGTACATCAATGATCCGGACAACCGGATGTTTCTGTATGGTTATCCACGTCAAATCTGGTTAGGAATCGACGTCAGTTTCTGATCGGACAATAAAAACTTTTGGTTGATATGAAATTTCTAAATAATTAAGGAGAAAATCAGACATGAAAATATTAACTCATAATACAAAACAACAGGTTTTCAGCTCGTGTATGTCAACTATGCTGGTCTTGATCATGGTCATATTTGGTTTCTATACTACTGCTCAAGCAGACGGCAAATTAGCCATTATCAGAGTGAATAGAACAGTAGTTGGAGTATTTGATCATGGTTCAAGCTGGCACAACACCCCTACATATTCGTCAGGCTGGTTTCCGGCTGATTACAACTGCATTGGAACCGACTGTAATTTTAGCGCTTCATATGGGCCGGGTACATTTAGTGCGACAAACTGTTATGCTCCCAAAGTAGAGGCGGGCAATGTGTTGTGGCAGACATATCCTTATGTAACGTATACAACCTATGGGAATGCTAGTATTGATCCGGGTGATATCGTGACAGTACCGATGACCAATTTTGTCCGCTGGCAATTGCCGACGAACTATGCAAAAGGTATAAATGTCCAGATCACCAAGCATTGGGGTACACCGGATGCAAGTAAGATGATCGGGACGACAGCCGATCAGGTCGTAGAGGTTACCACTGAAAACATCATGGGCATGGAGGTCCACCGAAAGCTTTTTGCCTGGAGCCAGCAGTATCATGATAATTATGTTGTTTGTGATTACACCATTACCAACAGAAGCGGAAAAACCTTCACCGATTTCTGGCTGCGTATGAGTGAAGCATATACCGGCATAAACCGCGCTGTGGGTTCAAAACCGGAAATTCCTAGTGTTGAGCGACCTTCAAGTAGGGCATGGGCACATTATTATGGTGCCAAACCCGATGACAGCTTACGGGTCTTTTATGAATATAGCGCGGATGATCCGGATTCACCCGGTGATCAAATGGGCTATCCGGTTTACACTCAGGATGGCCGACTGATGGCAAGTGATATACCATTTTTAGCCATTCTGCATGCATCAAAAGAACCATACGTGGATCCAGCAAACGACATTGATGATCCGAAACAGCCCAGTATGACCGCTTATTATAATGGAGAAAGGATAAGCTATACTCCAATGCCGGATGAACTTCAGGCCGGATTGCCTGGTGAAAGTAGCGCTAATATAGGATGGGGTATTGTAACCGGACTTGCTCCTGGTTTTCAAGAACAGGAAATCGAGGGACAATACGAGGGAACGCATCATCGAAAAAATAGCGATGAAATGGGTAGTCTGGACTATACATGTCTGGGCTACGGTTTCGACAAGAATCATGTCTGGAATAGACGATATATGTCGTTTGGAGGTTATGCGGAATTCAAAAATGGCGAGTCCATTCATATTGTGTTTGCAACCGGTTACTGTGGTTTGGGTTTGAAGAAAGCCAAAGAAGTAGGTGAAAAATGGCTTGATGGCAGCATAGAAAACCCGCCTGGAATACCGAATCCGCGAACCGGTTTCTTCCCTGAGAATTTTGCCTTTTCGAAAGATGCAACACCGAAAGATAAGATAAAAGACCGCTGGATCAGTACTGTGATCGATTCTGTCCACAAGGCTGTCTCACGTGCGAAATGGAATTTTGATAAAAAATGGCAGATTCCCATGGCGCCGCCTCCCACTAATCAGGATGTAATGGGATCAGGTGCGGGGGTTGAGATTACCTGGTCAAATCCCGAAGCCGAAGACCTGCCGAACTTTGATGGTTACCGGATTATGAGAAGTCTTGGTTATGCAGATACGGTCTTTTTTGAAGAGGTTCATCGCACCGATGCTGCAGACAAGAAGGCCGAGCACCATTGGGCAGATCCAAGTGTCGTATTTGGTTCTTCATATTATTATTATGTCCAGGCTGGAGTTAAGGTTGCTGAAAATGATGCTAACGCCTATCCGAGTACGCGCGGTAAGACGCTCTGGAGCGGCAGAATGTGGAGTACTACATATAATCCTGTTGATTCTGAACGTCTATATCATCCCGATATGGATTCCATCCGGATTGTGCCTAATCCCTACAATTTAAAAGATCCATTATGGACCGGATATGGGTTGGACGATATAGATGATCCACGCAGGATTATGTTTTTTAATCTTCCAAAGGAATGTACGATCAAAATATTTACTGAGAACCTCGATTTGGTCAAAACCATCGAGCACACGGAATTCCCCGTATCCACAGGCTATGAAAAATGGGATATGTTGACAGAAAACCAGCAGGCGATTGCCAGTGGTGTTTATATTGTGGTATTCCAGACACCTGATGGAGGGGTGGCTTATCAAAAATTATTTGTTGTTCGATAAACAAAAAAATAGGAGAATGATTGCAATGAAAAAATTCTTCATATACGTGATTGTTCTATCGGCCAGTTTATGGTTGGTGGATACCGCTCTTGCCCAATCTGAACTTGCACCGGGAGTTGGAATGAAGAAAGTGGGTCAGTCCACAATGAATTTCTTACAAATTAGTGTGATCCCTGATGCCAGTGCTATGGGGGAAGCCTATACTGCCATTGGTACAGGTTGTGAGAGTATCTTCTTTAATCCCGCAGGATTGCCTGAGATGGATTCCAGGTTTGCTGCTCTTGTGACAACCACGCAGTGGGTTGCTGATATCAACTACATGGTTGGCGCACTGGCCTGGAATTTGGGTAATATAGGTACCGTAGGATTGAGTTTACTGTCCGTTGACTACGGTGATAATATCTGGACAGGTCTTGCAGAATCTCCAAGTGATGTTTTGGGCTATAGAGAATATGGTATGATTGATAATGTCGGTGCTTATGCATTTGGCGCTTCGTATGGTCGTCGTATTACTAATAAATTCTCGATAGGTGGAAATGTCCGCTACGTAGATCAGCAACTCGGTGAATCAAAATTTTGGGTGAATGATACGACGAGCACTCTGAAGAAGAACGGTGAAAGCCAAGTTGCCTTTGATATGGGCGTTAAATTCTATCCAGGATTAAAGAGTTTTCGATTCGGTATGTCTATTCGCAATTTTGGGCCCAGCATCAAATACGAAGAAATCACTGCTCAACTTCCTTTGACCTTTGCAGTAGGAGTCGCCATGGATATGATGGACTTAATCGTACCGGATCATTCCAGGGATAATAGTTTACTTCTTTCAGCAGAATTTATCCATCCAAACAACTATACTGAAAGGGTTAATGTGGGATTAGAGTATAAATTAATCAGGATGTTGTCCCTTCGATGCGGTTATCAATCAAACACTGATCTGGCAGGATTCTCAGCTGGTATCGGTATTACACCCCCATCAGTTGGCGGTAAAAAATTAGAGGTTGCATATTCTTATTCTGTGCTTGATATTTTTGATGGAGTAAGCCGTTTTTCGCTTAAGGTAGAATTATAGGAAGAATCCATTCGCAGAGGTTACTCGCAATGAACTCTATCTTTGCCAAACTTTGAATGATCAGGAAGTGAGCATGAAAAGAACAGGTAGTATCGCCTAAGATGAATTCAAAGGTAAGAGTCATTCCTGGAGCTGTAGCTCTGGTAAAATTTGATAGTAAATGAAATAATAAGGAAAGGAGGTGATATAAAAGCTATTTGATTTTTGTAGTTATTTATGAACGAGAACATTTGATTTTAAAAGGAAAGGAGGCAGCCTAAAAGCAATTAATTTTTGAAGTTATTTATTAACGTGAAAAGTTGATAGTAAAATGAAAAAAAACAAATTCATTAGGAGTAAAAAATGATTAAAAAATCGTTAATTTTTTTTGCTGTGCTGCTAATCGTAGCGGTTAGTGTTCAGGCACAGGAGATCACGACTGCAGTCGGCAATGGTGCGGACACTTATCTTTCGAACGATGGCCAGGTACGTGAAGGCTATGATTTTACCGCAGATGGTACCCATGGGGGTGAAGTGGCTATCAAAATGCGTAACTTAGAGGGCACACGTTTGAAGCTTGGGTATATGCGGTTTGACATTAGTCAACTTAGCGGTGTGGAAGAGGCTGCGTTTACGTTGGGTCTCAATGTTGTTTGGTTTAAAGGGGTAAATTCCACCTTCCACATTTATGCTCTGGTTAACGAAAGTCTGGACAACTGGGACGAAATGACGACAAGCTACAATACTGCCCCGGGGTTTGTTCCTACCACGGAGGGTATACCCGTTGGCTATTATGACATCGACTCCACCAAGCTTGTAAAAGTGGCGGAAATGGCTTACCCTAAAGATTCCCTGGGCTATATCTACTCGACTCCCAGTGCTGCAATGAACGACTTTATTAACAGTGATACGGACAACCTGGTGACATTTGCTGTGATCCCTGATCCGGTCCCTGATGGTGATTGGGATGTAGCAACGAAGGAAGACAGTGTGATTTATGCTCCAAAGTTGGTGGTCCTGGAAACGATCACGACTGCAGATGGAAATGGTGCGGACACTTATCTTTCGAACGATGGCCAGGTACGTGAAGGCTATGATTTTACCGCAGATGGTACCCATGGGGGTGAAGTGGCTATCAAAATGCGTAACTTAGAGGGCACACGTTTGAAGCTTGGGTATATGCGGTTTGACATTAGTCAACTTAGCGGTGTGGAAGAGGCTGCGTTTACGTTGGGTCTCAATGTTGTTTGGTTTAAAGGGGTAAATTCCACCTTCCACATTTATGCTCTGGTTAACGAAAGTCTGGACAACTGGGACGAAATGACGACAAGCTACAATACTGCCCCGGGGTTTGTTCCTACCACGGAGGGTATACCCGTTGGCTATTATGACATCGACTCCACCAAGCTTGTAAAAGTGGCGGAAATGGCTTACCCTAAAGATTCCCTGGGCTATATCTACTCGACTCCCAGTGCTGCAATGAACGACTTTATTAACAGTGATACAGACAACTTGGTGACATTTGCTTTGATCCCTGATCCGGTCCCTGATGGTGATTGGGATGTAGCAACGAAGGAAGACAGCGTGATTTATGCTCCAAGATTGGCGTTCGTGGAGATAACTCATGGAGTTGGCGTTATTGAAAATGACGACGTTATTGCAACAGCTTATAAACTGAATCAAAATTATCCAAATCCGTTTAACCCGGTAACTAATATTGAATTTACTCTGGCAAATCCGGGCCACACAACCCTTGAAATTTACAATATGTTGGGTCAGTTGGTTGAAACTCTGGTTGACGAGCAAATGAGCAGTGGTAATTATCGGATAAGTTTCAGAGCAGATAAATACACATCAGGTGTCTACTTCTACAAACTAAAATCGGGTAACTTCACAAAAGTGAAGAAGATGATGTTTCTGAAATAATCATTTTTTTAGTTTTTGGTGGAGTGCATTTTTCTGCACTCCACCAAAAAAACGTTAAATAAAATATCTGGAAAAGCGGTGTTGGGAATGAAAAAACAACTATTTGAGCCTCTATGTGAACAGTTTGCAGAAAGAAATACAGTAAAAAAATCAAAATCAACCTGGAAGCACTGCATAACATTAAATTGACCCATATTGACCTGTTCGTGGTGAAACCCAATGTGCCCTGCCCTATAGCCATTCCAGGATTTCCTGAATATCTCCAGGATGGGGAGTTTGACTATGGATGCCTTATGCAAAAGAAATGAAAAAAGAAGAATGAAGAAGCCATGGAAAGAATTCGAATTGTCTTCATTAATTTTTTAATTATACTAAGTATCGTTTATCAGGAACTTGCCCAATAATCGAATATCTACGATGTCAATTTTATTACCCCTCCTGAGCAACCAAGCAATCTCTCGGAGTTGCTGGAGAACCAGTCCTGATTTCGCGGAGATGATTATTCACAATCCTGAAATACCGAAGAATTTACAATTGTATTATTATATTTCCATAACATAATAAAAGGCTGTCTATAGAATGGATTTTGGTGTTTATAGAGCGAGAATGGTTCCTCTCGATGCTATCTTGAGTTGGTGATCAGGTAAGGATACCATTCTGAGAACGAGGCAACTCTTCCAACAACTATCACCACAATCTCAAAAGGATGAAACTAATGTTGAGAAATAGTTTATTCCTTATAACTTTTTGTTTTTGTATTGCATTATTATTGAATGCACAGCAGGTAGCCTTTCCCGGGGCTGAAGGGTTTGGAGCCTATACCACAGGCGGGCGCAGTGGTACGGTCTATGAAGTAACGAATCTGAATAACTCAGGTACAGGTTCTCTGCGTAATGCAGTCAGTGAGAGTAATCGTACCATTGTTTTTCGCGTCTCCGGGTATATAAATTTACAATCCGCTTTGCATATCACTGGAAATTCACTTACTATTGCCGGTCAAACTGCGCCGGGGGATGGGATATGCGTTAGAGATTATCCAACAATAGTAGAAGGCGATAACATAATAATTAGATATATTCGATTCCGTCTGGGTGATGAGAATGATCTTTCATCGGATGCATTAGATATTAACGATCAAAAGGGTGTTATTATTGATCATTGTTCTTTCAGCTGGGGAGTTGATGAATGCGCTTCGTGGTATGGCAACGAGAATGTAACCATCCAGTGGTCTATGATTGGCGAAGGACTTGCCTATAACGGTCATTCAATGGGAGGATTATGGGGCGGTCAAAGTACTTATCACCATAATCTCATTTACTCCTGCGGTTCGAGGCATCCTAAGTTTGCTTATACCTATGATGAAGATATTACTGATCATCGCAATAATGTGATATATAATTGGGATTATCAAAGTGCTTATACCAGCCCTACCGGCAGAGTCAATATTGTTGCCAATTATTACAAATATGGTCCATCCACCAATGCCGATGTTAAACACCGAATTGTCTACTCTGGGTACGACACCAAACGGTTGTATGTAGCAGATAATTATGTATTCGGTTATCCGGATATTACAGCGGATAACTGGAGCGGAGGTGTCGATGGCAATCCAATACGACATGATCAACCATTCACTGCACCGGCAGTTGCTTATCAGACGGCGGAGGAAGCTTATGAATCTGTGCTGGAGCATGTGGGTGCTTCGATTCAACGTGATTCGATAGATTTAAGAGTTATTAATAATATCCGCAATGGAACAGGAAGTATAATTAAACGCCAGAGTGATGTGGGCGGATTTCCTGCCCTACAATCCTTGACCCCGCCGGTTGACAGCGACCACGATGGCATGCCTGATGATTGGGAAGTCGCAAACCAGTTGGATCCAGATAATCCCGAAGACCGTAATGATGATCATGACAAAGACGGATTTACGAATCTTGAAGAATACCTGAATAGTTTGATACCGATTGAATATTCTGAAATACCGGAAGACACTTTTCCTCCAGCGGCTCCAAGCAATCTTACAGCAACTACATTCTCTGGTAACCAAATTGATCTGACCTGGACTGATAATGCATTGAATGAAAGAGGTTTTGTAATTCAGTATTCAGATAACGAATGGGCATCCTCTGAAGAGATTACATCAGCATTAGCTAACTTAAGGACTTTTTCCGTTAAGGGACTTAAAGGCTCAACCAGATATCAGTTCCGAGTTGCTGCATATAACACGGTTGGAACTTCGGATTATTCAAACATCGCAATGGATTCCACAATAGCCGACAATCACTTTTTCCTATGGACCAGTGTGGATGGTCCCGGTAGTATTTCGCTGGGTCCTCCGGGCAGCATTTATGCTGGAGGAACGGTCGTTCAAGTGACAGCGATTCCCGATAGTGGTTATGTTTTTGATAGCTGGACTAGTTATTTAACGGGCGTAAGTAATCCGGAAAACATTACAATAAATACTTCAATACACGTAAGAGCGAAATTTGCACTAAAAGCGATAGAAGTTCCACTGGATTATGATTTTGGTCCAGGACCTATTGAGCCGGGATATACACAAATTACAAAAACAACCAGTGCCTACACAGTTGGCAGAGGGTATGGTTTTTCAAGTATCTCAGGATTAGATGAGCGCGATAGAGGTGCTCCTGATGTATTAAGAAGGGATTTCGTTACTGCGAAAAGTCCATTCACTTTCAATGTGGACCTTCCCAATGGAACGTATTCCATCAATGTGATTGCCGGTGATAATATGTCAAATGCACCTAATGGACCAATGGATGTTTATGCAGAAGGGATAAAAAAGATTTCAGGTATGCAGAGTGATGGCGGTGCATTTGATGAACAAGATTTTACAATAGAAGTTTCTGATGAACAATTAAATTTATACATGGTTCACAGTAATAGTGATGATGGGACATGGAGGATTAATGCTCTTGAAATAACGCCTTTAAGTACGGCTCTAAAAAGCACAGAGAATTTGCCTGTATCTGAGTTTCATTTAGAACAAAATTACCCCAATCCATTCAATTCAACTACAATGATCAGCTATTCTATTGTAAAAGATTCTCACGTTAGACTTGTCGTATTTGATATGTTGGGAAGAGAAGTGGTCAAACTGGTTGATGAAGAAAAAACATCCGGTGTTTACACAGTGCTGTTCGATGCAGGAGATTTGGCTTCAGGAATTTACTTCTATACACTACAGGCAGGAGATCTCACCCTGATAAAGAAATCCGTTTTGATAAAATAGTTTTAATTATTCAATTATTTAAAAAATATCATATTTTACAAATGAAAGAGGATTGACATGAAAAACGGGATAAGAAACAATGATGCAATTTGTGTATGTCTTCGTTTACTTTGCACACTGTTGGTTTTGGTAATGGGACATACATATGCACAAAGGCACATGGAATCCCTCGACCGTGGTGTAGTGGCGGTCAGTCTGAGCGATGGTACAGTGTATGTCGGTTGGCGTCTTTTTGGAACAGACCCGGAGGACATTAATTTTAACGTCTATCGTGAGACGACCAGGCTTAACACTTCGCCGATTACTAATTCCACGAACTATGTAGACTCCACCGGGTCTATAAATAGCACCTATAGCGTAAGACCCGTAATCAATAGTCAGGAGCAAGCAGCTTCCGCATCGGTAGAAGTCTGGAGTCAGAATTACCTCTCCATTCCTCTTCAGACTCCCTCCGGTTATACGCCTAACGATGCCTCAGTAGGGGATCTGAACGGAGACGGGGAGTATGAGATTGTCTTACATCAAACAGGAAGAGCGCGTGACAATTCACAAGACGGTGATACGGATCCGCCTATTTTTCAAGCCTACAAACTGGATGGGACTTTATTATGGGAAATAAATTTAGGCATTAACATTCGTGAAGGCGCCCACTATACGCAATTCATGGTATATGACCTTGATAGTGATGGCAAAGCTGAGGTTGCCTGTAAAACAGCGGATAGCACTGTAGATGGAAGGGGTACGGTTATTGGCGACCCAAATGCGAATTATGTCAATTCGAAGGGACGGATCCTGAGTGGGCCAGAGTTCTTAACAATATTTGACGGATTGACCGGTGCCGCAATTGTCACCACCGATTATATACCACCCAGAGGCACTGTCTCTGACTGGGGCGATTCCTATGGCAATAGAGTGGACCGATTTCTGGCGTGCGTGGCGTATCTTGACGGGGTACGGCCGAGCCTTGTCATGTGTCGCGGTTACTATACACGGGCTGTGCTGGCAGCATGGAATTGGAGAAATGGCGAACTAACACACGTATGGACCTTTGATAGTGATGATGGTACTCCCGGTAATTGGGACTATAGAGGACAGGGAAATCATAATCTTAGCGTCGGTGATGTGGATGGTGATGGCAAAGATGAAATCATTTATGGGTCCTGCTCGATTGACCATGATGGGACAGGAATGTATTCAACAGGCTATGGGCACGGAGATGCTATGCATTTATCCGATATGGATCCGAGCCGGCCGGGGCTTGAGGTGTTCAAAGCTAACGGAGACGGGCCCAACCTACACGGGATTGACATGCACGACGCTGCCACGGGGCAACTGCTCTGGTCTGTGGAATCCACTGCAAGCAACGGCGTCGGACGGGCAGTGGCGATGGACATTGATCCTCGCTACCTCGGATACGAGGCATGGGGCACCGGCACCGACGGCATGGTGCACGACGCGCAAGGCAACGCCATTTACGGCAAAAACAACGCATTCTACAACTTCGGCGTCTGGTGGGACGCCGACCCTCTTCGCGAAATGCTCGACGGTACAACCATCGCCAAGTGGAGGTGGGACTATGCAACCCCCGGCAGGCAGAACTTGGTATATGCGCCAGCGGGCACCGCCTCAAACAATGGCACGAAAAAAACACCTTGCCTGAGTGCCGATATTTTAGGTGACTGGAGAGAAGAGGTGATTTGGAGGACATACGACAACAAATATCTGCGTATCTATACAACTACTGACACCACAAGCCGCCGTATTTATACTCTCATGCACGACCCGGTATATAGACTGGGTATTGCCTGGCAGAATGTAGCATATAACCAGCCGCCGCATACTGGTTTTTACTTGGGTGATGGTATGAGCAAACCTCCAACTCCTGACATTATATTAGTAGGTGGAACTAACTCTATTGGAATAGAAGATGTCTCTAATACGCTTCCGAATACTACAAAATTGGTCGGTAATTACCCGAATCCGTTCAACACAAATACAAATATCCGCTTCCAGCTGTCTGCAAATGAAGTAGTACGCCTAGAAGTTTACAATATACGGGGTCAACTGGTTCGCACGCTGATTGATGGCAAAGTAATGAGCGCTGGAGTACACGATGTTTCCTGGAACTCACGAGATAATAATGGCCATGCAGTTTCAAGTGGTATATATATTACTCTTATCAAAACAGGAAATTACAATAAGAGTCAGAAGATGATTCTGATGAGATAGTATCAAATAACTATAGGATAGATTAATTAGAGTCTGTCTATAAAATCGTTTTTTGACATTAAACCGATAAACCCCGTGAGATAGATACTTGCAATTTAAACAGCAAATATCTAACTGTAGTTATTGTCTCGCAGGGTGAATCAACTAACAAAGATTAGAAATATCTAACTGGGTAAATCGGTTATTGATTTAATGGCATGTTATAACCCCCGAATAAATTCGGGGAATGTCTCAAGTATCAGTAAATATAAAAGTTGGACTAGCACCAGACTTTAGTCTGGTGAAGTTAAATTTCCCTTTTACCTTTAACTGCTTTTCTCATAGAGATGCCCATGGCAAGCAGTTTTCATACTTTATGGACAGACACTAATTATTAAAATAATGTAAATCTGACACGATAACGAGTTAACGTTTTTTTATATGGAGGTAAATATATTGAATTCTATGATGAAACTTTGCTCTGTAATGATTACTCGATTAGTATATTTGACGGTATTTATAATAGTACTGCATCAAGTCAGTATAGCACAGTCCTCTGACGACTCCTCACGTAAAATCATAAATTTTAGAGATCGTTTATTACCTGCACCTCTTGATGGTGGTTTTAAAATGGAGGATTACTGGATTTGGGGTGCGTCAGTTATTAAAGGGGAAGATGGTCGCTATCATATGTTTGCGTCAAGATGGCCTAAGTCCTTGAATTTCACACCTCATTGGTTAACAAATTCGGAAATAGTACGAGCCGTCTCAGATACACCGGAAGGACCCTACGAGTTTCAGGAAGTTGTTTTACCGCCTCGAGGATCACAATACTGGGACGGAAAAATGACTCATAATCCTGTAATTCGTAAAGTCGGCGATACATATCTACTTTATTATACCGGAACAACCTATAAAGGAAAAATGCCTACCCCTGAAAATCCGACAACCAGTGATTCTCCTTTGAAGTTAGAAGCACATCAACATGAACGTATTGGACTGGCAACATCGAAATCTGTTTTTGGCCCATGGAAAAGGAGAGACAAACCGATCTTAGATGTCAGGCCAGGTACCTGGGAAAAATATTTGGTCAGCAATTCGTCACCACTTATTCGGGAAGACGGGACTATTCTTCTCTATTATAAAGGTGTCACTGAATTAAGAAAACATGCTATTAGCGTGGCTATTGCTAATCATTATGAGGGTCCGTACCGACGTTTATCTGAGGAGCCTTTTGATGTTGGTGTTGGCGCTGAAGACCCAACTATGTGGTATGAAAATGGGAGGTATCATGCTTTAATGTTGGATCACGATAGAAAATATTCCCCTAAAGAAATATATTATGCTACCTCTTCAGACGGATTAGAATGGGAAGTAGCGCCAAATCCTGTTGCGATATCTAAAAACGTTCTCTGGGAAGATGGAGTTGTTCGCCAAATGCGCAGCACTGAACGACCTCAAATACTTGTTCAAAACAGAATAGCAACTCATGTCTTTTTTGCAACTGCGCAGGTTAAAAATGGAGTTAGATCGACCTGGAATATGGTAATCCCTCTAAAGCCGGAATCTGAGGTTAGATAGAGTGGCATGGTGGCGAGACAAAAATCGCGATTCGGCATGTTTGTTTATCTACGATTGAAATTATAAAAAAATAAAGGCAAAATATGACGACAATCAAAAATTCAATACAGCTGGTGATTACGCTGTTACTCATTTCAATCGTATCCTGTATTGATGTAAGTAAAACAGAAATTACCGTAAAAATTGAAAACGAATACCCTGTTATACGGATTAAAAATCTATCTGGTGCAGATATCGTATTTAAACCGGTTTCGTTCCAGAAAGGCAGTATCGGTTATCAAAAAAATGGAGAAATGACCTGGATAAAGGGCAGTCCTTCAATGAAAAGAACTGAATATGGAATAATCTACACCTGGGAAGCTGCCGGTGATGATCGGGTAATTATGAAGGTTGACTATGAAGAGCAAAATCTGAATTTTAATTTATCTCTATTCAGTAACAGTTCAGAACTTCCTGATAATTGGTATATCAATATCAAAGCCGCCGACAATGAATATTTCACCGGTATATTCGAACGTGTGGTAGACGGACACCAGAATCTGTCCTGGCAGAAAGGAATCAAAACAGCTTTGAATCTGCGAGGAGAGCGTGTTGAAATGAAACTGAAACCGACTGTATCAGCGTATGCTCCATTTTATATATCATCGAGTAATTACGGCTTTTTTGCAAAAGGCACATGGCCAGGGTTATTCGATTTCTGCAGCGCAAATAAGAATATGATTCAGATACAATTTGAAGGACCGGAGCTCTCTTTCAAATTATATCGAAAAGCATCTCCGGCAGAAATCGTATGTCAACATGCATTAGACACAGGCCCCTCCTATGTACCGCCCCAATGGGCTTTTGGACCCTGGCGCTGGCACGACAATCATCATCATCGTGAAGCATATTATGACGGAACCCAGGTTCATGCGCCATTCAACAGCGAACTTGTAGAAGATATTCTCATGATGCAGGCTTATGGAATTCCCTGTTCTGCCTATTGGATAGACCGCCCATGGGGACCAGGTCCAAGGGGATTCGATGATTATGAATTTGATCCAGAGAGGTTTCCCAATCCCGATCAGATGATCCAGTGGCTGAACAGTAAGAATATCGAAATGATGATATGGATCGCACCATTTGTCATGGGCGATATGGCCGATGTTGCAAAAAAGAATGGATATTTTCTACAAAGTAACATTTGGAAAAAATCTCGTCAGATTCTTATAGATTTCACAAATAAGGAGGCATGTCAATGGTGGGGTGAAAATGGTCCCGCCAAGCTGGCCCGGATGGGGATTAAGGGATTTAAGATGGACAGGGCGGATGGAGAAAAATTACTCGATTCTCTTCACTTGAAAACGTCCATCGGGACGACCTATCGTGAAAATTACAATGACTATCCTCGTCAGTATGTAAAAGCCGCCTATGAAGCAGTTAAACCGGTGCTTGGGGATGATTTTATCCTATTCCCTCGTGCACAGTATACTGGCAGTAGTCGATATGGTGCCATGTGGTCCGGTGATCCACGCGGCGTTCCTGAAGGATTGCGTTCCGTGGTAATCGCACTTCAGCGCTGCGCGGTCATGGGATATCCGATATGGGGCTCCGATATCGGGGGTTACGGTAGAATGTTCAATCGAGAAACCTGCATGCGCTGGTTGGGATTTGGTTGCTTCTCCCCTATTATGGAAAATGGTCCTACTGTTGATCGCGGTTTCTGGAATTCTCCCGATGAACCCAGTTATGATACTGAGCTGATTGCGACATGGAGATTATATGCCATCACAAGAATGAAACTTGTTCCTTATATCCACTCTCTGGCTGTAGAGGCTCATAAAACAGGCATGCCTATTGTCCGTCCATTGTTCCTCGCCTACCCTGAACAGCCTGAGGCTTGGAAGGACTGGCAAACTTACCTGTTCGGACCGGACATCCTTGTATCGGTGATCTGGCAAAAAGGAAAAGACAAACATACATTATACCTGCCTGCAGGAGAAAAATGGATTGATGCCTGGAATAAAGAGAAAATATACAAAGGTGGAAACTATCTTGAAGTGGATGCGCCCATGTACAAAATCCCTATTTTTATACGTTATGGTTCTGATATAGATTTGGGAGACCTTGAGAACCTTTATTTAGAATCTTTAAAAATTGCAGAGAAAAAGCCCGACCTTGCCGAACTGGAAAAAGCGGAAGGATGGGATAGTGATAAATAAACAAGTAGAGCTGAATCATAGACCATTCAAATGAATTGATAAAAGGAGGATAAAATGAGAATGATGAATAGATTCATGAAATATTGGCCACAAATAATCATTGGCTTTATTATCATCCTCTTCATGAATCAAGACATAATGGGACAGGAACGATTGTATCCTAAAAAAAGAGATATCAAGAAGAAAGAACAAACCGAGAAAGTTCTCAAGGCAATTGCTGAGCGGATTATTCATTCAACAAAATACCAGTTTGTCGATACTAAAACAGGAAAGAAATACGATAGTACGAAAGACCTTCCCCTGAGTACTTCTATTAGAGTGGAAAGCCAATATAATGATTGGCACTATACGAATGGTGTTCTTCATCTCGGATTTTTAGAGTTGGCTAAGCAAATGAATGAACCCAGATATAAAAACTTTGTATTGAAGAATTTCGATTTTGTTTTTAACCAGGGTAATCTCGATTATTTTAAAAAATTGTATGAGCAGGAGTTAAAAAAAGGTTGGTTAGAAGTTAGAAAAGTGAGCTGGCATATGTTTTTCAGAATGGCAAGATTGGATGATTGTTCTGCAATCGCTGCAAGTTTGATTGAAGTGCAAAAGACAAATCCGAATGACAAATACAAAGCATACATTGATGATGTAGCAACCCATATCCTTGAACGAGAGCCCCGTTTTGACGACGGTACAATTGCCCGTCTGTTCCCGCATGAAAAAACATTATGGGCTGATGATTTGTTTATGAGTGTTTGCTTCCTGGCTCGAATGGGTGAATATACAGGCGATAACAAATATTTTGACGATGCGGTGAAGCAGGTCATCCAATTTACTCAATATTTATGGAGTCAAGAAAAGCAGCTGTACTATCATTGTTATCATAGTGATACTGATGAACTGGGTGTCGCACATTGGGCCAGAGCCAACGGATGGGTCATGATGGCTCAAGCCGATTTACTCAGTGTCCTGCCTGAGAATCACCCCAAAAGACCGGAACTGATCAAAATATTTAGACAGCAAGCGGATGGCATTGCCCGTTATCAAAGCGAATCGGGATTGTGGCACCAACTATTAAATAAAACGGATTCATATTTAGAAACTTCCTCTTCAGCCATGTTTACTTTCAGTATTGCTCGTGGCGTGAACCGGGGCTGGCTACCAAAAGATTATTCTTATGTTGCAGAAATGGGTTGGAATGGTATCCTTTCAAAAATTGATGATGAATCAAATGTTTACGATATTTGTGTAGGGACGGGTATTATGCCGTCATTAGTTTTTTATTATAAGCGCCCGGTAAGACAGAATATCCCGATGGGGGAGGGCCCGGTTTTACGAGCTGGTGTCGAGATACTCAAAATGGGGAAGTATCATGAAGATCCAGCATATACCAAGTATGACAGAATATTATCTGGAGGGAAATAGAAACTCGATTATTCACTTAAAGGTTAAAACATGAAAAGATTCGCTTTCAAAATGAAACTGAAACCTGGCTTCAAGGAAGAATATAAAAAAAGACACGAAAAAATCTGGCCTGAACTTAAAAAATTATTAGAAGATGCCGGTGTCAGGGATTATACGATTTTTCTTGATGAAGAAACCAACAACCTATTTGCTGTTCAAAAAGTAGTTGGTGACAGTGGCTCACAGGATTTGGGTCAAACTGAAATTGTACAAAAGTGGTGGGCTTATATGGCTGATATAATGGATACGAATCCTGATAACTCACCTGTCTCAATTCCTCTTGAAGAGGTTTTCCATATGGATTAGCAAAGCTTAAAACTGATAAACAAACTGGTTACTGGTTGCTTGTTACTTGTTTCTCGTTACTGGTTTCAATCAAAATTCATCTGAAATAATTATAACAAGCAGCCAGAAACGAAGAAACATTTAACTCAAAATTAAGGATATTTAATCGATAGGAGGTTTAACACATGAAAAGATTCGATTTTAAAATGAAACAAAAAATCTTGATTATTACGCTAAGTATAAGTTTCTTTTGGTCTTACAGCCAGACAAAAATACCACGGTTGGAAACGGGTTCGCAGCAACCGATGCCATTTGAATGGATTGACAAAGATACCGGTCATAAAATTATCCGCCTTTCACGTAGGGAAGGAAACAACAGGAGTTTCTACTTTCACAATAATCCCTTTGTACCCGCTTTAGCCGATGAAGGCGACAAAATGGTGTTTTATGGTAGCCAGAAGCAACGCCAAACTGACAGGCGAAATAGAGAAAGAAGACAGCTATTCACAGTAAACCTGAAAACATTAGAGATAGATCAATTAACAGATCATCCCGGACCAATCTCCGGTGAAATTGTTGGAAAGAAACGAAGGGAAGTATTTTACCAAAGCAGCGACAGTATTTTTACCACACACGTAGATAACCATGATACACGGTTGGTTTATGTATTCCCGGATAGTATTAAGGGATTTATTACTACTTTAAATGCAGATGAGACCCTTCTGGCTGGTGTTTATAGTGTACCGGAAAAAGGTGAAATATATAGACAGCATCCCAAAAAGGGAAATTATTTCAAACTCATTTACGAAGCTAAATTACTTCATACCCTTTTTACGATAAACATTGAAACCGGTGAGTTGAATATTGTTCACAGTGATACTGCCTGGCTGAATCACGTACAGTTTTCACCAAAAGACCCCAATATCCTGATGTTTTGTCATGAAGGACCATGGCATTTACTCGACCGAATATGGTTGATAAATATAGAAACAGGTGATGTACGGCTTATGCATAAACGAACTGTGGATCGCGAAATTGCAGGACATGAATTCTTCAGCGGAGATGGAAAAACGATTTGGTTTGATCTTCAAATTCCAAGAGGCGTAACCTTTTACTTAGCTGGAGTAGATATTGAAACAGGAAAGGAAAAGCATTTTGCAATGAAACGTGACGAATGGTCAATACACTTTAATATATCTCCTGACCAGAAGATATTTTGCGGCGATGGCGGAGATTACTCACAAGTGGCCAGAGCAAAAGACGGGAAGTGGATTTATCTGTTCCATCTGAAAGAAGACAGCCTGAAAGCAGATCGTCTTGTGAATATGAGGCATCATAATTATGATCTGGAACCTAATGTCCATTTTTCTCCCGAAGGAAAACAGATTATTTTCAGAGCCAATTTTGAAGGCTTTAGCCAGGTGTATGCAGTTGAAATAGAAAAGTATGAATAGTTAAATAATTGTTATCACTTCTAATTGAATAAAAGAAATTTACTAATAGAAAGATATCACTATGACAAATTTTAAAAATAAATTAAAAATTTATCCTATAGTACTTTTACTATTGAGCAACATATTCATGTCCTGTGTAAACAATTCATCACAACTCGAATGGCCGCAGGTAACCCGGCAATCCAAACCCTGGACACGGTGGTGGTGGATGGGAAATTGTGTGAGTAAAAAAGACTTATATGCTGTAATGCAAGAATATAAAAAAGCCGGCCTGGGAGGGTTAGAGCTTACTCCCATATATGGTGTCAAAGGATACGAAGAAAATTTTATTCCCTATCTGTCACCTGAATGGATGGAGATGCTTGTATACAACCTTAAAAAAGCAGAGGAGCTGGGTTTGGGTGTGGATATGGCAACCGGAACCGGATGGCCCTTTGGAGGTCCATGGATAGGCTCGGAGGATGCCTGCAAAAATATGGTTTATAAGACTTTTTTCCTTAAAAAGGGTGAAAGCTTACAAGATACTGTGGAATATGTACAGGGACCCATGGCATTTGCTGTCGGACATCGGGTCAATATTTCCGATCTGGTCGAGCCGATAAGCGAAAATAAAGACCTCCAGTTTTTATCTCTTGATCAAGTTCGGTTCAAAAAACAATTGCCTTTACAGACCCTGATGGCTTATTCTGATCAGGGAGAGATTCTTGACCTTACGAATAGGTTAGATAAGCATAACCACCTCAATTGGATAGCACCTAACGGTAATTGGACATTATATGCTGTATTTCAGGGATGGCATGGTAAAATGGTTGAACGTGCAGCACCCGGCGGTGAAGGGAATGTCATAGATCATTTTTCAAAAAAAGCACTTGAAGCCTATTTAAATAAATTTAACGAAGCATTTGAAGGTCGTGATATTCAATCTTTGAGAGTTTTTTTTAATGATTCCTACGAAGTGGATGACGCTAGGGGTGAGGCGAATTTTACAAAGAATTTGTTTGACGAATTTAAAATTAGGAAAGGGTATGATCTCAGGCGCTTCCTCCCCACTCTCTTTTGCCCTAAGCCAACGGAAGAGAAAAGCAGGCTGTTATGCGATTACAGGGGAGTGATCTCAGATTTGCTATTGGAAGAATTTACCATTCCATGGAGAGAATGGGCAAAAAGTAAAAAAGCAAAGGTCAGAAATCAGGCGCATGGTTCTCCGGCAAATATATTAGATTTGTATGCGGCAAGTGATATTCCTGAGACAGAAGGAACAGATTTGATCCAGTATAAATTTGCATCATCAGCTGCCCATGTATCGGGAAAACCGTTGGTTTCCGCTGAAGCTGCAACCTGGCTGGATGAACATTTTTCAGCTTCATTGGGCGATGTAAAGCAAGCACTGGATCACTACTTTCTGGGAGGGATTAACCATATTGTTTATCATGGAACACCCTACTCACCTCCGGATGAGACCTGGCCCGGGTGGCTTTTTTACGCCGCTGTACACTTTGGTCCAACCAATTCATTCTGGAGTGATTTCCCCAAATTAAATCAGTATGTCACACGCTGTCAATCATTCCTTCAATCCGAGAGAACATCTAATGATATTTTATTGTACTATCCGATTTATGATGAATGGTCAAAACCAGACAGAGGTCTATTGAAGCATTTTAAAGGAGGGATTGAGGGTACGGCAGCTCGACGATTGGGAGAAGCACTCATTGAGCTCGGTTATTCATTTGACTTCATTTCAGACAGGCAAATAAAAGACATTCAATTCACAAATTCAGGACTTCAGACAGCCGATGCAAATTATAAAACAATCATCATTCCGGAATGTGAGTTTATGCCGTTGGAAACATTCGAAAAACTCCTTTCTCTTGCCAAGACTGGAGCAAAAATAATCATTCATCAGCATTTACCGCTGGATGTACCCGGATTGTCTGAGTTAGAGACGCGGCAAATGACTTTTCGGCAGCTGATTGAAGGGCTGGATTTTATAAATGTCAGCGAGGGAATAGTCAGTGCTGTTGTCGATAAGGGACAATTTTTAATGGGAGATGATGTTTACCGGTTGTTGGATTTTGTTGCAGTGAAGCATGAGCCTATGGTGGAACAGGGTCTTGAGTATATCAAACGAAAATCGGAGGATGGTTATATTTATTTTATTGTAAACCGGAGAGAGAACGATTTCGATGATTGGATTCCCATTCAAACAGAGGCAACAGCTGTCGCTATTTTCAATCCGATGTCCGGATCAAAAGGGAGAGCCGCATGCAGGCATCAGGAAAGTAAATCAATAAAGGTATATCTGCAGCTGACAAAAGGAGAATCATGTATTATTCGAACATATAATAAAAAAATAGAGGCGTCGGATTATCCCTATACTGCGATAAAAGGAAAGGCAACAGAGATCATAGGAAAATGGAATGTACAATTTATAACCGGAGGGCCTGTTCTTCCGCAAGAGATAAAAACCCAGGAATTGAAGTCATGGACTGAGTTTGGGGAAGAAAATTTAAAATCATTTTCAGGAACGGCAAAATATACCATCCAATTTGAAAGACCCCAAAATGAAGCTGATTTCTGGATGCTCGATTTGGGAGATGTCTATGAAAGCGCAGTTGTAACACTTAACGGTATTATCCTGGATACGCTAATCACAGCGCCCTATCAGACTAGGATTTCAAATAAGAGCCTGCATGACACCAACCACTTAGAAATTAGCGTATCAAATTTAATGGCGAATCATATCGCTTACTTAGACCGGAATAATATAATCTGGAAGAAATTTTATAATATCAACTTCCCGCCAGGGAACCGTGAAAATAAGGGACCTGACGGTAAATTTACCGCCATAGATTGGAAACCTCAAAAATCAGGCTTATTAGATCCCGTGAAAATGATACCTTTAAGAAGGAAAAAATGGTAAGTTAAAAATGTAATCTATATTAAAGACTTATTTAGTTAGTAACTTATAATATGGGAATTAAATCGATGAAAATTGAAAATAAGCGCTTTGAAAATATAAAAATATTATTGTACTGCACCATATTAATAATGGCAAGTCTCTTACTATTGAAACCGGTAGTATTAATTGCTGATAATACCCAAAAAAAAGTGCAGTATCTTTCAGGATTTGACAATGATAATACAGTAACTTGGGATTTTTTCTGTACTGGAGGAAGAAACAGTGGATTCTGGACTGCTATCGAAGTGCCCTCACACTGGGAACAGCAGGGATTTGGTAACTACGACTATGGTCGTGATTATAGGACTTATGGTAAAAAATTTAAATTTTCAGATGAAAAAGGATTATATAAATACCAGTTTAAAGTGCCAAAATCATGGGAAGTTATGGTAGTAAACATCGTTTTCGAAGGCTCCATGACTGATACCGAAGTGAAAATCAACGGAAAATTGGCTGGAGATATTCACCAGGGAGCGTTTTATCGTTTTAAATATAACATCTCAGATAAATTAAAATTTGGGAAGCAAAATCTACTTGAGGTAACGGTCAGTAAAGTTTCATCAAACCGATCGGTAAATTATGCAGAGCGTTATGCCGACTACTGGATTTTTGGTGGAATTTTCCGGCCGGTATATTTAGAAGCATTTCCGTATGAACATATCGAACGAGTTGCTATTTATGCTCAGGCGGATGGATCGTTTGCCATGGATGTATTCCCTAAAAATCTATGCGGAAATCGTGCGATGTATGCTGAAATTCTAGATAAAACGGGTAACTTAGTGGCAAGTTGTAAAGAAAAAGCCAGACCAACAGATTCGTTAATTACCCTGAAATGTAAAGTGGATCACCCATTTCAATGGACGCCTGAAACACCGTCATTATATCATGTAAATGTATTTCTGAAAAATAAAAAAGAAAAATTATATCAGACCACTGAAAAATTTGGTTTCAGAACGATAGAAATACGTCAAGGAGATGGTATTTATATAAACGACATAAATGTCAAAATGAAAGGGATTAACCGTCATGTTTTCTGGCCCGAAACCGGACGCTGTCTGAATAATGAGATTAACCTGACAGATGTAAAGCTTATCAAAGAGATGAATATGAATGCTGTGCGTTGTTCTCATTATCCACCAGATGAGATTTTTCTTGATTATTGTGATTCTTTAGGACTGTTTGTCCTAAATGAGCTGGCCGGCTGGCAAAATGCGTATGACACACCTGTGGGTGAGAAACTGGTCAAAGAAATGGTAATACGTGATGTAAACCATCCCTCAATCATTTTCTGGAGTAATGGAAATGAAGGTGGAACCAATAAAGAGTTAGATGATGATTACCACATTTGTGACCCCTCAAAGCGGCCTGTAATTCATGCTCACCATAAGCCGGGCAATGATTATAATGGGATCGACTGTAACCACTATGAAAATTACTACAGTTCAAAAAAACTATTGCAAGGTCCACACATCTACATGCCGACTGAATTTTTACATGGTCAGGATGACGGCGGTATGGCTGCCGGTCTTAGCGATTTCTGGGAAATGTTCTGGACAGCCGAGCTTTCCGGAGGTGGTTTTCTTTGGGCAATGCTTGATGAAGGGATTGTGAGGACCGATCTTGATGGTTACATCGATGTTAACCGGGTCAATGCGCCTGATGGGGTTTTGGGACCTCATCGCGAGAAAGAAGGCAGTTTTTATGCTATGAGGGAAATATTTTCTCCCATAAAAATTGATACGAAAGAATTACCTTCCGTCTTCAATGGAGAAATTGAGGTTGAAAACAGGTATCATTTTACTAACCTGAATCAATGTAAATTCCAGTGGCAATTAATCAATTTTAACACTCCTACTGAACGAAATCCAGGGCATAACGTAGTGAAAGAAGGAACTATTCAGGGCCCTGATGTAGCACCTATGACCACAGGAAAACTGCTTCTAAATCTACCAACCGACTTGAAAAGACACGACGCTCTTCTGATTAAAGCCATAGATCCATTTGAAAATCCGGTTCTGACCCGGACCTGGAAGATTAAAAATAATCAAGCCATTGTGAATAAAATTGTGAAACTTGAAAATGGTGAGATAGAAATTAAAGAGGAGAAAGAAGAACTAAGTCTAAAGGCTAATGGAATAACAGTCACATTCAGCAAGAAAGATGGCACCATTTCAAAACTTCGTAATGATAGCAGTTTACCGCTTTCATTTAAGCACGGACCGATCCTGGTTAGTGGAGAAGCCGTTTTCACAGGTTTTAAGCATTACAAAGAGGATAATGGTTATGTCATTGAAGCCAACTACAAAGGAGACATAAAATACGCCCGCTGGAAAATGTACGGAAGCGGTTGGTTTAGCCTCGAATATGAATATATGGTTAAAGGCGATCAGCCATTTTTAGGGATCAGTTTCAATTATCCTGAATCGAACATCATCGGGGCTAAATGGTTGGGCAATGGCCCTTACCATGTCTGGAAAAACCGATTACAGGGTGTTGACCTAGATGTGTACCAATCCATGTATAATAACACCCATACCGGCAGTATACCCTGGATATATCCTGAATTTAAAGGCTATTTCTCTGATGTAGTCTGGATTGAGTTTAACACTGTAGAGGGAAAATTCCTAGTTACGGCCAATGAGGATGGTATGTTCGTTCGCCTGTTTGAATTCTATTCGATTTCCGGACCCAAAAACCATCCGGAATTGCCAGTCGGTGATATATCTTTTCTTGATGGAATTCCACCTACGGGAACTAAATTAGCGACAAATATGTATACCGATACCTCAATACTTGGCCCACAGAGTCAACTTAATCGAATGGATGGTCCAGTGAAAAGAATACTCTATTTTTACTTCGGATTGCCAGAATAGTGTAATAAAATATTTCTAATTGCATTTATTATTCAAACATTTTAAAAATAATTGTTGAAAAGTTATGACAGAAAATATCTTTAAACCAATGAGAACAATTTATTTTATTCTCCATTTAGTTTTGATTTCCGGTTGTTTTCAGAATGTTAACCAATCAATTGACAGGTTTCAATTGGTAAACAGGCATAACATCACCATTAAGAAGGCGGATTCCCTGGCTTCCCTCTCCATAGGAAACGGTGAATTTACATTTACTGCTGATATAACAGGCTTACAGACTTTTCCAGATAACTATGAAAAAGGTGTATCTCTTGGCACACAGTCACAATGGGGATGGCACAGTTTGCCTAATGTCAATCAATACACACTGGATGAGGTCTATAAATATTATCAGGTAGGAAATAAACAAATCCCCTATATTTACCTTTTTTCAAATACAAATACCCGAAAAGATGAAGCTTCGGAATGGTTGCGTGAGAATCCACATCGCCTACATTTGGGATTGATTGGATTGGAACTAATAAAGCAAGATTCGACACCGGTTACGATTCACGACATTAAAAATCCCATTCAAAATCTTAATCTCTGGACAGGAAGACTCAGCAGTCATTTTACATTTGAAGGCGTATCGGTAGATGTTGAAGTATACTGTCATCAGGAACTGGATATGATTTCTGTGGCTGTCAAGTCAGCTTTAATTATGAATAACAAACTAAAATTCAAATTTCACTTTCCCTATGGAGCGACAGATCATACATGTCCCGGATACGATTTTACAAAGCCCGATGAGCATAAGACATTTATTGTAAATAATAAGGAAAATGAGATCACTTTAGATCGTCAATTAGATACTACCCGTTATTTTGTAAAAATTGCCTGGGAGCAGCTCGCTGTTATTGAAAATCCACAACCCCATAAATATTTATTAATCCCTTCTGATAGCGATAGTACTTTTACATTTAGTTGCCTCTTCTCAAAAGAAAAGTATCAAAATACGTTGCCTGACTTTTCTGAAACCAAGCAAAACAGCCGGGAAGCATGGGAAAAATTCTGGATGAGCGGCGGAGCGGTTGATTTCTCGGAATGTACCGATCCGCGAGCAGTTGAATTAGAAAGAAGAGCTGTGCTTTCGCAATACTTGACAAAAATTCAGTCAAGCGGTTCATTACCACCCCAGGAGACAGGATTAACTTTCAACAGTTGGTACGGAAAGTTTCATCTTGAAATGCACTGGTGGCATGTTGCCCATTTTATTGCTTGGAACAGGCCCAACTTAATGGAAGAACAGCTTAATTACTATACCCGAATCATCGAAAAAGCAAAGCAAACCGCTCAACACCAGGCATATAATGGTGTCCGTTGGCCAAAAATGACTGATTTCAGTGGAACGGAAAGCCCTTCTACAGTAGGAACATTCTTAATCTGGCAGCAGCCTCACGTCATTTATTTTACAGAGATGCTTTATCAACTCAATCTTAAGACTGAAGTACTTGATAAATACAAAGATCTGGTATTTGACACGGCTGATTTTATGGCATCTTACGCTCGATGGGATTCGTCAACTCACCGCTATGTTTTAGGACCTGCCCTGATACCTGCCCAGGAAGTATTTGCCCCTGAAACAACGATTAATCCGCCTTTTGAGCTGGCATACTGGTATTGGGGATTGCAGACCGCACAAAAGTGGAGAAAACGGCTGGGTATGAAAGAAAATCCTCTTTATCGTAACGTATTGGAAAACATTTCTCCATTACCAAAAAATGACAGTCTGTACATTTTTGCAGAGAACAGACCGGATTCATATCATAATCCCGATTGCCTACGGGATCATCCGATTGTATTGGGGGCTTACGGATTCGTCCCCCACACTCCGTTAGTGAATACACAATTATTTGAAAAAACACTTTATAAAGTTGTATCGCTCTGGAACTGGGATAAGACCTGGGGATGGGATTACCCATTGGCAGCGATGGCTGCAACCAGACTGAACAACCCGGATTTAGCTATAGATATGCTATTGAAAGACGTCCAGAAAAACACCTATCTGATAAACGGACACAATTATCAGGATCAACGGTTAAGAATATATCTACCCGGGAATGGCGGTTTATTGTTCGCAATAGCACTGATGTGCGACAAGTCAGGATTTCCAAAAGATGGTAAATGGAACGTCAAATGGGAAAATATGGGCAAGATGCCCTGATGAAAAAGGAATCAATCCTAAAATACCATGGCTGTTTGATTTTAAGTTGGATTTTCGATTCAAATAGTATTGATGAGTCAAATTTATTTGGGGTATAAAATTGCTGGTGAGTCGGGGTGATAATCTTATGTTATCTTTATGATTAGCTCCCAGATTTATCTGCCTGCTGTAACGCCAGTACGGTAAGGTCTGCGGGAAATCAATGATTACAATATACATTTTTAACCGTTTCTCTCATAGTCTTATCTTCTCTTCTGTCAATATACAAAATTGGAGGCTTAATCATTCCACTCTTTTTTGCTTTATTTATTCTATCCTTTTACGTCACTTTTAATATATAAGAGATCCCATTGGGAAACGGTTTATACCCTCTTCTTATACAGCCTCTTTCCTGGAGTTATCTAAGATAAAATCTGGTGCTAATGATACTTTCTTTTCATATCAACAATTTTTCCCATAAGGGACTCCGCTGGAAAACAGCCTGCTCCAATTTATCGGAGGTTTACTTCCACAGCTGAGTAATTATAAATGGAACATATTTTTATTTTGAGATTCCAGCTTCCTTCTATATATTCAATTAGAAAGTGAACTAAAGTGCCTAAAGTGAACTAAAGTATAAAGTGCCTAAAGTGATCTAAAGTGAAACGTGAAAAGTTCACCCCGTGTAATAAAAAGAAAATGAAAGTGGCATGATAATAAATTTGAGAAATATTACACGGGGTAAAACGTGAATTTTTACACTTATGAAATTAATGAAGGATATACAATGAAAATATTAGTAACTGGTGGAGCTGGTTATATCGGCAGCCATACCTGTTTAGAAATTCTACAAGCGGGATTTGAAGTAATCGTAGTTGATAACCTTAGCAATAGCAAAGAAGAATCTTTAAAAAGGGTTCAAGAACTTACAGGGAAAACTCTATCGTTTCATAAGGTTGACCTACTCGATAAGAAAGCTTTAAGTACTGTTTTCGATAAATATTCCTTTGATGCTGTAATTCATTTTGCGGGTCTTAAGGCAGTTGCTGAATCTATAGCCATTCCACTCCGCTACTATCACAACAATGTCACAGGAACTATGATCCTTTGTGAAGTTATGAATGAACATAATGTAAAAAATATTGTATTCAGTTCATCTGCAACTATATATGGGGATCCACATAAAGTTCCAATAACAGAGGATTTTCCACTCTCTCCAGCAAATCCATACGGCTCTACAAAGTTGATGATTGAGACAATTCTAAAGGATATCTATTATTCTGATAAAGATTGGAATGTCGCTTTATTACGCTATTTCAATCCGGTTGGTGCTCATCCAAGCGGCAGAATTGGTGAAGACCCAAATGGAATCCCCAATAATCTTATGCCCTTTATTTCACAGGTTGCTGTTGGAAAACTGGCTAAACTATCAGTTTTTGGAAATGATTATCCAACTCCAGACGGTACAGGCATCCGGGATTATATCCATGTTGTTGACCTGGCACAAGGACATTTAGTGGCGCTTGACAAACTAAAAACTAATCCAGGTTTGATTATTTATAATCTCGGTACAGGACGTGGATACAGTGTTCTGAAAATGATAGCTGCCTTTGAGAAAGCCTCAGGTAAGAAAATACCTTATGAGGTCGTTGGACGCCGTTCCGGAGATATTGCAATATGTTATGCCGATCCTACAAAAGCACAAAAAGAATTAGGCTGGTCTACTAAAAAAGGTATTAATGAGATGTGTATTGATACATGGAGATGGCAATCCAATAATCCGAATGGCTATGAATAATCGACAGAATATTTAAAATTTGGACTACTATTTATACTTTTTAAAAATCAGGCTAAATCCTTCCTTTAAAGTGGAGATTACAAGATGACTCCTGAAAATATTTTAGCCATTGACAACGGTACACAAAGTGTACGTGCTTTACTATTTGACCCTCGTGGTAATCTTCTTGCAAAGCAGCAAATCCAGATTGAGTCATATTTTTCAAATGAGCCGGGATTAGCCGAGCAGCATCCCCACGTGTTCTGGGATGCGGTTTGTCAGGCATGTCAGGGTTTATTTGCTCAGAAAGTATTCTCTAAAGATAGTATAACAGCGGTTGCATTGACGACACAACGCTCTACTGTAATCAATGTTGATGAAAAAGGTAAGCCTCTGCGTCCGGCTATCGTATGGCTCGACCAACGCCGTACTGAAGGATTACCACCGGTTCGTGGTATTTGGGGAATACTTTTCAAACTTGCAAGAGCTTCAGGTACAGTAGCATATTTTCAAGCAGAGGCAGAAGTCAATTGGATTCGTACCCACCAGCACCAAATCTGGCAAAAAACATATAAATATCTTTTTCTATCAGGATACTTAACACATCAACTTACTGGTCGCTTCGTTGATTCGGTCGGCTGCCAGGTTGGATATGTACCATTTGATTACAAAACCCAAAAATGGGCTAAAAAGAGTGATTGGAAGTGGCAAGTAGTCCCTATGGCTTCATCTTTATTACCCGATTTAATTCCACCCGGTAATATATTAGGAGAGATTACTACACAGGCATCAGGGGCAACGGGAATCCCAGTGGGACTTCCGCTTATAGCCGCAGCAGCTGATAAAGCTTGCGAGGTAATCGGTGCAGGTTGCCTTGAACCTAATATTGGTTGTTTAAGCTATGGTACCGCTGCTACTATTAATACTACTCATAAACGTTATATCGAAGTTATCCCGCTCATACCACCTTACCCGGCGGCTGTACCTAATTCATATAGTTTAGAAATACAAATCTACCGTGGATATTGGATGGTCAGCTGGTTCAACCAAGAATTCGGATTGTATGAACAACGTATTGCAGAAAAGCGCGGTATTAAACCTGAAGCACTATTCGATGACCTTGTACATGCTGTTCCACCTGGCTCACAGGGTTTAATTCTGCAGCCCTATTGGTCTCCCGGCTTAAAACACCCTGGACCGGAGGCAAAGGGTACAATTATTGGGTTTACCGATGTACACACTCGTGCCCACATTTATCGTGCTATCCTTGAAGGATTAGCTTATGCTCTGCGTGAAGGTGCAGAACGCACAGCAAAACGCAGCCATATTCCAATTATCGAGTTACGTGTTGCCGGAGGCGGCAGTCAGAGCAATGCGGCAATGCAACTTACTGCTGATATTTTCGGACTTCCTACTGTTCGACCACACGTATATGAGGCATCAGGTCTTGGTGCCGCTATTGATGCAGCAGTAGGTATTGGTCTGCATCCAGATTTCAAAACTGCTGTTAATGAGATGACTCACCCCGGAGATATCTTCGAGCCTAACATAAAAACTCACGAAATCTATGATAACCTTTACAAAAATGTCTATTGCAAAATATATGCACGAGTCCGCCCTTTATGCAAAACGATACGTAGTATTACAAATATGTGACTTATATGAAACTATAATTCAGGTGTGGAATTATCTTTTAAAACAATATGAAACAAAACCGAGCAAGTAATTTAATGCCGGCTTAAGTAGATTCTCGTTTAAAAAAATCTCCACCCAGGATTATATTAAATAGCCATTTTCATAGCATCTGGAATTGCATTTGTATACACAAATCTAATTTCGTCCAAAGAAATATCAATAACTCCATTCATTCTCAGACGTCCATTATCTTTAACTCTTCCGATAGTAACACATGGAATAATGTTTTTCGATGCAATTCTTTCCATTTCAAGCAGCCTATTTTCACTAATTGTTAATATTATCACGGACTGGCTTTCTCCAAAAAATAGTTCATCATGTCTGAGTTTCCTCGAAATAAAGATGGCGGCACCCATGGGTTTATCAGGATTTGAAATACATGATTCCGCAATGGCTACAGCAAGTCCTCCATCAGAAATATCTGTAGCAGAATTAGCAACTCCTTTGCGAATTGCCTCAAGACAGGCATTATGAACTCGCTTTTCAAAAGGTAAATCAATCGTAGGCGCATCACCTGCTACAAGGTTATGAACCAACTTAAGGTACTCGCTGCCTCCCAATTCCCCTTTTATCGTTCCGAGCATCATAATAAAATCGCCATCGTTCTTAAACCAGGAAGTTGTAATATGTGAAACATCATTGATCAAACCAACCATTCCTACAACAGGTGTTGGATAAATTGCACCGGATGGCGATTCGTTATAAAAGCTAACATTACCACCGGTAACAGGTGTATTAAATGCGCGGCAGGCATCTCCTATTCCAAGAACTGTATTTTTAAATTGATAATAGATTTCAGGATCGTAAGGATTACCGAAATTCAGGCAATTAGTTATCGCTATAGGTCTCGCTCCAGAACATACTACATTTCTTGCAGATTCAGCCACTGCAATTGCTCCGCCTCTATACGGATTTAAATATGTATATCTTCCATTTCCATCGGTTTTAGTGGCAATTGCTTTATTTGTGCCCTTTATTCTAATAACCGCTGAAGAACTTCCGGGTGGAACAGCTGTATTTGTTCTGACACTATAATCATATTGCAGGTATATCCAGGACCTATCGGCTATATTATGCGATGAAAGCAGTTTTAATAATACATCATTATAATTCTTAGGCTCAGGCAATATTTTAAGATCCACTCCTCTTACTTCTTTAAAATATTCAGGCTTTTTTGTTTCTCTTTCATAGACAGGAGCACCTCCTCCAAGAACAAGGTCCCAGGCAGGTACTGCCCCCACTTTTTTACCATTCATAAAAAGTTGAAGGTCTTTAATATCCGTTACCTTACCGACATCAACACAATTCAAATCCCATTTCTTAAATATTTTCTTTACTTCTTCCTCAAAACCTTTTCTTACTACAACTAACATTCTTTCCTGTGATTCAGAAAGCATAATTTCATAAGGTGACATATTTGGTTCTCTAAGCGGTACAGCACTTAAGTCTAAAATCATTCCACAGCCGCCTTTCGCTGACATTTCTGAAGTACAACATGTAATACCTGCAGCTCCCATATCTTGTATACCTATAACATATTTCTTCCTTGCCACTTCAAGTGTCGCTTCAAGTAATAATTTTTCGGTAAATGGGTCTCCAACCTGAACTGAAGAACGTTTACCTTCAGATTCTTCATCAAGTTCCACAGAGGCAAATGTTGCTCCATGAATACCGTCTCTACCTGTAGAAGAACCAACTATCATTACCGTATTGCCTTTCCCTTTTGAAATCGCACTCTTTACACGATCATGTTTTACAATTCCAATAGTCATAGCATTTACCAAAGGATTTCCTGAGTAACATTCATCGAAATAAACTTCTCCGGCAACTGTTGGTACTCCCATGCAATTTCCATAATGAGCTATTCCTTTAACTACATTATCAAATAAATACCGGTTCCTCGGTTTATCAAGTGGGCCGAACCGTAGTGAATTCAGAGATGCTATCGGTCGCGCACCCATCGTAAAAATGTCCCGAAGTATTCCGCCAACTCCAGTCGCTGCCCCCTGAAAAGGCTCAAGAGCTGACGGATGATTATGACTCTCAATTTTGAATGCAATAGCCAAACCATCTCCAATATCAACTAAACCGGCATTTTCTTCACCTGCATTTACAAGCAATCTCTTCCCTGAGCGAGGAAGAGTTTTTAACATTGCAATGGAATTTTTATAACTGCAGTGTTCACTCCACATAACAGAAAATACACCAAGTTCAGTATAATTAGGAGTTCTGCAGAGAATCTTTATAATTTTTCCCCATTCCTCTTCATTAAAACCATGCTGTATTGCTAATTCAAGATCCACTACAGGTTCCTTAATCTTGCTCATCTATTCTCCTTTTCTAATATTAAACGCAAAGACGCCTGTCTATGCAAAGAGCGCTATGAATATTTGTAATCCATCAGTTTCAGGTTTTATTTGTCTCATAGAGATGTCTTCGATCATACCCCGAAGCTCTGCTTCGGAAATCATTTTTTAAAAGATATCTATATTTGCGAAGCAGAGCTTCGCGGTACAGATATCCTTTTTAACCTATAACTGTGGTAATACGAATATTCTTGTATTTATCTTGATTATAAAACCAATTCTGCTTCACATATTCACATATTTACATATTCAATTATTCAACTTAAATTGCTGATCAAAAACTAATCCTGCTAAAATAATCATTCATTGTCTCCCTCCGTGTAATTTCGATATCTTTTCCATTAATAATTGCAACTTCAGCAGGACGTAATCGCAAATTATACGGCATTGACATCACATTTCCATAAGCACCTACCTGCTTGAATACTAACAGATCGCCTTCTTCCAACGGAGGCAGCATTCTATCGGTCGCAAATATATCCGTATTTTCACATATCTGCCCACAAATGTTGACCATTATCTTTTCCTCAATATTCTCCTTTTCGGGGATAACAATCGGATGCTTAGCATTGTACAAAGCAGGGCGAATCAATGTATTAAACCCTGCATCTACTCCAACGAAAGTCTCATAGCTCTCTTTTATACCTAAAACACGGGAAATTAGATAACCTGCATCGCCAACGAGAAAACGTCCCGGTTCCAAGGCTAAAGTGGGATTTCCCAGGCCCAGTTCGTTTACTTTCCGTTGAAAAACTTCTATAACCTTTTTACCAACGGAATTAATATCCAACGTTTTATCATCACCAAAATATGGAATTCCAAATCCGCCGCCCATGTCAATAAATTCAAAAGATATATCGAGTCTTTTTCTTATATTTCCTAATATATCCAGAAAAATATCCAGCATATTGGGAAAATGAGCTTCCTCCAATATACCTGACCCCGTCATCATGTGAGCACCAAATCTTCTGATTCCGGCTTTTAGTGCATTTTCATAAGCAATTACGGATTTTTCATGAGGCACACCAAATTTTGCCTTATCACCACCGGTAGTAATTTTTTCGTATTTACCTCTCCCCTTTCCAGGATTAATCCGGTAGCTAATTCTTTCAGGTTTTCCAACTTTTAAAAGTCTATTCAATGAAGTTATATCATCTAAATTAATTATAACCCCTGATTCGAAAGCCGCCCTTAAATCCTCTAAACTTTCATAATTTCCTGTATATAAAATATTATCAGGCTTCACTCCAACCTTTAAAGCTATCTCAAGTTCACCGGGACTCACACAGTCAGCACCGAAGCCATTTTCCCAAAACAATTTTACAATAGTCGGATGACAGTTAGCTTTCATTGCATAATAAACATCGACAGGAAATGTCTCGGATTTAAATGCTGTTTTTAATCTATAAGCATTATTTCTCATGCGCTTAAAATCGTACACATATAGCGGTGTGCCATATTTTTCAGCCAATTCTCTTACATCAATACCGTTTATTTCCATATTATCTCCTGAAATAATTCTTCAAATTTAGATATAAATATGTAAAATTTCGCTCCAACTAAATTTGGAAAAAGGGATATATTTTTTCATATATGTAAATACTCCCAGATCGTCTTCGCTAATTTAGGTCCTATTCCATTTACTTTACAAAGGTCTCCAATAGAAGATGAAGACATTTTAGACATCGTTTTAAAATATTTCCATAACTCCTGTTTCTTAATCTTTCCCAAGCCAGGAATATCATCAAGTCGTGAAGTTATTTCACTCTCATTACGTAATTTCCTATGATATGCAATCGCAAAACGATGTGCTTCGTCTCGAATCTTTCTAAGTAAAATAAGAGCAGTACTATCACGCGGCAATAAAATCGGTCCGCCACAATTTGGAAGATAAAGTTCTTCAAGCCGTTTCGCCAGACCAACAACCGGTATATCATCAATGTGCAGACTATTAAGTACAGATTTAGCCGAAGACAATTGCCCTTTCCCACCATCTATAAGTATAAGATCAGGAAAATTTTTCTTTTCCTTAATTAAACGTGTATATCGCCTTTTGATTACCTCAGCCATCATAGAATAATCATCTATACCTTTAACAGTTTTAATTTTATATCTTCTGTATTCACTTTTCGTAGGTTTTGCATTAATAAAAGTAACAAGAGAAGCAACGGAAAACTTACCTTTAATATTAGATACATCAAATGCTTCAATTTTTCGAGGTAATTTAGATAGAGAAAGATTCTCTTGCAATTTTTTAAGTGACTTTGGTATATAATCGGATTTTGCACTTTTTTTAAGTAAATACTCTCGAAGTTGCATTTGTGCATTTTTCTCAGCCATTTTAAGAAGTCGTACTTTTTCTCCTCTTTCAGGACGATTTATTGAGACTTTGCCTGACCGTATCTCGGAAAGCCATTTCTTTAATACTACTTCTTCTTGAGGGAAGACATTTACTAAAATTTCCGATGGAACAAACTCTGCTTTTCCCGAGGGGATCCTTTCGGAACTATAATACTGCTGCAAGAAATTTCTCATAATTTCAGGCATATCGTAATTTGTAACACCATCAAGAAAAAAGAAATCTCTCCCAATTAATTTTCCCTGCCTTACTCTAAAGACAACTGCACATCCATCCTCATCTTCAATAACAATATTAATCAAATCCCTGTCAATAAAATCATTCAATTCTACAGACTGACGCCTCGAGTAATTTTGAAGAATGCTAATATGATCCCTATACCTGGCTGCATTTTCAAATTCAAGGTCCTTTGATGCCTTTTCCATTTTCCAAGTGAAGAATTCAATAACCTCTGAGGTTTTCCCTCTTAAAAAGGCAACAATCTTTTCTATCATTTGCCCATATTCTTTGGCAGAAACCAAACCCCTGCAAGGTCCCTCACACTTATTTATATGATAATCCAGGCAAAGTTTTATTTTGCATTTCTCAATAGTTTCCCTGGTTAACTTATATTTGCAGCTACGTACTGTAAAAAGTGTCTTAATAATTCTTATTGCTCCCTTCAATGATTTAGCATCAGTGTATGGCCCAAAATAAAGGGAGCCATCTTTAATTAATTTTCTTGTAATAAACACCTGAGGAAATAGTTCATTAGTAATTCGCACATAAGGATAAGTTTTATCATCACGCAAACAGATATTGTATTTTGGTTTATTTTTTTTAATTAGTGTATTTTCAAGAATCAGAGCTTCAACTTCCGAATTTGTAACAATGAATTCTACATCGGCAATCTTTGAAACAAGACTTATTTTCTTTAAGTCCTTTGAATTTCCCTTTACAAAATATGATTTAACTCTATTCCGGATATTTTTTGCTTTTCCAATGTAAATTATTTTACCATTAGAATTTTTATAAAGGTAACATCCTGGATCAACAGGAGATTCTTTTATTTTTTGTAGTAATTTTTCAGATTTGGTAGTCATTTAAGAATTGATATATTTCTTACAGTTACCTGACCAAAATCTAAAAATGGATATTCCGCATATACATAGGATCGACATCTTTATATTTTTCAGTCTTGATAGATTTTTTTATTTGTTCAGAAATTTTCTCCTTCACTGATATTTCCTTTTCTAAATTCTCCATTTGTGACTCGAGCATAATTTTATAGTCATGGAAACCTAATCCTTCATCTTTATCTATTTCGCCATTTTTCACAAGTTCTTTTATTGCTTCTTGTTCAATTTCCTTTTTATCTAATTCCAATCTCAGATCATCGTACTTTATCTGAAGCTCAACTATCTCATCCTCAATTTCCTGCATAACTTTCAATGCTAAATAATCTCTTTCTTCTTGCTCATTTGTTGGTGAAAGATAGTGGAATTGTCCTTCATCGGCAGCAATATCCAGCCATTCCACTTCTTCAGCCCTCTCTGAATTCTTGAATTTTTTCAATAAATCCTGAGCTCTTTTATCAGGGATATGAGCAAGAGTCATGCAAATATCCTCTAATTCAGAAACATCCGTATAAGGTGAAAATAGCTTCATTTCAAATTTCGCATAATCTCCATCACCATAATCATCAGAGTCTTGAATGTCCTTATGTTCTACCATCTTTTTTCCCTCCTATTCTTATTTTTACAAATTTTACAAAAACCAAGCAAATAAATTTTTAATTTTTTATTAATCTTTTTTTAATTCGGATTTCCAGTCACCTTTTCCTTTTAGCTCCACACCCAGTATCTTTTGAACCTGTTCGGAATAGAAATTCTAACTCTTTTTGTTAATCGTCTTTACAATTTCTGACATGGGAACCGATTCATGAACTGCGATAAATTCCAGCTTATCATAAGACGGATTCTTTAGAACTAAATCGCCTATATCACTGATATTATTGACACTTACACCGATATTCTCTAAATATTCTTTAAATACAGTTAAAGAAAAAAGTGTTGGATTTTCTACTGTATCCTAATCCGACATCATCAAAAATATTATCGTCACTAATAATTGTACTACCGATGCTTTTTATTCCCTTCTTCTTTAAAACTTCTCCTCACTCCTTAAATACCTCTAATGCATTTACGTTATTATATCTACCGTAAATAGTAGGATCGCCTGAACCGCGAATTATCAGATTTCCTTTTAGAAGACTGTCCTGTATTTCACCATCAATATAAAGACCCGCTTGATACGTATAATCAGGTCCTAAAAGTGCAATTGCAGAAGAAGTTGTAAATAATTTCATGTTACTTGCAGGCATAAAAAGTTTATGTGGATTTCTGGAATATATAACTTCTCTTGTTTCCGGATTTTCAATATAAATAATACAATACAAATATACCATTTTTTACAATTGGTCTCATAACCCTTCTAACCTCATCGTTTGTCACTTACCCTCAGTTTCAATAAGAAAGCACACATAGGAAATATAAGACTTTTATGAAATATTCTGCTAAGTATTTACACCTTTATTTTACACCTGTCAGGTTTTCTGAATATTTTTCTTCATGTTTTTCCAAAGTTGTTCTTTTCTTTAAACCTGACAGGTGTAAAAAGTCAAGTCTCTGCTAAACTTTACTGCGGAAATGTTTTTTCCTATTAGAATTTCGGATTTTTGCCATTTTAAAAATGAATTACTGATAATCCATATTAATTGCACACTCAGTAATAAAGGTTTATTGAAACGCCGAGATTATTACCGGTTAAATCAATTTTATCTAATTCATATTTCTTAAAATTATCAGTAATTTTATCTATATCCATAAGTTCCATATCCATATTTCTCCGATTCCATTCGATTGAAACTCCTATAGGCTTTAGAGGTCTGACTTCAAAACCTATTCCATAAACAAATCCCCATGATTGATAGATTGGACCACCTAAAGACCTTTCATCTTCATAGGCAGTCATAAAAAGCAAATTGTAGCCAAATCCTATATTAAAATAAGGATAAAATAACGGATATCTTATTGGAGCAAGTCGAAGATTTAAAGTTAACTGCGGACTCCATGTCACTAATGAAAAGTCATGCTCATTTCCTCTAAAAAAAGTATCATCATTTTTCTTACCTAAAGCAGAAATCCATAATCCCAGATCACCTCTGTAAAATCCTAAGCCAAAATCTACTGACATATTATTACCAATATGCCTTGTATTGTAAATTTCGATGCCATAAAACGAATTAATAGATGGAAATGATACATTCGACTCGCTCATGTTTTCTTTAAAAAGTTTTGTGGAACTATACAAATTATAATTGATCAATTGAATATGATCGTTGAGTTTTTTCTCCTGCCCTGTCTGAACATAACGTACCTTAAAACCTTGCTTGTAAGACCTTCGTAATCTGGGTTTTTTTATAACTACTTTTTCAACAGGCTTTTTTGAAAGAGCTATTGCTACATCCAGTACTTGATCCTTTTGAAGCTCATAAATTTTCTCCCATGTTTCACAAGACTCTGCAACGGCTTTTAATCTATGTTTGTATCCAGGTTCAACTTCAATTTTGAGAGGTGATTTACCTTTATAAATACCATCGAGGTAGATATAGGCACCCGTAGGTTCAGTGCTTATATTCAACGCAGTTTTAGATATAATAGGCATGGTTTCAAGTTTACCTAAACCAGAAATTTGATACGCAATAGATGGTATAGCTTTTGTCAAAACTATACCTAATGTACCTTCAATATCTTCAGTAGCAGTAGCTTCTATTTTCCCGGTTTCAACATCTATTAATCTTATGCTAACAGTATAAAACTCACCTACTTTACTTATAGAACCAGCAATCATCTTATTTACGCCAATAAGTCTACCAATTTCTACAGCACATTCATCACTGGTGCAATCAGATATTTGAAATTGCATTTCGTCGAGAATTCTGTTCATCTTTTCCCGTTCCATCACTTCGTACACACCGGCATTAAATATTTCAATTCGCAGTCTATCGGAAAGCGCTTTTGTCTCCGCCTCAGTAATATTATTCCCATCAAGCTCTAAAATAGCAACGGCTAACTTCTCACTTTTTTTTACTGCTATAGTATCTCTATCTACCCGTAAAGTATCGGAAGTCGAATTTAACTTAAATTTTTCCTGAGCAAATAGAACTGTACTAATAATCGTTGAAAAAATCAAAAATGCTCTAATCTGCCTCATAAATTTTCCCCATTTGTAATTTTATTTTTAAAATATATATCTGTTAATTATTTACAGATCAAAATTTAATAGTCAATAGATAATTTCACATTAAAATGTGGTGATTAAAATCACAATTACTGAAAGCGTAAAAAACTCTCGTTACCAAATCATTGTAAATAATATTCTCAAAAAATTCATATCAATCAATCTTATTATTTATTTGTAAAAATATAGTGATAACAATACATAAATCCAATCTTAATGATTTATTAGTTCACTTAGAAAAGGTCGTAAAAGCAACTAATTGGATGTCATCCTGACCCTTCGATCCACCAGCTGGCGGACTCAGGGTGACCTTTTCGTCATGCTGAGCTCGTCGAAGCATGAAGCTTGTCCCTACCCGACCCCGATAGCTCGGGACGGGGAAGGGAGAAATCCTCTAAGCATACTTCGATAACATTTGTATCGTACTATTTGTATGAACGGATTACTCAGTATGACAGGAATAAATTATAGTTTTTTCTCATCAGAGATCCTTCGTATCCGAAAGGATCCCTTCGGGAGAAGTCCTACGTGACCTTTAGGATAAGTGAACTCAAAGATGTTTTTCAAGAAGAAATTAAAGTATTCGTTTTCCTCAAAATACTTTTTAACCTTTTAATGAATTAACATGTCAAAGGTATGTGAAAGGGATTTGCCCAGATTGGAAAAGTTGAAAGAGGAGAGCAGCAGATGGTTGTGCTTTTACGTTCATTCCAGGAATTGTCATTTAAGCAAATCGCAGTTATTATGGATACCACAGAAAATGCTGACAAGGTGATTTTTTTTTGTGCTTTAAAAGGATAGATAAAAACAATGTCAATTATGGCTGTATTTATAAGATATATTATGAAATATTTATATCCGCAGTCAAAATTACTTACATTAGCGCCAGTAATTATGAGTTTACATATGGATATTCACTTTATAACTTGAGGTAAATTTTATGAAAAAACGACCCGATCATTACATCTCCACTGTCATTTTTATCTTGTTAACTTCGCTAATATCGACATTTGCACAGAGCAGCCCGCCCAAATCTAAAGGGACCATCAGCGGTTTCGTTATCGAAACCAGCCATCAAAAACCCGTCGAGTATGCTAATGTCGTTTTGTACAGCCAGAAAAATAAAGAACAGATCACCGGTACAATTACCGATGAAAACGGATACTTCCGTCTAAGTGAACTTCGCTTCGGTATGTTCTTACTGGAAATAAAATTTATCGGATTTGACGCGTTCAGCATGGACAGTATTTTTATTCGACCAAAGAAGAGTGAAATAAATCTTGGCAGAATCGAAATCACTTCCGACGTTCTCGCCATGGGCAGTGTTGAAGTCTTCGGTGAAAAACCAATTATTGAATTCAAGATTGATAAAAAGATAATCAATGTCAGTAAGCAATTTACGTCATTGTCAGGAACTGCGGTTGATGTTCTCGAAAATGTGCCATCAGTGAGTGTTGACATCGAGGGTAATGTCAGCTTGCGCGGCAGCGGCAGTTTTAATCTACTGATTGATGGACGCCCATCGATTCTTGATCCCAATGACGCATTAAAGACTATTCCAGCCAGTACGATTGAAAATATTGAGATTGTTACAAACCCATCCGCCCGTTATGATCCTGATGGCGTTGCCGGGATTATTAACATCATTACAAAGAAAAATAAATTGCGGGGGTTTAGTGGTATCAGTAACCTGAATACCGGTTTGTATGGTCAGTACGGTGGAGATTTCCTGCTAAATTTCCGCAAGAACCGCTATAATTTCTATATTGGTGCCAACATTAACCACCGGAACATGCCCGGTGAGAGGAGTTCTGAAACCTGGACATTTCTTGTAGATACAACTTCTTTTTCGAATTCCAATGGTGAATCCGAATGGGGCGGAACATCAGATGGAATACGTGGCGGTGTTGACATTAATCTGAGTACTGCTGATCTCTTGAGTTTCAGTTTCCGATATGGATCACGGTCGCACTGTCGCAATTCAGAAGTGGATTTTAAAAAATGGACTTATCCAGGCGACTCCATTAATTACTATACGAGTATCAATTCATCAGATCGAGGTGGAGATTTTTATTCACTAAATCTCGATTACAATCATAATTTCAAAAAGGAGGGTCACGAACTGAACAGCCAAATCAACCTCAGAAGACGGGATATGGAAGAAGATTCGCACAATAAATTGCTGGATATAGATAATCTAATAAATTTCGGACAACGCTCAAGCGAGGGGGGACCCAGTACGCGGTTGCGGTTTAAATTGGATTACGTACTACCAGTAAATAAAGATGACCGGATTGAAGCCGGCTACCAGTTGCGCTATAGCCTATCTGAAGATGAAAACAGTTTGTATAAATGGGACATGTTGAGCGGTGGTTATGTTTTTCAGAGCGATTTCAGTCATTCAACAGATTATACACGAAATATCCAGTCAACTTACCTGATTTATGCCGGTCAATTAGGCGCATTTGGCTACCAGGGTGGACTGCGGGGTGAATATACTTACCGCTTTATCGAATTAGTCGGCATAGACAGCACTTTTTCAATTGACCGATGGGATGTGTATCCGACTTTTCATACATCTTATCAATTCGGTGGCGGTCAACAATTAATGGCAAGTTATACGCGTCGAATTCGTCGAGCGAGAGGGTGGCAGCTGGAGCCTTTCCTCACCTGGATGGACGCCTATAATGTGCGGAAGGGAAACCCTGACCTTAAGCCACAGTTTATCGATTCTTATGAAGCAGGGTACCAAAAAACCTTTGGACATTCTCTGCTGTCTCTGGAGGCATATTATCGGGTGACACATAATAAAGTTGAACGCGTGCAATCCATTTATGACAGTGGTATTTTCCTGCACACTACCGATAACGTCGGAGAGGATCGTGCATTGGGAACGGAACTGATGCTGACGCTATTTCCGTTCAAATGGTGGAACCTGAACCTGATGGGAAATCTCTTCGACTACCAAGTAGAGGGAGAACTTAATAATGTTTCCTTTGATAAGCAAAGTTTCAATTGGAGCGCCCGGATCAATAATACATTCAAAATAGGTAAATCTACTCGTATTCAGCTCAGCGCCATGTATCACAGTCCATCCGTATCAGCACAGGGACGCAGCAAAGGATATTTTTTCACAAACGCCGCTGTCCGACAGGATTTCTGGAATCGCAAACTCTCAGCAACTTTGCAGTTAAGAGACATTTTAGGCACTGCAAGACACGAATTTACCTCGGAAGGACCGGGATTCTACTCCTATAACAAATTCAGCAGACAGCCCCGGATGCTTTCATTTACATTAACATATAATTTCAATAACTATAAAGTGGAACGCGAACGCCAGCCGGATGAAAATGGAATGGAATTTGACGAAGAGAACCGGTTTTAAAAAATTCAGTCAACTTTACTCGTCAGAATCTGATTCGATAAAATCATTTCTGTAATTACACAAATTTTAATAATATAACTCTAACCTTCTATATATCGGTACCAGGGGATGAGCGGCGAGGATTATGATGAAACTTTTTTTAAGAATGACCGCAGATGGCTCGATCCGCATTGTTAGGCCGCCGCAGGCGCTGCGTGACAATCGGATCTTTGATACGAGCACACCTTTGCCGTTAATCCGACCGCCTGCTAGCAGACAAATAAGGGAAGTATTGCTACTGAAATAAAGAAACATTCTCTTATTTCAATAAAAGCATAGACTTGACACTACACTTATTGTCAACTCTCACTCTGTAAAAATATATACCTGCTCCAACATTTTTATTATTATTATCTTTCCCATTCCATGTAATCTCTTTCATACCACTCGATATTTCACTATCAACTAAAGTTTTGACCAAATTCCCATTTAAATCATATATCCCAAGATTAACGTGAGTATTATTTGCAAGAATAAGGGGAATTATCGTAGTAGCATTAAATGGATTTGGATAGTTTTTACCAACTAATGTATAATTATCAATTTCCTCATACAGACCATTTCCCAGAGCAACAAACTGCATACTACTAATATTGAATCCACCAGTTATAAAATATAATTCAATAACCTTTTCTCCTTCAGAAAGCCAAATATTATTGGTAGAAATAGACTGCCACTTTTGCCATCCTCCTGTATTTGGGACAGAAATATCTCCACTAATATTTTGACCATTTAATAAAAGCTGGAATTTACCTTCACCCCCACTGCTCGCAACACGGAACACTATATTATAATTACCACTATGCAAAATATTTACAGTATATTTTATCCATTCATTGCTCTCAATCCAGCCAAGCCTATTCCCTTCAATAGAACAGGATTTCCATTTGAATCCACAATTTCCTTACCCTGAGTATGGAGATAAGCAAAGCTGGATTGTGTAAAAAAGAACGTCATCGCTAATAATATCCACAGGTTTTTTATCAAGTTAAATAACTCTCCATTAGCTTTGCCCAAATTAACTTAACACAAGTCTATAAATGAGTTTCCATACAAACTTTGCGAAAGTTATCCATACACCTGTCAGGTTTATTTGCTAAACAAAGTAAGATTTTTCCATACAAGAACCTGAAGGTGTAAGCCCTTGAATCTTTCGCTTTATCCGAAGAAACTTTCGCAAAGATTTCTGGTAGGACTTGTGTCAAGTTAAAACACTTCATTTTTACAACTTCTGACTTTTTACTTCTCAATAACTTCGAAGGAAGTTCTCAATAAATCCACAGAATTACCGCCAACCATTATCTCAAATCTCCCTAGTTCAATGACATATTCCATATTTTGATCATAAAATCCAAGATTTTCTGGTTTTAAAATAAATTCAACCCTCTTTTTTTCATTAGCATCAAGTGAAATCCTTCGAAATCCTTTAAGTTCCTTTACCGGTCTGGTCACACTGGCAACAACATCATGAATATACAATTGAACAATCTCAACACCTTGCCTATCGCCCACATTTTTTACATCTACGCTTATAATCAGACTTTCAGAGGAGGTGATTTTCTTTGAACTAACTCTGATATTACTATATTTGAACTTTGTATAGCTTAAGCCATAACCTAAAGTGAATAATGGTGAGGAGGATAAATCTATATACTTAGATGTAAATTTATCCGAAGGATTATTCGGTCTTCCAGAATTTTTATGATTATAATAAATAGGTATTTGCCCAACGGTTCTAGGAAATGTAACAGTTAGTTTTCCACTTGGATTATATTTACCGAAAAGGACGTCGGCTATCGCATTTCCGGATTGAATTCCCAGATACCAAGCTTCTAAAATTGAAGATACATTTTCTTTTATCCATGGAATTGTCAGTGGCCTCCCATTTAATAGTACAACTACAATTGGCATACCGGTTTTATAAATTGCTTTTATCAAATCTCTTTGAACACCCGGTAAATTTAAATCTGAACGAGAAGCAGCTTCTCCACTCATTTTTGCAGTTTCAACCACAACTATAATTGCCACTCCTGCTTTCTTTGCAATTTTTACAGATTCTTCTATCATTTCTGTATTATCGCTTGAAACACCACACCCTTTTGAATAATATACTTGAGTATTTTCACTTACAGATTTTTTAATACCTTCAAGAACAGTGACTACATTTTCTGATTTCCCCACGCAAGCCCATGTCCCTAAAGGCGCATTTTTATCATCTGCTAATGGACCTATTACCGCTACTGATTTTAAATTTTTACTTAATGGTAAAAGAGCATTATCATTTTTTAATAGTACTATTGATTCTCTTGCTAACTGTAATGCCGTTTTTAAATGTTCATCATTAAGTATTAGTTTATTGGATAAATTTTCATCTATATATGGATGCTCAAATAATCCTAATTGAAATTTTTCCCTCAATATTCTTCTAACGGCATTATCTATCAATTCTTTATTATTGTCCTCATTTTCAAGTAATTCTAAATATGCACTGCCTTCCATATCCATATCAACTCCAGCTTTAAGAGCCTCTATTCCCGCTCCAACCTTATCTGATGCGATACCATGCTTAACTAATTCTCCAATAGAATTCCAATCACTCACAACAAACCCATTAAATCCCCATTCACCACGCAAAATATCTGTCAAAGTAAATCTATTTGCTGAGGCAGGAATTCCGTTTATCTCATTAAAAGCACTCATAATTGATCCGGCACCTGCATCTACAGCCGCTTTAAAAGGCGGCAAATAAATCTCTCTTAGTGTTCGTTCAGAAACATCAACTGTATTGTAATCTCTTCCACCTTCAGCACCTCCATAAGCAACAAAGTGTTTCCCACATGCCAAAATAGTTAAAGGGTTTGCTAAACTTTTTCCTTGAAATCCCAAAACTTGTGCTCTTGCCATTGTAGAACCCAAAAACGAGTCTTCCCCCCCTTCTGCTATTCTACCCCATCGTGGGTCTCGTGCAATGTCTACCATCAGAGCGAAAGTCCAATTAATTCCTTCTGATGATGCCTCTCTTGCTGCAATAGATTCCGCTTTTCTCACGAAGGCTGTGTCCCAACTAGCTGCACTTCCCAGAGGAATGGGAAATATTGTTCTGTATCCATGAATTACATCAAGTCCAAATATCAATGGAATGCCCAACCTTGATTCCTCTACTGCAATTTTTTGTAATCGATTTGTTTCACTCGCTCCATATACATTCAATAACGACCCAATCTTTCCCTCCTCAATCATTGACTCATATTCAGGTAAAGAACCACTAAATTGAGTCATTTGACCGATTTTCTCATCTAATGTCATTTTTGAAATAAGCTCATTAATTTTTTGTTCGATATCCGCCTCAGGAAGATAATTCTACGCTATTGTTATACTTATAGCAATCGAAATAACTATTAGAATTTTTACAACTTGTCTCATATTACCCTCTCACATAAATAAATTATACTGATTCTTGATTATTTTAAAATGACCATTTTTCTCATAGAGTCAAATTTTCCATTCTTTGATAAAGATTCAAATAAACAAAAGTAAATTCCACTATGAACTTTTGCTTCCCAAGTTAATTTATAATCTCCAGTTGATTTTCTTCCATTTATCAATGTTTCGATCCTTTCTCCCAACATATTGTATACAGTCATAGAAACAAAGGAATTCTCTTGTAAACCATACTGGATAATGGTTGAAGAATTAAATGGATTCGGATAATTTTGTTCAAGACTGTATTTTTCCGGAACTGTTTTTACTACATTTAAGGACAATGAATAATTCCAGGAATGGTTTTGATTGTCCCGCAGTACAAGGGAAACATTGTACACGCTGTCTTTCACACACTTAATTACATTAATTTTTAAAGGAACAGATACAGTACTGTCTTTCATTGAATTTACAGCAGCAGAATCTATCGAGATACGTATTCCTTCGGGGATATCAGACCTGTTAAATAACAGATGAATACGGTTTATATCTTTTTCACATTCATTGAGTATTTTAACCGTAATTTCATTCATCCCGGGACGAAGATTAATCGAATATGTCGGATCGGCGGCAAATAAAACATTGCATAATAATATGAACAAAGTAATTTTTTTAAACATATTATACCTCCGTGCTCAAAAAATTGTAATTTTTTTATAACAAGAAATCTTTCACCACATGCGGTCAGGTATGCGAATTTCTCGAAAACATCAAATAACTTGTCTGTTATCCCTCTCATTTAATTCAAGGAAGACAAATGATTTTTACTCCATACATGACCTGGATCATACTCAAGCGCTTTTGTAAACTCTGCTTTCGCTTTTTCCATTTTACCCAGTCCCTCATAAGCCAATCCGGCCAGATAATAATTCACTGCCATAAGTTGGTCTTCAGACATGCCACCTTCAAACTGCCGAAAGAAGGAACTGCCTTCCTGTGATTGAGCTCTCTTCAATAAATCATTAAAAAGTTCCTTTGCTTGCTTGGTCTTACCGGTTTTTTTCAGAACAAGCCCCTGACAAAAAAGAAATTCCTGATCTGGTCCCCTTTCCTGAACTTCGACCTCAAGACTCTTGTGATAGGACGCTTCCGCTTTGTCAGACTCCCCGAGCACTTCGTACACCATACCAATCAAATAATGGAACTGCGCCCAACGAGAGCGTCCCCAGCGACCGACGGGATACTCCAGCGCTGTTTCAAAATCGTTTAACGCCAATTTGTACTTCCCCTGATTAAAATATTCCAAACCGCGCAGGGTAAAAGCATTCAAATACGTGTCCTGCATTTCCCGGCCGCCTTCAAACTGAGGAAACTCATTGTTAAGCAGTATATCGAGTGCTTCATCATACTTACCGACTTCCACCGAACGGGTGGCTAGGCGTAACATAGATTCGGTCCGTTTTTTGGCGGTTTCACTGTTATTTTTAAGTAATGCATATTTCTTTTGAGAGGATTCCTTATTTTTTTCATATAACTCATCCATCTCGAATAAAAGCCTGGGATCTGAACTGTTGCAGGCGACCGCTTTTTCCATACTCTTCATGGCTTTCGCCACATCATTTTGCACTTCTTCGTAAGCCAGCGCCAAATTTCGGTGAACAATATAAAACGAATCATCTAATTCACGGGATTTCTCCCATTCCTGAATCGCTTTTCCAGGTTGATGCTCATACAACAAATTGCCCAGATAGTACGGCGCTCTGGCATCGTTCGGATTCACCTTCATTGCATGGTGCAATACATCCACAGATTCCGCCCGGAACGGGAAACAATAGGTATGCGGCATTCGGCTGGCGGTCTTGTAATAAGCCGATGCTTTCCCCATCTCCCCTCTCTTTGACCAGTAATACCCCAGATAGTAATACAACATGGGGTAGGTCTCGCCTTTTCTTTCAAGTCGACTGAGCACATCAACGGTTTCTTTATAAAAACCGGCATCCCCATATTCGGTTGCTAATTCCAGATACGACTGAAGCTCATCACGCATAATTTCAGATAACTCTACCAATTCGCTTGATGCGCTTGATTCCTTGCCGGTCTCCTGAAGAGCAAAAATCAACTCATTTCTGGCTTGATGATTTAAAATATCTTTTTCAAGGATAATTTTCGCCTGAGCTATGGCTTCTTCATACCGTCCCAATTTTCGCAGAATGACTACTCGTAAATTCAACGCTTTGAAATTTTCAGTATTGGTCGTAATCGCCCGGTTCACATGGTTCAGAGCCTTTTCAAAATTACCTCTTTGACAATCGATTTCCGCCAGTTGATAGTAGGCCGAGGTATGCCAGGCGGAACTCCAGGAGGCATCATACAAATAATCATAGGCTTCAGTCATTTTCCCCTGTGCTTTGAGTACAAAACCCAAATAGTACAACGCCTCGCCGTCCTTGGGACGGGTATAGTTAGCAGTAATTCTTTTCACCGCAGTTCGCAGCCTTTTTTCGGCTTCTTCCCAGTTCATGTCTTTGATAGCCAGAATCCCAAGCTGAGTATTAACCCGGTAATCGCCTGAATCGCGTTTGAGTGCTTCCTGGTAATAAGGCATGGGATCAACCGAAGCATTATAGAATTGATTCAGTCGTAAACCGGTGAGATACAGCTCTTCAACGGTTTTGATCTTTTCCGGGGGCGCCGGCGGATTCAACGGTCCGGGCATCGGATCATCCGGAGGGTGGTGCTCGGCAGGTTTGTAGGAAAGCAGCAATTCACCATCGGCGCCGGTTAACGACAATTCCAGATCATCTTCCGAAACTCCCTGAGGAAGAGCGACCTGTCCGGCATAGGGTTCCGCAGGACTGATTTTTATGGTTTCCTCGAACAGGGTTTCATTATTGCCTATGAGAATAACTTCTGCCTGCTCATGCGGTGAAGTAGTATTCAGACGAATCAATGCTGTGCCGTCTTGTGTGATTTCCAGATTCAAGGCGCCGTTTCGGTTGGCATATTTTAAACCGCCCAGTTCGCGAATCGGGAACCAGATCATCTTCACATCTTTACCCTCGTATGGCTGAAGCCAACTGTAGTCGGGTTGATTATCGGTATACGCTCCGGACATGAGTTCAATATAATGGCCGTCATTATCGGTAAGTCCTGAATTGGCTCTGTCACCGCCGGGATTATTTCCCCATGCCCAGAATTTCATTCCGGGAGAGGTATGGTGATTGCCGATCCATACAGTGCCCGCTTCTTTCTCATGATCGTACCCCCCAAAGTAGTCTTCTTTCGGATCCCAGGAAAAGAAAGAAGTAGGAACGCCGATATTTTTCCACATGCTGATGTTCGCACCGGTGTAATCAAACCCATTGTAGCGACGGTCCGCAATTGGCCAGGTGGTCATCTCACGTTTGGCGTGCTGGGTAACATACTGGACTGATGGAGGGAATATCACCTGATAATTTGTATCCACATGAACGGACGGGTTCGCCCAGAATAAAAACGAATTGAATATCGGAGTTCGATTTTTTGGTCGGATGGTCATTTCAACCAGCGAAGAATTCGGAAATATCGTGTATCCAACGACGATTCTCATGCGATGCCGCTGATCAGTGTTAGAAATCCAGATGGTTTTACTGCCATCCGGATTATCTACGATTTTGTAGTCCATCGGCTTCACTGTATTGGGACCGTGGTGATGCGGAAATCCCCATGCATTGGAGCCGGAAATCCAGTATCCGATCATACCGATGAGCGATGGTTTAATTACATGCTGACGATAAAACCAGACATAATCGTTGGTCTTGTCCACAGCGTAAAAAATGCGTCCTCCCAAACCGGGCATAATACCCAGCTCAATGAATTCGTTTTCAAAATTGACAACATAATAGGATCGGTCCTCCTTTTTACGGGTCAGGTTGTCGTTCATCGGATAGGGGTAAAACCGTCGCTGTACGCCCTGATGCGTTCCTCCTTCATAAAAACGGGGCATGGGACTCGGCGGATCCACCAGATAGGTGGGGATAATCAGCGAATCTTCCTTCGCCGTCACCCCGGCAAATACGCCGTCCATTAAACAGATTTGCAGAAATAATAAGGTTATGACTGCAACTGGTATTAGACCGTTATTCTTAAATCTAAAGAAAATAGTACTTCTCATCATAAACTCCTTTAATTATGTGATAATCAGAAAACTACCGCTATATTTCAAATCATACATTTTCTAACCATCACTGCCATACTATCCATGTGAATGAATTGAAAATAAACACTCCATTCATACCTATTCTCACTGTTTCTGAATTTTATTGATTGAACAGACTTTAGAGACTTTTTCAACATGTTTTCATTCAGCTACTTGATAAGAATGAGTTTTTTATAATCCGTAAAGTAACGGCTACCCGCATCAACCTCCAATTTGTAATAATAAATGCCGCTGGAGACACGAGGAGTCCAGTTGACTCTGTAAGTCCCGGCAGTTTTTTCCGTATTTACCACTGTTTCAATTTTTTCGCCCAGAACATTAAAGATGGAAATCAAGACATGGGATCTTATCCCGACCCTGTACTCGATTGTGGTATTCGCGTTAAACGGATTGGGATAATTTTGATATAATTGGAAGTCTTTAGCAATAGCACTTAGGTCCGTTACCTCTGTAGTAATATTATCAAGCGGAATAGAAGTGGTCAAAGAACATCCATTATCGGAATCCGTAATCGTACAGACCAGACTGTCGCCCTTAGACCATGTTTGATTAGCCGGCAGATCCGTCATAATCCGGTTCCCATTCACCGGATCGGGTATAATTGTTTGTGTTTTTAAGACTTGCGAATTTTGTCCAGTTATTCCTATAGACACATCAAAGTGGTTTTTTGGACGTGTAGTCACAAAACCCAGGTTCACAGTCTTCCCACTGTCAACTTTGAAGTCCGCTATGATTTCATCATTAGCATTAGTCACATTAGATAAACCAATAGTCGGGACATAAATTTCTTTCCATTGCTTTGTGGAATTCATTGCAATCTGAGCAGGCGCAAAAAATTCGTTGGAATGACCCGCCCAAAGTTCAACATATGGCCTATGAACTTCAAACGGACTATTAAAAGGGTTAATATTCTGACTTTGTTGGTATCCCCATGCCCAGATTTTTATTCCCGTAGTTATATTGTTATCTGCAATGCGAATAATCCCTTCCTCATTGTCGTGGTTGATGACTCCCCAAAAATTTTCATTTGTATCTTCCCATGGATAAGCAATACCATCATTAGTCCAATTTTTCCAATAGCGTAGATTATCTAAAGTATAAATTCCATTTTGCGCGTCGATCACTTTTTCTTGTTTCGCAATTCCATTACTATACCATGAAGGGATTTTTATTTTCGATGCGGGGATAATAAGTTTGGCTCCTTGAGTACATTTTGGATCCCCCGGTTCTGAGCCTGGAGCCAAAGTTAGACAGGTCCAATATTCATAATCTAATGCAATGCCTGCATCATTGTATAAAGCCAAATCTGCTTCCAATGCGCTTGCACCACGAACTAAAGTCAATGTAAAATCACATTTAATATTTGTTTTACCGTATTTCCATTTACTCAAATTAATTCCTTGAAGTTGTACTGTATCTCGCCATGACATCTGGCAACGAACTGTGTCGGCTGTTTCTTTAAGAATTTTGAAATCCCACGGTAAAAGCCATGCTTTACCATGTTCAGGTTCTGGCAATGTAGGGAAAATACCTCCATAGACCATTAACCACTTATAATAAAACCAATCCTGACCTATACCATAAGGTGCGCCTGCCGGATTTTGATAGAGTTCTTCTTTACCTGTCGGTTTGTAAATCATTGATAAAATACGACCGCCAAATTCGGGTACAAGAGTGACCTTCAAATATTCATTTTCAAGAACGACACCTGAAAATGTCTTGGAAACGGTATCGTATTGTGTATTCGTATTCCAGTTCATCATATGATCTTCATTCAAGTCATACTTAAATGTATGCCATACAATTGTAGTATCTCTTATCGTCACTTGAGCCATCAGCAACGTTGGTATCATTATCAATAATAATAACCGATATATATTCAAACTGATCTCCCTATTTAATTAGAGTTTATGCTCATGATTATCCGCTAAACAAACACTACAGCTCCTCTACCTAACGAATCTGCTTCGCACCTGACGCCATATAAATAGAACAACGATAACCGGAAAATATTTTTATTCGGCGTCAGAGTGTAAGCAGGGGTTAACAAGGAGCTGTAGATATATCGGATAAAGTCTTTATTGGGACTTAAAATCTATCCGCACTCTTTACGTTATTCAATAGTTCGAATAACAACCCTTTTTAATACACCATAGTAACAATTGCATGAGCCGGACTTGAATACCTCGCTACTTTTCCATTCACCCAAACCTGAAAGTCGCGATCAGCATCGCTGAGATTCAAAATGTTGATAGCGACTTTACCATCAATATTTTTAAAAGCAGTAGCAATAAAGTAATCGCTACTGGATGTACATGCAATTCTCTTTGCACCAGGTTTTATAAATTTAGAAAAATGGCCAAACATATAATAAGTAGGGCTATAAATCAGTTCTCCGGTTCGGGTATTAAAAGTTACAACATTCGATCCTCTAAACAGACCACCTGCATGACGGGGACCGCCAGTTTCATCTAAAAGCATATTCCAATATGTATAACCCTGAGCCCAGTTATTCAAATCTATAATCATATTCTTGGTCAAACGAAACGCATCGTTCCAGCTTCCGCCAATTCCTGCTTCAGTATAAATTAACCCTTTATCAGGAAAGGCGTCATGAACCATCCTTACATTATCAAAGTGATCTCCAACGTACCAATGAAAGGCCATTCCCCATATATATTGAGAGGCCTTAGGATCGTTATAAGCAACTTGAGCGCGCTGATACATAATACCTCGGTTGTGATCCCAAATCATCAGTTTTAAGCCGGACAACCCATTTTTTTTCAAAGTCGGTCCGAGATAATCCCGAACGAAATCCTTTTCTTCTTCAGCGGTAAATATACACGATTCCCAAACTTGAACTGCTAAAGCTTCATTTTGTACTGTAAGACCCCACATGGGAATTCCTTCTTTTTCATAAGCCTTTACATACTTGACAAAATAGTCCGCCCAGGTTTGGAAATATTCCGGTTTGAGCTTGCCTCCGTAAAGCATGTTATCATTAGTTTTCATCCATGCAGGCGGACTCCATGGAGAAGCATATATTTTAATATTTCCGTTCGCTGCTTTTAAAGCCCCTTGGATAAGGGGAAGACGATCTTTTCTATCATGATCAATAGAAAAATGCTTCAGTCCCTTATCACCTTTTACATCATCATAGGTATACATTTCATCGGAATAATCACAGCTATGAATGGTTGTGCGGCATAAAGTATATCCATTCCCCTCGACCGGGTCAAAATGTGCTTTTATGAACGCTTCCTTTTGTTCTCTTGATAGTTTTGAAAAAATGACTGCTGTTGCATCCGTAAATGCACCGCCAAAACCTTCGATTGTCTGAAAAGTTTTGTTTTCATCAACTATAATGGTTGGATAATTTTCATCCGGCTGTTCCAGGGGTACAAAAACTTGAGGACCATGCTTAAATAAAAGATCTTCTGGTGATTGTGCCGTTACATAAACCGTGGCTTCCGTGACCTCTTTTTTCTGACCGAAAGTATTTGAATAAAAACAAACCGAGATAATTATAACGATCAGGAATATGAAATGTTTTCGTTTTAAAATGTTCATAAGATCCTCCAATTAATTATTTTAGAATATTTTTATGACTTACTACCATTGCATCAAACATTGCTAAAGGTGTTTCCTTATTATTTAATTACTATTTTCATAGTTCCAAAAGACATTGGAGTCCGTCGCACCAAATCTTGTTTTCCACTCCATGCCATTTTCGAGCTGCGGCGCTCATTGTCGTTATCAATCACATGAACATCAATACCAATAAGTTTCTCAGGGCTTGGTTCTCCGTGAATAGCTGCCCATGGAATAGCCAGTTCCATCTGGTAACCATTACTTACATTTTTTTGCGCGGCAATTATATCTTTGGTTAGGTTGCCCTGTAACGCTTCAACAACGGAATTATTTCTTAAATAGCGCAATTGATATTCTTCTTTTCCATAAAATTGCGGTTTGCTGTTATCCGCATCCAGAAAAATTTCCAGTGCATCTTGTGAAAAAGGTTTATTTTCTTTATTACTCATAACATCATCAGTAATCTGAGCCCATACATAAAGATTCGTATCATCCCACAGAAGTTTGATCGACGCGGAAAGATCAGAATCTGAAATACTGTCTCCGCGGACAAGATTTCTCAGGGCGATTGGCTGAACCTTTTCCCAAAACTCGTCCGGATTTGCATCGATTATTGGCGCAACAGACGTGAAATGAATAACCGGACCGGTGAAAGGAGTTACACTTAAAGTGATCTTTTTACTTTCAACAGTTCCTTTTGAATTTGTTATTTTGACAACATAGGTGTTGTTATTATCTCTTACAGAAGGATTGGCAACATACAAACGATATTTTTTTTGATCGGGTAGTTCTTGATCGTTTTTGTACCATTGATAATTCAAAGGGAACCCGTACGCTCTAACCATTGTCTGAACAACTCCGCCGGCCTCCGTTGATATGTTCTCAGGTTGAGTAACAATTTTCGGTTCAGTAACAACCTTGGTGCTTAAATATTTATCCGGATTTAGTGGAACAAGAGAACGCACCATCTCAGGGTAAAATTCACAATAATCCGAATGAGTCATTTTCGCTTGTTCAAAAAGCCATGTCTTAGCCTGTTCTTTTGAAGGTTTTTCTCCGTTGCCGTTCCAATAATCTAATATTTTTAAAAAACCGGCACTTCTTATACAGCTCCATGGCTGACTCTGCATATCAAACTTTTTATGTGTCCACCAGCTCCAGCTAACATTAGCACCTTCAAGAAAAGTTGTAGCTTCAATATTGAGTTTATATGGCGGACCTTGTTCTCCCGTCTCTCCATGCCAAAGCGGAATATTATATTTTTGCCGTGATACATCCCATCTTTGAAGTCCCGCTTGATTTGATGTAGGTGGATAGGAATGAAAGGCCATAGCCAAATGGGGATCCCAGTCCATAGGTTCCAGGATTTCAAAAGTCTGGGCCCAATCATCCCCCTCAATAAATATAATGCCGTCCGGGTCCACGGTGCGAATGGTATCAGTATGCAGGACATAGATTTCCCGCAGAAGATGAGAGGGCTCTTCCTTATATCGAATCAACAAGGGCTCGTTTAACAGATCATATCCGATAATACATTCTTCATCTTTGTATCTTTCAGCGATCTTGAACCAGAGTTCGGCACACATGGGCCAGTATCTCTCTTTTTCAGTCCAAAGTCGGGCCTCTCCATCACTGTCTGAGATATTCTCCGCATTTTGCGCGCCGGGTGCTCCATGCATGTCCCAAATAATACCGATTTCATATTTCTTACACCAGGTCACCAGGCTGTCCAGAAACCGGAATCCTTCTTCTGAATAGTTGTAGGGTGGATGATCGGGTTGTCCTTCCCGCGGTTGAAGTTCAGAAGCCAATAAGGCGGGACGCACAGAATTCACGCCCCATGATTTCATGGCCGCAATATCACCTTCGGTCATGAAATTTTCATGGTAGAGACGCCAAAATTCCTCGGCATCTTCTTTTCCGATAAGGTCTTCAATGGCTTCTTCAAATTGCCGGGGACGATCGATTTTTCGAATGCCCCACATGTACCCTTCAGGCAAAAGCCAGCAGCCAATACCAAATCCTCTGAGAATGACCGCTTCACCCGTTTTTCTATCAACAAAATCCTGACCTTTGGTGGTGTAATAACTATAGCTCTCCTGAACGAATATAGAGAGCAGCAAAATAAAACATATAGATAAAATAATTCGTTTCCGACTTATTATTATTTTTTTTCTTTTCATTTTATTATTCTCCCGCTATTTAGGGTTTTGACCTTGTATAATGAGGATCGTGCTGTAATGAAGAGTGTTTTTCTTTCCCTTTTTCCTCTGTTGATTTATTTCACAAGCATCATTTTCATTGTTCCGGTGAAGCTGCCGGCAGTGATTTTGTAGAAATAAATTCCGCTGGATACTGCACTGCCATTATCATCTCTACCTTTCCATTTAATTGAATACTGCCCGGATTGCTGTTGTGAGTTTACTAGTGTAGAAACTCTTCTTCCCACAATGTCATATATTTCTAATCTTACCATACTGCTCTTTGGAAGCGAATACTTTATGAGGGTCTCCGGGTTGAATGGATTTGGATAATTTTGTTCTAGTACAAAATCAACCGGAATGGTTTTTTTTGTTTCTTTTATATTAGTCGGAGGATCATAGTAATAATATGTTAAATCACCTACCTGGTATCCTTCTGTTCCGGTTAGTCCGGCATGGGATTTAAAATACTCAGGCAATGGATAACTGTAATGCAGCCTGTAGGTATCAGGATACTCGTTCATATCTGAATCCCAGTCCCATCCATGCGTATTGCCATTACGAATGTCCTTGCATGCCTGCACCAATAATTCATCAGCCTCAGCTAAACCGGGAAAGTCGTCAAACTTTGGATCAACATTCCAATTATTTTCCTCAATAAAACCCGGCCAGGTGTCATCACCATCGAACATAGTTTGAGTTCGGGCGTTCATCCATAACATGGGCAGTAACGAAGCATCCGGAGGGTAGTCTGGGGGAGGCTCCCAATTTGACCAATAATCCTCTACACCTTCACTCCAGTAGTAACAATTGTTCTTGAGTATAAATATTCTATCCTTTTCAGGAATAGTATATGGACCTGGTGGACCTGGATAACCAATTTCATTAGCATACAATGTATCTACATTAATAATACTGTATGACTCAATATTATCAGGACTCCAATCTAGTTCTGCTTCAATCATAGACAGAGCACTGACATTATAAAAGATATTGTTGGTGATCTTAGCTTCCAGAATCCACTGCTCACCATGGAAAGGCCATTTTAATGTGTTTACAAATGTGCAATGGTCAACTTCGAAGTATTTGATAACGGATGGCGGGAAAAGGAAGCAACTGTTCGATTGAAAATATGAGCTGTTGGTTACAATAAATGTATCAATCACTGTCGATCCTTCAACGTAAAATAGAAAAGTTGTCCATTGATCTCCCGCATTCTGCTCATTCCTTGCATGAAAGTTATTTATAAACCATTTTGTATGAGGGTAATAGGTACCGAACGCTGACCAGCTGTTGAAGTCGCACCATAGGCCGTCTAATCTAACCGTAACTAATGAATCATTAACTCTAAGAGCGCCCATTGTTCCCCATCCGTGGTTTACTCCACCTATGTCTATTCCGCTTAACCATATATTTTTGATTGTTATATCCGCAGAGGTAATTATCAAACTTCCCGTTGCTGTTTCACCCTCCTCTGTGATGTTCGATAGAATTTTGGGATGCTTTCTTTCCGCATCATACGGCACCGGAGCCTCTGCTACAAGCTCAACCGGATTCTTTAGGTCTAGTGATTTATCGATCACGTAAAGTTTGCCCCTTTCCAGTTTGTAGACCTTGTGCAATTGCTCCCCGAATGCATTGGTGTCCGCAGCTACATATTCAATCAGTGAATTAACATAATAATCCCCGCTCTCGGTTTCTGCCGGCACATAAACCGTATCTGCACCCTGAGCCGCCAAAGAAACCGGTAAAATAATGAAAAGACTTGCAACTAATACTAATTGTCTTAATTTCATTTTTTCTTCTGTTGATTTATTTCACTAACAGCAATTTATGTGTCAGAGATGTCGCGGGCGTTTCCATTCTGCAGAGGTACATTCCCGACGCAAGTTGATTTCCATTGAATGTGATCTTGTATTTTCCGGCGTCCTGCACTCGAGAAATTATTGTTTTGACCCATTTGCCATTGACATCATACACCGCGAGCTTTATTTCCTGTTTTTCAGGTAAAGAATAGTAAATGGTTGTATTCGAATTAAATGGATTAGGTGCATTTTGTATTTTATATTCTTTGGGTTTAGCGGCAATTTCCATTTCCTTTACGTCAGTGCTGACACTTCCGTACACTTCAAATTCATAAAGAGAATAACCATATTCTGTTGCTCTGCTCGAACCGTACATCCGAATATAACGGCCAGTAACGGAATTATCGGTCATTAAGAGATCGACTCCACCGTCGCCATTCGTAACTTTGGCAATTACATCATAGGTCGAAAAGTCGGAGGTATTTGAGAGCTGAATTTCATATTTATACGCGTATGCAGATTCCCAAAACAGTTTCACGGATTCAATAGAAAACTGTTTATTGAGAAATATTCGATTCAAATCAATGGAGATCCATTGCGGATCACTCCACTCGCTGGACCACCGTGTGCTTTTGTCCCCGTCATTCACATTGCCCGGGTCTACATTTTCACCCTCCGGTGGATCCGGTTCAACAGAAGAAGATCGTACGATATTTCCCAGCACTATATTTTCTCCCACCTGTAAATCAACGGGAATGGTTTCAAAAGCTGCATTGGAAACACTCACAGTCAGTCTCGCCGAATAACTGCTCCGAAGAAACTCATTGGCCTTCTCGTTCACCGAAACCTCAAATGATTGATCATTGCCTTCATGATCGATCCAGGCGATATCCAGCCAATCCACATCGGTTTCAATTGTCACATTACTCAACGTATCGGTACCAGTATTATTAATATTGACTGTCTGCGGATCAAGTATTAAAGCTTGCTCTTTTTCCATTTCAAAACGCAGTTTAGAAGGATACAATCCTATTCGCGGTCCTTCATGACGGTATACTCTCACGTAATCCACAATCATTTCCGCGGGAAAGCTAGTGGAATCCGGAGGTCCGGGCCAGTTGCCACCAACTGCGAGGTTCAAAATAATGTAAAAATCCTCGTGAAATTCGCTCAGATTTTCGGGTGTAATATTCAGGGTGCAATACGTTTCCCCATCCAATTGCCAGATAATTGATTGCTCATCCCAGATAACAGTATACAAATGGTAGTCTGCAATATTCACCTGCTCGACACTACGTCCAAAACTGGTGTGACCATTATTATCCCAATGTGCAGTACCGTGAATAATACTCTCTCCGTTGATATTTTCCATAATATCAATCTCACCGCACTTAGGCCAGCCGACTGTATTGATATTGGAACCAAGCATCCAGAAAGCGGGCCAGCAGCCTTTTGCTATCAACAATTTGATTCGGGCTTCGATTTTCCCGTATTTAATGTTAAATTTACCCTGGGTCTTTATTTTAGCTGATTTGATACTTCCATTCCGGATACCGGGCACGCCATCACAGGTCGCCCGGATGACGAGTGCGCTATCAATGATAAACGCGTTATCGGATGTGTAATACTGCCACTCATTGTTACCCCAACCCCAACCACCGTACCCTGTATCGAAAGTCCAGTCCTGTGAAATGCTGTTACTGAATTCATCCTGCCAAATCAATTCCCAGTCGGCCGAAAAACCGGAGCTATAGCCTAATAATGCGATCACAGCCATTATTCCAAATATTTTTCTTTTCATGATTGTTCTGCCTTTTTTTACTTCTTATTTTATTACTCTACCGCTGTACCGAGTTTTAACTTTGTACAAAGAAGATCGTGCTGTAATAAAGAGTGTTTTTCGGTCTTTGCCACCAAAGACAACACATGCCGGGTGTTCCGGTACTTCAATGACATCAATCTGCCGACCGGACTTGTCGTAGACAAAGATATCCCCAGCCGGGATATACACATTTCCTTTTACATCTACTGCCACGTCGAGTTCACCTCTTTCAGCAAAAAGCTCGGGATTGGAGAGCGAACCATCAGAATTGACCGAAAACTTGTAGGTTTTTTGTCCGAATTCATCAGCTATAAAGAAAGGATGCCCCGGAACGGCTTTCCGTAACGAATAGGCTCTGCACAAATCTTCGCATTGCGGTATAAAAGTAGTACCGTCCGGCGAAATAAAATGATCTGTAAGCGGACTGTCATTGTTTCTGTCACGCCATCGATGTGCCGTATAGGATGAATGTGTTACCGGGGGATTTTCTTTTGAATAGGTTGTTATCGGCAAAAAATCATGTTCATCACGCCAACTGTGCCCCGGGATTAATGCAATTTTTGCATGATGCGATTCCGGAGTATCGGACCTGATAAGCTGCAAATCATTCTCCGTACTATCAGGATTAAATGTGATAACTTCACCCTTATTCGTTGTTACAATGAGATTGCCGGATTTATCAAATGCAAGCGCTGCCGGAGTGACAAGCAGTTCTCTTACAATCTTTAATTTTTGATCATCAGCCGACCACCTGTAAATTTGACGCCATCTTGAATCTGTAAAATAGACCGTTCCCTTTACTGTCAACTGTTACGCCGTCTATGAATTCAAAACCTCCTGCAACTTTTTCAACTTTTGCACCAGGAGAAATCACCGATGGATTATTTACATGTTTATTTTCTTTGGGAGGCTTGCCGGAAATATATAACCGTGCAATTTCTCTCTCCCTAATTTGACAGTCATATATTTGATCATAAATCTCAAGTTTGACACTTTAAAAAAGGATTTTCTTTAAAAACAATAATTTACATAACATTACTTTTTTCGTGCTGTATCTACATCGTCATTTTAAATCAGTGTGTAAGTTTAATTGAGTAACTTTATCG